>Ga0187861_10001403_pt1 | contig 25087 bp, 26 predicted proteins | sample June2016WEW_10_1_3_FD_132986 | JGI IMG/M metagenome (GOLD analysis project Ga0187861, IMG submission 132986) | Peatland microbial communities from SPRUCE experiment site at the Marcell Experimental Forest, Minnesota, USA - June2016WEW_10_100 | ecosystem: Environmental > Terrestrial > Soil >...
CCGGGGTCTTGGTGGGTGAAGCCGTTGTGGTCCTGCCGCCAGACATGCGAGGCCAGCAGGTAGTTCAGCGAGGCGATTTTCCGTCGCCACGGCAGGTGCGATGTGACCTTCAGCCACTTGGCGTGCTGGTTGAACATCGAATCAACGATATGGATGAACGCCTCGTAGCAGTTGAAGAGTCCATGCCGCCCGGTGAGCAGGTAGCCCTCCAGCCAGCCCTCGCATTGATGCTCGCTGAGCATTTCCATCACCCGCCCCGTGGGCGCTAGAAATTCGTCGTTCGGCACGGTCGCGGCGTCCCATTGGCGCTTGGTCGCTTCAAAAACGGCTTCCAAACCATTGGAGAGCGTCTCGTCCGGACCAAAGACCCGGAAATTCTTCTGCTCCGCATTGAACTTTGTCACGTCGCGCAGGAAACGCCCGAACACATGAGTGTCGCCGATGCCGCGCACGCCCGGCGCGGGGACGTCAACCGCGTAGTCGCGGAAATCCGGCATCCGCAGGTCGCGCAGCAAAATACCGCCGTTGGCGTGGGGATTCGCGCCCATGCGTCGTTCGCCTTGGGGCGCAAGTTCGGCCAGTTCCGGTTTCAGGCGGCCCTGTTCATCGAAAAGCTCTTCCGGCCGATAACTCCTCAGCCAGTTTTCCAACAGCTTGAGGTGTTCGGGATGGGTGGCCGGGTCGGAGAGCGGTACTTGGTGCGAACGGAAGGTACCTTCAACCTCCAGGCCATCCACCATCTTCGGCCCCGTCCACCCCTTGGGCGAATTGAGGATGATCATCGGCCAGCGCGGACGTGCGAGGTTGCCGTGGACGCGCGCGTCCTGCTGGATCTCTTTGATCTGCTCCACCACCGTGTCGAGCGTCGCGGCCATGGCCTCGTGCATCCGCACGGGCTCGTGACCCTCGACGAAGTAGGGCGTCCATCCGTAGCCGCGGAACAAGTGTTCCAATTCCTCGCGGGTGATACGCGCGAGGAGGGTCGGGTTGGCGATCTTGTAGCCGTTCAGATGCAGGATCGGCAGCACGACGCCGTCGGTGACCGGATTGAGAAACTTGTTGGAATGCCACGCCGTGGCCAGCGGACCGGTTTCTGCCTCGCCATCGCCGACAACGCAGGCGACGATGAGATCGGGATTGTCGAACACCGCCCCGAACGAATGGCTGAGCGAATAGCCCAACTCGCCGCCCTCGTGGATCGAGCCCGGGCACTCCGGCGATGCGTGGCTGGGAATTCCGCCGGGAAACGAAAACTGAATGAAAAGTTTCCGCAGCCCGGCCTCATCCTGGCTGATGTCGGGATAGATCTCGCTGTAAGTGCCCTCGAGATAGGTGTTGCCCACGACGGCCGGGCCGCCGTGCCCGGGGCCGGAGACGTAAATCATGTCGAGGTCGTATTTTTTGATGACCCGGTTCAAATGCACGTAGATGAAGTTCTGCCCGGGGGTCGTGCCCCAATGTCCCAGCAGCATGTGCTTCACATCCGCCAGCGTCAGCGGCCGCTTCAGCAGCGGATTGTCGTAAAGATAGATCTGTCCGACCGCCAGATAGTTGGCGGCGCGCCAGTACGCATCCATCTTCTGGAGTAGTTCCGGAGTGAGCGTCTTCGAATTCGTTTTTGTTTTCATCATTCAATCTTTTTGTTCGCCGCGCCAAGCCCGAGAACGCGGCACACCGAGCGGGCAATCATCAGTTCTTCGTCTGTGCGAATGACGCGAACCGTGGCCGGGCTGGCGTCCGTGGAAATCACTTCCGCATTGGCCGCGTTGCGCGACGTATTCAGCTCGATGCCGAGGAAACCCAACCCCTCGCAGATGCGTGCGCGGATGGACGGGGAGTTTTCCCCTATGCCGGCGGAGAAGACCAATGTGTCCAAACCGCCAAGAGCAGCGGCGAAAGCACCCAGCCACTTTTTCGCCTGGTAGCAGAATAGCGCGACGGCTTCCGCCGCCCGCACGTCAGCGGCTTCCTGCGCGAGCAAGTCCCGCATGTCGGGACTGATTTCCGAAACGCCGAGCAACCCGGACTCGTGGTTCACCATTTCGTAAAACTCCTTTGTCGTCAGCTGTTCGGTCCGCGCCAGATAGGGCGCCAAGCCGGGATCCAGGTCGCCCGAGCGGGTACTCATCACCAATCCCGCCGTCGGCGTGAAGCCCATGCTGGTGTCGAGGCTTTTGCCGTTCCGCACGGCAGCCAGGCTCGCGCCGTTGCCGAGATGCGCGAGGATCACACGGCCTTTCGTTGCCGCCGGGTCGCCGAGGCGCGCGAGTTCTTCCATCAGGTAGGCGTACGACAAGCCGTGGAACCCGTAGCGCTGAATTCCTTTGGTGTCGAAGCGTCGCGGAATCGGCAATAACCGGGCTACGCGCGGCAAAGCGCGGTGAAACGCGGTATCAAAGCAGGCCACCTGCGGCAGTTGCGGATGCCGTTGGCGGAACGCCTCGATCAGTTCGATCTCGCGAGGCAGATGATCCGGGTCGTACGGTCGAAGGCGATGCAGTTCATCCAGCAATTTCTGGGTGACCAACTCGGGCTGGGAGTGTTTCATGCCATGAACCACGCGGTGTCCCACAGCCCGGACTGAAACGAAACCATCCCGCCCTTCGAGCCAATCAATCAGAAACTTCGCTGCCGACTTGTGATCGGAGGCGACGATGTTGTGACGTTTCTGCGGTTTCCCGGTGCCGTCGTGGAACGTCAGGTTCGTTCCGCTCAGGCCGATGCGATCAACCTTTCCATAAAGCCTTCGCTCCAGCGGTTCGCCTGTCTGGTACAGCACGAACTTGATGCTCGACGAGCCCCCGTTGATCGTCAGGACACTGGTTTGAACTGTGGTCATCATTTCGCCTTCAGTGAGATCAGCCTCGCCACAGGATGTGTGCAGCTTCCAGAGGAACCGTCACGCCGGAGCAACGCGGTAGCACTCGAGGCGTGTACTCGGCAGCCGGGCGCGTCGCGGGCACCGGCGCGCGGTAGAGGTAGCCATGCGCCGCACCCGCCAACGGACGAACCCGTGTCATCTCCTGCCGCACCGGGCCACCGCCGTTGGCTCCATCGGCATAAAGCTCGACTCGCACGGCCTGCAGGTCGAGGTCATCGAGATAAACCTGAACGTCAAAGACGTGCTGCTTGCCGGTCGTCTCCACCTTCACTTCGCCGAAGCGCAGCGCGGCCCATTTCTCATCCAGAGTCTGCTGCCACTTCACCACTCGCGCACCCGCTGCGCCCTTGTCGGCAGCGCGCTCAAGATAGTTCGCCGCGGCTGGGAAGTAATGCTGCTCGGTATATTCGCGCACGGTGCGGCTGGCGGAAAATTGGGGCGTTAGACGCGCCATGCTCTCCCGCATTCGTGCAATCCACGCGGTCGGCAGGCCATCCTTATCGCGGGAATAGAACTCTGGAATGACCTCGTTTTCGAGCCGGTCGTAAAGCGCCCCGGCTTCGGCAGCGTCCCAAGCCGCATCGTCGCCATGTTCCTGGCCATCACCCAAGGCCCACCCCACTTGGGGGGTGTAGGCTTCGGCCCACCAGCCGTCCAATTCCGAAAGATTGATGCCTCCGTTGACGAGCACCTTCATCCCGCTCGTTCCACAAGCCTCCCAGGGCCGCCGCGGCGTGTTGATCCAGACGTCCACTCCTTGCACCAGACGCTCGGCAAGGAGCATGTCATAATCGCCGAGGAAGATCACATGCTGGTGCACTTCGGGTCGCCGGACGAAGCGAATCCATTCTTGGATCAATGCCTGCCCCGGCTGGTCTGCCGGATGCGCCTTCCCGGCGATGACGAGTTGCACGGGTCGCTGCGGGTTGGTCAACAGGCGAAGCAGCCGCGACAGGTCGTGCAGCAACAGGTTTGGGCGCTTGTAGGTGGCGAACCGCCGCGCAAAACCCAGCGTCAACACATTGGGATCGAACAAATGCTTCGCGCCCTCTACCACTTTGGCCGACCGTCCGGAAGCGGCCAGTTGCTGCGGCAATCGGGTGTGAATGCAATCAACCAGCGACTGGCGGCCGGCCGTGCGCAGTTCCCAGAGCCGCGCGTCGGGAACGCGGCGAATGTCCTGCTCCAACGGCTCCGTTGCCCCCAACCAGCGGTTTTTCCCACACGCCTTCGTCCAGAGATCATCCGCTGCCGCCGAGTCCCAGGTCGGCATGTGGACTCCGTTGGTCACATGTCGGATGGGCACTTCGTCTTCTGGCCAGCGGGAAAAGAGAGGCGCGAAAAGGTGCCGACTCACCTGGCCGTGCAAGCGGCTCACGCCATTGACCGCCCCGCTCCCGCGTACTGCCAGGTACGCCATGTTGAAAGGCTCCGCAGCGTCATCGCGGTTCTGGCGTCCCAGAGCCAGCAACTCGTGAAGGGAAATGCCCAGCTTCTCCTGCGCATAGCGGGCGAGATACTGCTCAATGAGTGCCGGAGAGAAACGGTCAAACCCCGCTGCCACCGCCGTGTGCGTGGTGAAGAGGTTGCCTGCCCGCGTGACGGTCAGCGCGACATCGAAGGGCTGCCCGCTTTCTTGCATGAAACTGCGGGCGCGTTCTAAAACAGCGAACGCCGCGTGCCCTTCATTGAGGTGACAGACCTCCGGACAGATGCCGAGCGCGCCGAGCAGCCGCCAGCCACCGATCCCGAGGACCAATTCCTGCACGAGCCGCAACTCCGGCCCGCCGCCATACAACTCGCTGGTGATCCCGCGGTGGGCGGGGGGGTTCGCCGGGTCATTACTGTCCAGCAGGTAAAGTTTCACCCTCCCGATCCGCGCCTGCCACGCGCGAAGCCAGACCGAGTAACCGGGCAACGCCATCTCCAACCGCAACCACTCGCCGTTCGGGTGGCGCAAGGGCGTGATCGGCAATTGCCCGGGATCGTTGTACGGATAGAGCGCCTGTTGCACCCCGTCCTTGTCGATCACCTGGCGGAAATACCCTTGCTGGTACAGCAGTCCGACGCCGACCACCGGCACACCCAGATCGCTGGCGGCTTTCAGTTGATCACCGGCCACATTGCCAAGCCCCCCCGAGTAAATTGGGAGAGCCTCACCCAACATGAATTCCATGCTAAAATACGCGACACAAGTCAGGGACGCCTGTGGATGAGTTTGCTGAAACCACGCGGGTGACTCTGCGGCGCGCTTCTCAGCTTGTGCGAGAGCATCCACCTTCTGGCGAAACGAGGGGTTGGCCAACAGGAGCCGGAGTTTTTCCCGCGAGACCGTCTGGAGGACGACCCACGGGTTTCGAGTCAGCTCCCAGAGTGCAGGGTCGAGTTGCTTCCACACTTCGTCGGCGCGATGGTTCCATGACCAGCGCAAGTCCAGGGCAAGCTCCGCGAGTGAACTGAACCCACCGATTTCCGCGGGCAGAAAACTCGGGATCGGGCTACGGGCACGGGGTTGTCCGCTCATGGTCTCTCCTTCAGCCTTGTTTTGGACGGCATCTCCGAACGCATCCGCTACTATTCCCTCTATTGTGCCACACCACCACGGCTTTGTGTAACGTCATCTGATAAAGGTCCGACCCTGAGTCATCTTTACCGCGCTTAGACGAGCCTCAGTGCGTCCGCCTTTTCAACGGTTACGCAAAAAGCGCAGCTCGGCGCGCAGACGATCCACCTCATCGAGTAGATCGAACATGGTTTTGAGCCAGGCCAAATCGACACCGTAAACGGCTCGCAAATGTTCGATTCGCCGAACAGTATGAATCGCCTCTTCCGTGAATTCCATCACGCCATACGGCGGCAGAAAGACAGGTCGGACAAGGCCGGCGCGACAATAAATCAGAACGGCACGACGGGGGACGCCCGCGAGATGGGCGGCCGCGTCGAGGCTGTAAAGAACGTTTGGCTTTGGCTGAAACAGCTCCAGAGCAAAGGGGGATGGTCGGTCCGGATCGAATCGTTTGCTCATGAGGGTTTCCTCGGGTTGAATGACGACGTTGCGGCCAACCGCGCCCACAACGCTTTTTGTTCCGGCGTAACATGGGACGGGACTTCGATCGACACAACGGCATACAGGTCGCCCCGCGATCCGTTACCGGTCGGCAACCCCTTCCCGCGCAAACGAAATTGCTGGTCCGCCACGGTGCCCGCCGGGATTTTCAAGGACACCATTCCATCCAGAGTTCGGAGTTGGACAGTGGCGCCGAGTACCACTTCCCACGGGGCCAGTTCCAAATCATAATACAGGTCGGCCCCGCGCACGCGGAAGTCGGGATGCTGGGCGAATTTTACTCGCAAATACAGATTTCCCGAGGCGCCCCCGCCGATGCCCTCCTGTCCTTTGCCCGCGAGACGGATGAGCTGCCCTTCCCGGACGCCGGGCGGGATTCTCACCCGCAAAGTCTGCGCGGTCGATTGCCCCGTGCGCGGGTCGACGCGTTGCAGCCGGATCGTGCGCGTCGAACCGCGCAGGATTTCGTCCAGCGTCACCAGGATGTCGCCCTCGATGTCCTGGCCGGGCTGGGCGAAAGTTTCGGCTTCCCAACCGCTCCCTCCCGCTCGGCCGAAACCGGCGGAAGGACGCCCGCGACTGCCGAAGAACTGCTCGAAGAAATCGCTGAAGCCCGTGCCATCGAAATGGAATTCAGAACCGTATTCAGGACCTCCCGCGTATCCCCCCTGCGGCTGGGCGGGCTGCCGTTCCGGATGATTCCAGTTTGCGCCCAGTTCATCATACTTTCGCCGTTTCTCCGGGTCGCTGAGGACTTCGTTGGCCTCGTTGATTTCCTTGAATTTTTCTTCGGCGGTGGTTTTGTCCTTGGCGACGTCCGGGTGATATTTGCGGGCGAGTGTGCGGAATGCCTTCTTAATTTCCGCGTCGCTCGCGTTTCGGGCCACGCCGAGAACGTCGTAGTAGTCTTTGAATTCAACGGGCATGGATGGTTCCGGGAGAATGGCTCAGATCATTCACCATCATCTTGGCCGGACGATGAAGCATGACTGGATCAGCCGACGCAGTTTCAACGACTGAAGTGGTCACATTCTTCGAATCGGACGCCGGGCTTGGAGGATCGGGATTCATAGTTTGCCGCTGGCAGCACTGTACTCTAATGCCTCCCTTTTTTGTAGTTCACAGTGATGCGACGGCTGCCGGTGATACCACCGATTTTCCCTTGAACTGGCAAGCATGTTTTCGGAGCAAGGAACAGATCGTGCCAACGGCCCGTCAGTTGCCAAACGGGATGATGATCCGCACACCCACATACGGCCTGCTGCCCTGCCACATATTCAGGTCGAGCTTCACGCGCGGGCGGTTCGGCGACTCTCCAGAAGAAGTTGCCCGCGTGCGGCGCAGGCTGCCCTGGTCGAAGCTGAAGTCGGCTTGGTTCTCGACGTTCTTGGCGAAGCGATCGACGGCAAACACGGCGGTGTCGAGACCGTATTTGGTGCTCGCGATCTGCCGTTTGATGGGCGACGGAGTTTTTTGCGGCGGGCTGTATTCTGATTCAAAACGCTCCCACGCCTCGGCGTTCGTCGGCTTGCGGTGGGGCATCAGGATCGGCTGGAGTTCGCGCTCGGTAAGCACCTGACGGTCGGTCCGTTCGCTGATGTTGCTCCGTATGGACTGCGCCGTAATCGTGGAAACTGACAGAAAGGCCATCAATGATGGGGGCTCAGCTTGTTGCGCCGTAGCGGAAAGAACGGCTGACCAGCAGGCAAGACACGCGACCGTCCCCGATATGGTTGAGTGCCAGTGGCTGAGGATGCTACGTTTGCGGCAACGGCTCACGACAATCTCCTGGTCCCTTCGCCCGCTAATCCTTCTTTTCGTCGCCTTTCCCTTCCCTCTGCTGGGTTGGTTCTCTGGTCGCTGCAGGCCGCTCGGCCGCAGGCCTGGATTCAATCTTCGCCTCCGGTGGGGCCTCATGTTTGATCTCGGGCTTGGTCTCCGGCTTGGCTTCCACAGCGGCGGGAGCAGGCTTGCCCTTCGCACTCTCCGTCTCGCGCGCCTTTTCCTGCTGCGCGCGTTTCTCCTCGGCGGGCTTCGTAACGGGGGTCGGCACGTCGGCTGGGTGGACTTCCTTCTGCGTTGACGGCGGCTGCGGCGCAGCCGTTGTCACGGGTGGTTTCGCAACCGGACGTGGCTCGCTCGCGGGAAGCGCCTTCTCCGCCTGGCTGCGAACCGGCGTTTGGACCGCTTTCTCACTGGTCGGTGTCGGCGTCGGGTGCTTGGCGACGACTTTCGCTTCCTCTTTGGTGCGCAGTTCGCGAACCGGGACTGCCTGTAACTTTCGTCCGCTCGCCTTTTCGATGACGGCGGTATCCGGGCCTTTCTTGTTGATCACGGTCTTGCTGGTAATGGTGGTATTCACGATGATTGTTTTGCGACTGACTGGTTGCAGAAAGTGACTTTCCTCCACAAAGACGGTTCCCCTTGGCGCAACGCCTCTTCCCCAAAACCTCGCCGACGGTCGCAGCGGCGACCAGCCTACGTATCCACCACCTTCTCGCCAGGAAACCCACGCGGGCGCCCATTGTGTCTGCGGCACCCAATACCAGCCAAATTGTGAATTATAATCCCAACCGCCGTAATGGTACGTGGCCCACGCCCACGGCTCGTCGCTGACCCAGTACCAACCAGCGTCGGTTTGTTCCCAGTACCCGTTGGAATAAGGGCCCCAGTCAGCGTCCACTCCGTTCGGGATCCAACAGCGTCCGTAGGACCCAACAACCTCCCATCGTCCATACGGGCTGAGCGGCTCATAGAAATCGCTGTCGGTGTGAATTACCACGACCGGGGCTACCACCACTACCTCGGCGGCGTAGGTTGTGTGCGCGGTCAGCGTCCCTAAAAGCGCCGTGCATAAAACGAATCCGACTTTTCCCGCTAGGCGTTTGGTTCCATTCATGGAGTTACCCTTCTGTTCAATAAATCAAAAACGTGTTGTGGTTCCCGGAACACAACGACGTGGGCATCAACGGCGAGCCGGATAATTCCTCGAGCGCGGCGATTCCCGCAGACGCCGCAAACGGTCTCGATGAGGTTGCCAAACGTCAATGCCTTCCTCCTGTAATTGACTTTCATATTATCACGATAAGCTGGGAAGCCCTGCGGGCGCTATAAGGTGTTCACCCCACCGGGGATTTCAGGAATCCTGCCCCAACGGGCGGGGCCGGGGCTAGCGGATGGTCAACTGGACACTGCTTTCGATGATGCCGGCCCCGATGGCGTAGCGGGTGAGACCGGAGATCTCGTGGATGTTGAGTTTCGCCATGAGATTCTGCCGATGTTTTTCGACCGTTTTGATGCTGATGCCGAGTTCCGCCGCAGTCTCTTTGTTGGCCTTGCCTTCGGCAATCAGTTGGAGCACCTCCAACTCGCGCGAACTCAGGCGCGCCACTTTCTTCCGCAGCGCTCCGTTTCCCGCCGGCATCTTCTGATCGTGCAGCCGCTTGGAAATGGAAGGGCTGAAAAAGGTGTTGCCCTTCTGCACTTCCCGAATCGCGTTCGACAAATCGTGGGAGGAGGTTTGTTTGAACAGAAAACCCGCCGCGCCGATCGCGATCGCCTGCTCGACGTACGCGTCATCGCTGTGCGCGGAGAGAATGACCACCTTGGTGGCCGGAAAGGCCTTGCGGATCTGCCGGGTGGCTTCCAATCCATTGAGCAGCGGCATCGCGATGTCCATCACGACCACCGCCGGACGAAGTTTCCTGGTCAACTCCACCGCTTGGCGGCCGGTTTGCGCTTCGCCGACAACCTCGATATCATTTTCGGACTCCAACAACTTCCGAAACCCCTCGCGGACGATCGTGTGGTCTTCAGCCAGCAGGACAGTGATGCGTTTCATAAACACTAGATCCCTTTCCCGTTCGTGAATGGAATCTGCGCGCAGACGGTGGTGCCTTTGCCGGGTGCCGATTCGACGCGAAAACTGCCGCCGACCATCTCCACCCGTTCGCGCATACCAAGCAGCCCCAATCGCTTGTTCCTTTTGGCGTCCAACACACGCTCCACCTGGAAGGATTTGCCGTCGTCTTTGATTTTCATGCAAATTCTGCCCGGAAGTTTCTCGATGCTCACGTCCACCAGGCTGGCTTGCGCGTGGCGGGCGACGTTGGTCAGCGCTTCCTGGGCGACGCGATACAGCACCGTGCGTTTTTCGCCAGCCAGGTTTTCCACCGCCGCAAAGACCGTCATATGAATGAAAAGACCCGTCCGTTTCGAAAAGCTTTTTACAAACGAATGCAGGGCGGGGATCAACCCCAGGTCGTCCAACACCGTCGGGCGCAATTCACGCGCAAACCGATGCACGATGTCCACCGACTTCTCGACCATCCGTTGCGCGCTGGAGATTTTACTCTGGAGCCCCTTGGTGTTGTGCGCCGCCTCGGTTTTCAAGGTCGCCAGCCGGACATTGATGCCCGTCAAGGTCTGGGCGATTTCATCGTGCAGCTCGCGGCTGATCTTCTTGCGTTCTTCCTCCTGCGCCAACAGGAGCTGGCGGGTCAGATGCCGCAATTGTTCCTGCATCCGCCGCGATTGCTCCAGCAACCGGCCATAGTGTTCCTCGCTTTTCCGAAGGGATTGCTCCACCGTCTTGCGCTGGAGTATTTCCCGTTTCAACTGTCGGTTCGAGACGGCCAGATCCGCACTGCGCTGGCGCAACGTCTGGTTCAGTTGACCGAAGTGGACGTTGGCCTCGCGCGCGGTGCGATGAGACTTCTCGATCGGAGTGATGGCCTCGGCAAAAAAAATCCCCGCCCGCCAGACCATCGCATCCCGGGCACCGGGGGAGTCGTTGGGCAACACCAGGGTAAGCAACGCTTGCTCGTGAATCCTGGCCAGATCCAGCGTCTCCAGCCCGTAAGTCATGGCCTGGCGTCCCAGTCGACGCGCCGGCTGCAAGCTCGCCCGTCGCCCCTGCTTCAGGTATTTTCGCAACGCGGCCACATATCGTCGCGACAACCCTGTCAAATTACGTGTCATGGTATTTGCCGAGTTCACCAACGAACCGCCCCAGAACTTTCCTTGATTTTTCCACAAGGCGTTGCGTGTTGGCGATCTCTTTTTTCAGGCCTTTGGCATTGACCGTGGCCTCTCTTTTCAACGTCACCAGCCGGACATTGATTCCCAACAACGTCTGGGCGATTTCATCATGCAACTCGCGGCTGATCTTCGTTCGCTTATTCTCCTGCGCCACCAGAATTTGATGGGTCAGATGGCGCAAATGTTCCTGCAGGAGACGTGACTGCTCCAATAAACTGGCGCGATGTTTCCCGCTCTTCTTGAGGGCTTCCTCCGCGGCCTTGCGCTGGACGATTCCCCGTTTCAAGCGACGGCCCGAGGCCGCCAGTTCCACCGTGCGCCGACCCAGTGTCTTCGTCAGTCGATTCAAGTGGCCGCTGGCCTCCTGCGCGGCTCGATGAGTTTTTTCGATCGGGGTAATGGCCTCGGCAAAAAAATTTTCCGCCCGCTTGATGATCCCATCTTGCCTGCTGGAGGCTTCCAGTGAGGCGAGTGCTGCCACGTGAATCCGGGCCAGGTCCAGCGTCTCCAGCCCGCTGGCCACGGCTTGGCGTCCCAGTTTGCGCGCCGACTGCAAGCTGGCTCGTCGCCCTTGCTTCAGATGGTTCCGCAAGGCCGCCGCATATCCTCGTGATAGCCTTATCAATTTGCGCTTCATAATACTTTGCGAATGCACGCGTTCACGACAAGGTGTTCACCATTGTCGTCCCGTCATCCGGGATCGCTTCCTCTTCGTCCATACGCAACCAATTCTGTATCATAGTCTGCCAATTGATCGGATTGGTCTATACGGTGAAACCCTACCCGCCACAATCCTTGGTAGGGTTTTGCCCCATAGCAGTGAACTGACTCATGGTTGTAACGTGGGTCGCAATGATAAACGCCAAAGCGACTTCCTTGGTGAACGACCTCAATTCGCTGCTGCGTGCGAGTGGAAGACTCTGGCTGATGGAAGGAGCTAGATAAATGTCGGCTGCGTTACAGGTGGCTTTGTTCGTTGCCTCGGTCGCCTTCATTGTCCTTGTGGTTTGCCTCATCCCCATCGCATTTCAGATGCGGCGCAAGTTGGGGCAATTGGTGATTGCGGCCGAGGAATTGAAGGGAAAGACCCAGGCTCTCGTGGAGGACAGCCATGAGATGGTGCGGAACGTGACCGAGCTCTCGAAGCGGGCCAATGAGGAATTGGACGAAGTGAGCCGCGTGGTACAGACCGCGCGCCAGTGGACGGAGCGGGTAGACCGACTCGTGGACGAGGTCGGATCAGCCATTGAACCGCCCGTGCATTCGATGGTTCGGAACCTGAACCTGTTCCGGACCGGAGTGACAACATTTCTGCAGGTTCTATTGCATCGAAATCAGCACAACCAAACAAAGAGGGAACAAGATCATGTCTGAGAACAATTCAACTCCAATCGGTGGTTTTTTGGCGGCATTTGCCATCGGCGCGCTCGCCGGGGCCGGGATCGCGCTGCTCTACGCACCGCGTTCGGGTAAGGAGACGCGAAAACTGATCGCCGCCAAAGGCCGGGATCTCAAGGGGAAAGCGACCGACGCCCTCGGGGACGCCAAGGACTTCATCGACGACAAGAAAGCAAGAATTGCCGCGGCCATTGAAGCCGGCAAGGACGCAATGCACGACGAGCAGCCCAAACACCATAAGCGCGCGTAGTCGGGCGGCTACTGGTTGCAGGCCTCGAGTTGTGCCAACCGGAAGCTGATTGCTGCCATCGTACAGGAGCCCACATGCAAATGACGGTAAACGGTATTGCCGTCAACTACACGGACGAAGGGCGCGGGGTGCCGTTGCTCTTCGTGCATGGGTTTCCACTCAGTCGGGGCGCCTGGCAGAAGCAATTGGATGCGCTCCGATCATCCCATCGGGTCATCGCGCCCGATCTCCGCGGATTCGGTGGAAGCGAAACCGGGACTGGCGCGACCACGATGGCGCAATTCGCCGAGGATCTTCACGCGCTGCTCCAACAACTCGCCACCGGACCGGTGGTGTTGATCGGCCACTCCATGGGTGGTTACGTGGCGCTCGCTTTCGTGCGTCAATACCCCGAGATGGTAAGCGGCCTCGTGTTGGTCAGCACCAAGGCGGGCAAGGATACCCCCAAAGCAGCCGCAGCGCGACGCGCGACGGCTGCGAGTGTGCGGGCGAAGGGCGTGCCGGTGGTCATTAAGGCGATGGCGCCCAAGATGCTCGCGGCGGACAATCAGGATCGGGCCATGGCGGAGCAAGTACGGGGATTCATGACGCCTTCCAAATCTGCGGGAGTGATTGGCGCCTTGCTGGGGATGGCGGAACGGCCCGATGCGACGGCCGAGTTGGCTGGGATTTCCGTGCCGACCGTGGTCATCACGGGCGCCGAGGACCTGCTGATTTCGCCGGCGGAATCGGAAGCGTTGGTCCGGGCGATTCCGGGCAGCCAGTTGAACGTCATCCGGCACGCGGGTCATCTCGTCGCCTTCGAGCAGCCGGACAAGTTCAATCACGTGCTCGAGGAGTGGTTGGATCGTGTGGCCTTCGCCGTCCCCGTCGGCGAGTTACGATGACCGTGCCCTCGGCTGTCGAACTCTCTCCGCCCCAGTTGCGTTGACCACGTTTTCGAAGAGCACCTCCAAATCATCTACGGTAGGGTTCTACCTTATAGCACGCGGTGCGCTCGTCGCGTAGCGTGGCTCCAGCAATCAACCCAAAGACGTAACAACAGAAAGATGCAAAGCATGATGAAAGTAATCAGGAGAAACTACCCGCTGGCGCTGGTAATGGCCGCGGGCGCCCTGGCATTCACTGCCGTGCTGGTGTTCACCAGCGGGGCTGTGCGCGCATCCGAGACGGATGACCGCATCGAGTCAGCGTTCAAGAAGACCTACGTCTATAAGACGTATCTGAAGGACGAACACATCAAGATCAGTTCCAAGGACGGAGCCGTCATCCTGTCAGGCGCCGTGGCCGACGAAACCCACAAACCGATGGCCCAGAACACCGCCGAAGCTTTACCCGGGGTCAAGAGCGTGGACAATCGCATCGAAGTCACAGGGGAGCGCCCTGCCGAGAGCTCGGATACATGGATCAGTATGAAAGTGAAATCGGCGCTGTTGTTCCATCGGAATGTGAGCGCCTCGGGCACTGAAGTTTACCTGAAAGACGGTAACGTCACATTGAAGGGCGAAGCCGCCAACCAGGCCCAAAAGGACCTCACCACCGAGTACGCCAAGGACGTCGAAGGCGTCAAAAGCGTGAAAAATGAGATGACGGTAGCGACGACCTCTCCGAAGCCCGAAACATTAGGCGAGAAAATCGATGATGCCTCGATCACTGCCCAGGTCAAGGGATCGTTGCTGTCGCACCGTTCGACCAGTGTGCTCAACACCAAGGTCTCGACGACCGATGGTGTGGTCACGTTGGGTGGCACGGCCAAGAATGCCGCCGAGAAGGATCTGGTCACCAAGCTCGTCACCGACATCAACGGTGTGACGAGCGTGGTCAACAACATGACCGTCGAAGCGGCCGTGTCCAAGTAACAAGTAGACATTGATTCATTGCTGGCTGGTGCGGAGGTTGTGGGGATGCACCAGTCGGTAGTGAATCCAAATCAAACGAAAGGGAGAATCATATGTTGTACACAATCGCGGTAGTACTAATTGTTCTATGGCTGCTGGGACTGGTGACCAGTTACACGATGGGCGGGTTCGTTCACGTCCTTCTGGTGATTGCCGTTGTCATGATCCTGGTCAACATCATTCAGGGCCGACGACCGGTGTAAGAAGCGGTTAATAAAAGCAAGGAAACGGGAGGTTTTATGAATACGAAGATGATTGCAATGATACTGATCGGACTGGGCATCGTGGTGCTCGCCTACTCGGGCATCACCTACACGACCAGAGGAAAACCTGTCGATGTCCTCGGAGTGCACGTGGAGACGACTCGCAGCCACTTTATCCCCCCAGTGGCCGGGGCGCTCGCGCTAGTCGGCGGGATCGTGTTGCTCACCGTGAATCCCAAAAACACCTGAGTCAGGGTGGAGATGGCCGACGAGGCGGGGGTTATCAATACGCCGCCGGATTGTGACGTTCGTGCTCCAGGCGGACAGAAGAGATTGTTTGCGAAACAATTAGGTTATTCCTCAACCTGGCGTATGGTTGTATCGGTCTGAGCGAGCTGCTTCTCTCCGACCAAACCTCGCAGTCGTGCCGTGCAGCAAGGCAGCTCAGCGAAACATCAACCACCGCTGCTAAAGGAGATTTTTGTGGCAATCAGCCAGATCAGCAGAGAGGAATTCAATCGGTTCTTCAACGAGAAGTATGCGCTCGCATGTGGACTGCTGGATTGCGAAGCATTCAAATCGTGGCACACGCCGTCCAAGAGTGAGTGGAGTGAGGTGCTGACTGTCATCAAGAAGATGGCAAAGAAGTGTGACTGGCCATTGTACGAAGTCAGACGCGACGCCCAGGACGCGTCCTCCATGTATTACACAAACACCGGCTTGATGTTGAATGCCGTCCACAACCTGTTGGATGCGTTCAGCAGACACAATGTGGCGTCCGTGCCGTCGCCGGGGCAATGGGGTGACATCATGCGCGTGGTGGATGAAACCACCGAGCATCGCGCCCTGGTTGACGAGGCGGCGAAACTCCAACGTTGAAGATTTGTCCGACCCAGACCACCGGTCTGGAGAAGCTTGAGCTGAAAGGAATTGAATGACCAAAGAACCCACTGCCAGTGAGACGGCCAGTCAAACAGCGTTCCAGTTCACGACAATCGGTGGAGGTCTCCTCATTCAACGAATCGTTGAGATCGAAAAACTGGCGCTGAGCAATCTTCAAAGCGGGAAATCCCTTGACCGTGTTGTCACCGGTGCGCTGGTGTCGTTAAAGGATGCCTGCAATGCGGCGCGGGCCAGCGTCGCCTAGTGGCGTTGATCACTGCGCCCGCGTGACGGCGGCGTGGCGCACGAGATGCATCGTGGTGCACTTCCCCTGAGCATAGGCACTTGACACGGCGTCAGCTTTCAAGCCTAATACTTGACAAAGTGACAGCTCTTGGCGGCTCGCAAGTTTTCGGCCTGATGGAGAAGTACTGGCAGAATAAACTGCATAACAGTTGGATACGGCAGAAGCAGCCACTTGGAACATCAGATGGCCTAAGCGATGCGAACTGCCGGAAAGAATTTGGTCAGGGATCGAGTTGAAGAGACGACAGCACCTATTTCTGGAGAACCACATAACGTTCGGCTGTTCTCGGACAAGTCAAACCACGCTTAATCAAGGCGGAGGCATATTATGTCTATTGACGTTGAGAAAATTCTGCGCCCGATCGATAACCCGATTCCGCCGTTTCCGCCCAAGTACATGACGCTGGCGGGCGGCGAGGAAATGGTCATCCGGCAGGTTGGGCGCGAGGACATCCCGGATATCCTGCAGCACGTTGAGCCGCTGCTCCACGTCGAGAGGGATTACTACGATGTCGTGGCCGCCCGGCTCTACAGCGAATTACTCGCTTACTACCGCTACCGGGTTCAAGACGAATACGTCTTGGTGGCACAGATTAACGGCGAACTCGTCGCCGTCGTGAACGGCCGACTGCTCAGCAAGGATGTCGGCATGTCCTATCATACCGTGGCGCTACGTCGTGGCCTGCGCGTCGGGGCTCACGCTTTCGCCAGCAAAATGGAGTACCACCTGGACATCATCGGCCAGAAAGAAGTTCTCATCGTTGCCGAGTCGCCCATTGGGTTTCGCCGGTGGATGATCGAGTACGAGTTGGAGAAGCGCTTCCACGTGGCGCACGAACTCGGCGGTGTTCCCTCGTGGGCGTTGACAAAAGAGCTTTTCAATAAAGCCAGGGAAACGCTCGTCGTCGGCAGGCGTCCGGTACCGAAGGCTCTGCTCGAGAAGGCGCACGCGGCCATTCTTCCCCCCACCGATCCGCCGAAGGCGCCCGCCGATCTTCTCGCCGCCACCCGCTCGCTATACGACTCGACCGGTACCGCGCTCATGTCCCAACGCTGGAAACAGGAAGGAAGGATGTGATTATGCGCGAAGTTTACGTCGTCGGGATTGGCATCACGAGCTTCACGCGGCTGGAGTATCCGCTGAGCGAAATCGCCGCCTACCCTGCCATGGTGGCACTGAAGGATGCCGGCCTGTCGAAGGTTGATCACGTTTACGTCGCCAACATGGGCGGCGCGCGGCTCAATCACCAGTCCGGGTTGGCGAGCGCGGTTGTTGACAGCCTCAGTCTCACGCCAGCCGGCGCGGAGGTCATCGAGAACGGTCCGGCATCCGGCGCCTCGGCGATCAAGCAGGGCTTCATAGCCGTGGCGTCCGGGTTGCACGATGTCGTTCTCGTGACGGGAGCGGAGCGTCTGCGCGAGGTGAACAATCTCGAGGCGACTGATTTTGTGGCGACGCTGACGCATCCGTTGGCCGAGTACATCTACGGCGTGACTCTGCCGTCGTTGGCGGCGATGTTCACGCGCCTCTACATGCAAAAGTACGGCGTGACCGAGCGTCATCTGGCGATGGTGGCGGTGAAGAACCACGACAACGCCCTCCTGAATTTCTACGCGCATCTGCACGAGAAGATCACCCTGAAAGGAATCCTCGATTCGCCGGAGGCGATGACCAACAATCCCTATGTCGCGGAGCCGCTGCGGTTCTTCGACTGCTGCCCCGTTTCCGACGGCGGCGCTTGCCTGATCCTCGCGTCGGCGGAAGTCGCGAAGGGACTGAAGAAACCGATGATTCGACTGGCCGGGGTCGGCCAGGCAACGGACTCGCACTGTGTCCACGAGCGCGCCGAACCGACGGACCTGCTGGCGGTGCGTGGCGCCGCGGCCCAGGCGTTCCAGAGGGCGGGCGTGACCCCGGGCGACGTCGACGTTGCCGAACTCCACGATGCCTTTACGATTCTGGAAATCGTCGAGAGCGAGGAGGTCGGCTTTTTCAAGAAGGGCGAGGGCCATCTGGCGCTGGAACGAGGCGAGACGCGTCTGGACGGCAAGCTCCCCATCAACACTTCGGGTGGCTTGAAGGCCAAGGGTCACCCCGTCGGGGCGACCGGCGTCGGGCAGGCCCACGAGATCGTCCTGCAACTGCGGGGTGAGGCCGAGAAGCGACAGGTGAAGGACGCCAAAATCGGCTTCACTTGCAACTTCGGCGGCTTCGGCAACAACGTTGTGTGCCTCGTTTTCAAGAGGGAGGACTGACCATGACCCTGGAAATCCTAGCGTACCAATGTAAGAAGTGCGGGCAGCTTCATTATCCTTTCCGCATGGTCTGCAAGAAGTGCGGCAAGAACGAGCCGCATGAGTTTGACACGGTGCCGCTCCCCAAGAATGGAAAGCTCCTGACGTTCACGACCGTCCACAATCTTCCCCCGGATTTCAACGTGGCGAAGCTCAGTCTGGGGATCGTCGAATTGGAAAACGGGATGCGGATTACCGGTCAGCTCAAGATTTCGAACCCGAAGATCGGCATGCCGGTCGCCGGGAAAGTCGAAATCGTGCGCGAGGCCGACTACAGCAAGAACTACGGGATCGTGTTCTATCCAGCATGATGCTGATCAGCATAGGGGATCGGGTCGAGGAGGGACTTTACCGGTTTCACTCCCGATTCAACCGGGCTGTCAATTTCACGCAAGGTGAGCACTTGGTGTCAGTCGTTGCTGAGGAAATCGGGGACGGCCCGCTGAACATCGTCATGCGAGATTTGGGTACCGGACAGACACAAAATCCGCTCGAAATCTTCGCGGACAAAATCGTTTTCGAAGATGGCGAGTTTCCTTTTACCAACCGGCACCGGTATTGCTCCACTCTCGAATGCGAAACCGGTGCTTCTCCACGCTTCAGCGACAACCTTTCCCTCTTCGGCGAATTACTCAGAACGATGTCGCATCCCAAGAGCCTCGCGTTTCTTCTTGATGACCAGAGGATTCAGAACTTCCATTCGGGCTTTGAGCGCGCGTTTGTCGAGCAGGCGAAGCGCAGTGTGAATCAGGTTTTTCATGGCGACCGGCTGAACGGCGTGCGATCTCTCAGCGGGTGCGGCATCGGTTTGACCCCGAGCGGCGACGACTTCATTGCCGGTCTGCTCATCGGGTTGAATCTGCGAGGAGAGAGCTTCCGCGGCCTCGTGAATCAAGTCTTTGCAGCGGCCCAGACGAAGAACATTTTCTCCAGTTCCTTTCTGGATCTGGCCCGGCAAGGCTTGCTTTTCGGCCGCATGAAAGACTTGATCCTCGCGCTGCTGCATGGCGGTCAAGAGGCCGTACGCAATTCAGCCGAGAAGTTGTTCGCGGTCGGCGGAAGTTCCGGAGCTGACTTGGGAACGGGCTTCCTGATGACGATGCGCCCTGAGGTGCGTGTTTCATGAATGTCGTCGGACAAGTCCGAAAAGGCGCGTATTTCGACTCGGTAACGCTGATGCGCGTCGGGAAAGAAATCGCTGGGCTGCCGGGCATCACCGACGCGGCAGTGGTGATGGGGACAAGATCCAACAAGGCGATTTTGAAGTCCAGCGGTCTGCTGCCGCCGACGTTCAACGACGCGAGCGACACCGATCTTCTGGTTGCGGTAAAGGCCAACACGGAAACCGCGGCGGGAACAGCCTTGGCCGCAGTCGACGGGTTGTTGAAAAAGAGGATGAGCCCCGCCACCACGGGCGGCGAATCTCACCCGGTAAGTTTGGGTGGGGCACTCGAGGTCTTGCCCGGCGCCAACCTGGCATTGATTTCGATTGCCGGCCGCTTCGCCGGCGAGGAAGCGATGCGCGCGCTGGAGAACGGCCTGCACGTCATGCTGTTCTCGGACAACGTGTCGTTGGAACAGGAAATCGCGCTGAAGAAGTTTGCCCGGAAACGGGGATTGCTGGTCATGGGGCCGGACTGCGGCACCGCCATCATCAATGGCGTTCCACTTGCATTCGCGAACACGGTCAACCGGGGAAATATCGGCATCGTCGCGGCGGCCGGCACCGGGCTTCAAGAAGTGAGTTGCATCATCTCCAATGAAGGCGCCGGGATCTCTCAGGCCATCGGCACCGGCGGGCGCGATGTGAAGAAGGAAGTTGGCGGGATCATGTTCTTGGAGGGCTTGAGAGCGTTGGCAAAAGACAAAGCCACGGGAGTGATCCTTCTCGTTTCAAAACCACCTCACCGGCAAGTCCTCAGTCGCATTGCCAAGGCGATCAAGAGAATCCACAAGCCCGTGGTCACGATCTTCATCGGGGCTGAGGCGAAAGCCGGCGGGCCGTCCACGCTCGAGGAGGCCGCACTGACGGCGGTTGCGTTGGCTCGCGGAAAAAAACCAGAAGACGTCGCGAAGCAACTTGTCGCGAGGGACGCAGAGATTCTTCGGATCGCACGGCGCGAAGCCGGTAAGCGGACGAAACGTCAGCAATACGTGCGCGGCCTTTTCAGCGGCGGCACTTTTTGTGCGGAGGCGCAGATTCTCCTCAGCAACCAGCTGTCGAATGTTTACTCGAACGCGCCCGCCGGTCGCGCGAAGCAGCTCAAGGATTCTCTGAAAAGCCAGAAGAATACCCTGGTCGATCTCGGCGAAGACGAGTTCACGGTGGGCCGTCCGCACCCGATGATTGACTACTCGCTGCGGAATCGCCGGATCCAAGGGGAGACAGCCGACGCGGAGACGGCGGTGATCCTGCTTGATGTTGTTCTCGGCTATGGTGCCAATCCCGATCCGACGGCCGAACTTTCGGGCGTAATTCGTCAGGCGTCGCGAACCGTGTCCGTTGTTTGCTCGATCACCGGGACAGATCGGGATCCACAGAACCGTAGCCGGGTTGAGGCTGCTCTGCGAAAAGCCGGTGCGCTGGTGATGCCCTCCAACGCGGCCGCCTGCAAACTGGCGGGCCGCATCATTCAATTCCTGGGAAGGAAATGACGTCGATAAACGAACTGTTCGGCAGTGAACTGAAAGTGGTCAACATCGGCCTGTCAGGGTTCAAACAAGCGTTGGACGATGCTCACGCGCCAGCGGTGCAGGTCGACCGGAAACCGCGAGTCGACGTCGATGTCCGGCTGGTGAAACACGTGAAGGCGTTCCAGCCCGCAGTCGAGAAAGCGAACGCCGAGGTCGTGAAGATCATTCTGAACGGAATGCCACAACTCATCGGCATGGAACGGGCCATCGATGTGATCCCCGGAATGACCAAGGAAATGCTGCTGCACGCGGGTCCGCCGATTACCTGGGAGAGGATGTGTGGCCCAATGCGGGGCGCGGTTATCGGCGCGCTTCTCTATGAAGGTCGCGCCACGACTGCCGAAGAGGCGGCGCGGCTCGCAGCTTCAGGTCAGATCAAGTTTTCACCTTGCCACGAACATGATTCGGTCGGCCCGATGGCCGGAGTCACATCCGCATCCATGCCGGTATTCATCCTGAAAAATGAAGCGTATGGCAATTCCGCCTATTGCACGATGAACGAGGGGCTGGGCAAGGTGCTGCGGTACGGAGCCTACAGTGAGGCGGTCGTCCAGAAACTCAAGTGGATGGAGAACGTTCTGTATCCCACCCTGAAAAACGCCATCGCCAAGCTCGGGCGAATCGACCTGAAGAACATCATCGCGCAGGCTCTTCACATGGGTGACGAGGTCCATAACCGCAACCGCGCGGCAACATCGATTCTCTACCGGATGCTCGCGCCGGCCATCGTGACGACTTGCGACGACGCGGCGACCGTTTCCGAGGCGCTCGAATTCGTCAATCGCAACGATCACTTTTTCCTGAATCTCTCGATGCCGGCCTCGAAGGTGACGTTGGACGCGGCGCGCGGAATCAAAAACAGTAGCATTGTCGTCGTCATGTCGCGAAATGGCACTGATTTCGGCATTCAGCTCTCGGGTACCGGCGACGACTGGTTCACCGGCCCGGCCGACGTGCCGGACGCGCTGTTCTTCCCGGGATACACGAAAGCGGACGCGAACCCCGACATTGGCGACAGTGCGATCACGGAAACCAACGGGCTGGGTGGATTCGCCATTGCGGCGTCGCCCGCGATCGTCCAATTCGTCGGAGGGAGCACCGACGACGCGATCCAGTACACGCGCCAAATGTATGAGATCACCGCCGCGGAGAACAACGTTTACCAGATTCCGTATCTGAATTTCCGTGGCTCGCCGACGGGGATCGATGTGATCAAGGTCATCGAGAAAAACATCCTGCCGTTTATCGATACCGGCGTCGCCCACAAGGAGCCCGGCGTCGGCCAGATCGGGGCGGGTGTGCTGAACGCCCCGCTCGAACCGTTCAAGAAGGCGTTCGAAGCATTCGCGAGAACATTGAAGAAGAAATGAGGGGGGTCAGATGAATACCAAACAATTCCTGCAGTTCATGGACAAGGTGCGGGTGTACGACCTGACGCAGCCGCTGAGCATTCACACGCCGCCGTGGCCGAGCTACATGCCGCTGGGCATCCAATACTTCAAGCGCATTGCCGGCGCGCACATGGGACAGGGGGCGAACGGTCAGATCATCACGACCAGCAACCACGTGGGCACGCACATGGATGGGGAAATCCATTTTCACGCCAGCGGCAGATCCATCGGCCAGGTGCCGATCGAAGAATGGATTGGCCCCGGCGTCGTCGCGGACATTTCCAGGGAAGTTGGCGATTATGACCTGTACACACCGGAAACGATCACCAGGAACGTCGAGGTCAAGAAAGGCGACATTCTCATCATCAACACCGGCTACCACCGGTACGCCTGGGATCAGAAGGAGTCCGATGAAGTTCGCTATTTCGTCAAGCACCCCGGCCCCGGGCCGGGCTTTCACCAGTGGGCGCTGGACATGAAACTCAAGTGGATCGGGGTTGACTGCGGCAGTGCGGACCACCCGATGAATACGATCATCCGCAACTGGCATCCGGCACGCTTCGCCGAGGCCGAGAAGAAGCTGAAGACAAACTACGGCAAAGGGTGGGACGAACTGTTCCCGCCGGACGAATACTATCAGGTCATGCATATCAAGTTGTTCCCGAAGAGACTCGTGCATGCCGAAAACATCGGTGGCGAGATCGACAAACTCAGCAACCAACGATGCTGGATCGGTTTTTTCCCGTTGCGCGGCATTGAAATGGAATCAGCGATGGGCCGGGTCGTCGCGTTGTTGCCGCCGAAGTAAGGATGCTTCCATGGCGATCGCTCACGAGTTTGAATATGTGAAGCCCGGCACGTTGCGCGAGGCGGTCAACACTCTCGCGCGGTACGGAACGCGGGCCCGGGTTCTCGCTGGCGGGACGGACTTGATCAGCATGATCGCCGAGCACTTGGTGGCGCCGGCGGCCGTGGTGGACATCAAAAGCATTCCCGGTCTGAACAAGATCGAATTCAAGAACGGCATCCTCTCCATCGGCGCCCTTGTCACCTTCAGCGACCTGAGGGATTCTCCCATCGTCGCGAAGAAGTTTCCGGTGATTCGCGAGATGACCGGCTGGCTGGCTTCGGTGGGTGTTCGGAACCGGGCCACGATGGTCGGCAACCTCTGCTCGGCGGTGCCCTGCTGTGATAGCGGACCGATTCTCCAGGTGTACGATGCCGCCATGCTGGTTGCGGGCCCCGCCGGCAAACGGAAGGTGCCGCTGGGCGAGTGGTTTGTCGGCCCGCGCATGACCGTGTTGAAGCGCGGCGAGATCGCCACCGGAGTCGCCGTGCCGTTGCCCAAGAAGAAACACGGGGCCTGTTTCGTCAAATTGCGCCGGTACGAGGGCGAAGACCTCGCGCAGGCGAGCGTGACCGTTCTCGTGCTCGCCGGCAACAGTTACCGGATCTCCTTCGGCTCCGTCGCGCCCCGGCCCATTCGTGGAGAAAAAATCGAAGCTCTGCTGGAAGGCCACGCGTTGTCGGAAAGTTTGCTGCAGGAAGCGGTGCGACTCGCGCGACAGGAAATCGCGCCCATCACCGACATTCGAGCGACGAAGGAATACCGGACGCACATGGTGGGCGTGATGTTGGAACGCGGACTGCGGGCCGCAGTCGCCAGGCTGGCCGGCACGGGACCCGCCTACGGCACGAGTTTGATTTAGGGGGCGGCCATGAAGAAACACATCACCTTGAAACTCAACAACGAGATCCGCAGCCTTGATGTTGAACCCAATGACATCCTCCTCGACGTCCTCCGCGAAGTGCTGGGCGTAAAGAGCCCGAAGATTGGTTGCGAACGCGGCGACTGCGGCGCTTGCACGGTCCTGCTCGATGGCAAGACGGTGCGCACCTGCCTGATTCTCGCGATCGAGGTGGACGGTCACGAAATCACGACGCTCGAGGGATTGTGCCATGCGGGGTTGACGCCGGTGCAGCAGTCGCTGCTCGAGCACAACTCCTTCCAGTGCGGGTTCTGCGCACCCGGGATGGTGTTGGCAGCCACCGAGTTGCTGGGGAAGAATGCGCATCCGTCCGCAGACGAAGCCAAGGAAGCCATCGCAGGTAATCTGTGTCGATGCACGGGCTACGAACCAATCATTGATGCCATCGTCGCGGTTGGCAAGAAAGCGGGGAGGCGCGCATGACCCATCTGAAATTCGTTGGCGAATCTCCGAGCCGCATCGACGGGCTGGAGAAGATTACCGGAGCCGCCACCTACGTGGACGACATTGATTTCGGTGCGAAACTGCTTCACGCAGAGATTGTCGAAAGTCCCTACGCACACGCGCTGATCAAGAGCATTGACACCTCGGTAGCCGAAAAAGTTCCGGGCGTCGTCCGCGTGATTACCGGCAAGGATTTTCCTTACCGGTTCGGATTGTACATGCAGGACCGGTTCAGTTTTCCCACGGACCGTGTCCGATTCGTTGGCGAACAGGTCGCCGCCGTGGTCGCGCGGGATCCGAAAACGGCAAAGCGGGCGGCCCGGCTCGTGAAGGTGGTTTACAAGGAACTCGAACCGGTCCTCGATCTCACCAAGGCGCTGCGGGATGACGCGGTGCTGGTTCACCCGGATCTTGGCAACTACACGCGTTGTCCCTGGTTTTTCCCGCAGGCCGGCACAAATATCGCGCACTGGCGCAAAACGCGAAAGGGCGACATCGAGAAAGGGTTCAAGGAAGCCGACCTCGTTTTTGAGGACACCTACACGGTCCCGCGCTATACGCACTGTGCG
>Ga0187861_10001411_pt1 | contig 25018 bp, 17 predicted proteins | sample June2016WEW_10_1_3_FD_132986 | JGI IMG/M metagenome (GOLD analysis project Ga0187861, IMG submission 132986) | Peatland microbial communities from SPRUCE experiment site at the Marcell Experimental Forest, Minnesota, USA - June2016WEW_10_100 | ecosystem: Environmental > Terrestrial > Soil >...
CGAAGTATTTTGGTAAAAAGAATGACATGAAAGAGTATAATAACGATATAAAAATATTCACAAACGCGCTTCAGAAATATTCTTGGGATGAAGAATCAGGCTATTTTGGATACGTTGTTCATGATACGAGCGGGAATCCTTTACACATTCTTAAGTATCAAGATACGGTAAATTATGATATGGGATTCGACGGCGCATATCCGCTCATTGCAGGAATATGTACCGATGAACAAAAAGAAAAAATTCTTTCATCGATTAAATCAGATAAACATATTTGGTCAAATGCCGGATTATCTGCTGTGGATCAATCAGCACCGTATTATAGAAATGATGGCTATTGGAATGGAACAGTCTGGATGTCTCATCAGTGGTTCTTTTGGAAGACGATGCTGGATTTAGGTGAATCTGATTTTGCATATAAAATTGCCATCAAAGCTTTGGATGTATGGAAAAATGAAGTTGAAACTTCATATAATTGCATGGAACACTTCCTCATTGAAACAGGGCGTGGTGCGGGTTGGCATGAATTCGGTGGATTATCTGCACCGGTCATAATGTGGTACTCAGCATACTTCCGTCCAGGCAATTTCAGTACTGGTTTTGATATGTGGATAGAAAATAAAAAGTTTGATAATAATTTTAGCAAATTTTCCGTTGATTTATCTGCGGATGAAAATAATAATCACGTTACCTCTGCGGTAGTTTGCATGAATCCGGATTATCAATATGAAGTTAAATGGAATGGAAAAGTAATCTCTTACAAATCAGTGGCTCAAGGGACATTAAGTATCGATATCCCAATAGATAAAATCAAAAAAGGGAAATTGGAAATTCGTAAAAAGTAAAAAAGGGGACATAGTAGTCAGTCGAAAACAAAATATAATTAACGAGTGTTATTCTTTTATTGGGAAAATAAATGAAAAGAAATTATTACATCGTCGGATTGATTTTTCTAACTTTTTTTGTCATTTCGCTTATAACAAACATTCTTGGTGCACTTAATCCAGATATAATTAATAGTTTCAATCTTAGCTTAACACTTTCGGCATTTCTTCCTTTTGCTTTTTTTATTGCATACGGTGTTATGTCTATTCCTGCAGGAATTCTAGTGGAAAAGTATAAAGAAAAGAAAACTATGGTTGCCGCATTTTCAGTTGCCTTTATTGGCGCATTGATGTTTTCGATTTTTCCGCACTACTTAGTTTTTCTGCCGTCGCTATTTTTAATGGGAACCGGTATGGCAATGCTGCAGGTTGCTATCAATCCCCTTTTAAGGGTTTCCGGAGGAGAAGAGCATTTCGCATTTAATTCTGTCATGGCACAATTGGTTTTTGGTGGAGCTTCGTTTCTTGCCCCAATGCTTTTAACATTTCTGGTCTCAAATCTTAACGAACCTCACTCGAATAATATTGTTAAAACGATTTTTGCCAATTTGATTCCCGAAAACCTTTACTGGGTGTCACTTTATATATTCTTTACAGTTGTTTTACTCTTTATGGTTATCATAATCTTTTTCTCAAGATTTCCTATTGTGGAAAGAAAAGAAGATGAAAAATCTGGAAGCTGGGCAACCCATAAAAATTTGTTTAAAAATAAAATTGTCATTCTTTACTTCATTGGAATTTTTGCTTATGTGGGGACAGAACAAGGAGTATCATATTGGATTTCAAAGTTTCTTTACACATATCATAATTATGATCCCCTTATAATTGGGGCATCGATTGTTGGTTGGTTTTGGGGAATGATGTCCATTGGATGTCTCATTGGGTTAGGGTTACTCAAGCTTTTTGATAGCAGAAAAATATTAGTAGGAGCTGTAATTGCTGCTGCCACCTTCTTAGCCACGGCATTATTCGGTCCGGGTAATATTGCTCTCATTGCCTTTCCAATGGTCGGATTCTCGTTGTCGGTTATGTGGTCAATCATTTTTTCGCTAGCGTTAAATTCAGTTGAAAGTCACCATGGATCTTTTGCTGGAATTTTATGTACGGCAATTATCGGTGGAGCTGTAATTCAATTATTTATTGGATGGCTCGGCGATATTTTTGGTCTTAGAACTGGTATGACATTCATCTTTGTAACGCTCGCTTATATCCTTAGTATTGGAATATGGGCTAATCCGATTATTACGAACGAAACAATAAAACCCAAAGCTGTATTGGATAAAAAATAATTATAATAATACATCCTATAATAATTGATAGAAGGGAACATGGGAATTCTTGGAATTGATATAGGCGGGGCCAATATTAGAGTTGGCCTCGTAGACCAGGATGAATTGATAAGAGTTGAGTCAATGCTGATAAAAAAAGAAAGCAGCGAAGATGATGTTCTTGACAATTTACATGAAATGATCGGGAAATTTAGTGATGAAAAAATAGAAGGAATTGGAGTCGGTGTTCCAAGTGTTGTTGATGTTGAGAATGGGATTGTCTTTGATGTGCAGAATATTCCTTCATGGAAAGAAGTTCATCTAAAAAAAATATTGGAATCGAAGTATCATGTTCCGGCTTATGTAAATAATGATGCTAATTGTTTTGCCGTGGGCGAAAAATATTTTGGTAAGGCGAAACAGTATAAGGACATAATCGGGTTAATCATAGGTACCGGGCTTGGTGCAGGAATAATTATTAACAATCAACTATATGCCGGGAATAATTGTGGCGCAGGCGAATTTGGGAATATACCATTCAAAGATAATACGTATGAGTATTACTGCAGCGGACAATATTTTACAAATGAATTTGGAGTATCCGGAAAAGAAATATCTAGAAGAGCTGCTGATAAAGAAGCTCACGCAATAGAAATATTCAATAAGTATGGTACAAATCTTGGGGAAGCGATAAAAATGATTATGTACGCGGTGGATCCGGAAGTAATTGTTTTGGGCGGATCGGTCAGTAAATCTTTTCAATTCTTCAAAGACGAGATGTGGAAACCGATAAGGAATTTTTCTTATTCAAAATCAGCCAGTAAAATAAAAGTTGAGGTTTCCGAAAAAGAGAATATAGCTATTCTTGGTGCTGCAGCTCTTTATTTTGATATGCAAGAAAAATAAACAAAGTATTAAAAACGTGCTAAAACTATTATTGAAGATATAGGAGACATTTTACGAATCTCATTGAATCAAAATATTCTAAATATGCCCTTGTTCGGGAAATGATGGAGACGATAGATGTAGTAAATCGATTCGATCCTGAACAAACAATTGAAATTGCTAAGAAGATACAAGCAATAGGGAAATTGTTGCTGACAGGCGAAGGTTCGAGTAGAATATTTCCAGCAAAAAATGCAATACGCAAAGCTCTTCATTGGGGCGTCGATCTAACTATAATTACGGAAAGTTCACACCAAGCGGCAAATTATGATCTGTCTAATTTTGCTGTGTTTTGCTCATCAAATTCCGGTAGAACAAAAGAAGTTATTTCGCTCGCAAAAATAATATCCGGAAGAGGTAACAATAATTGTTTCGCTCTTACAACAAATTCAGATACACTTCTTGAAAAGTATTGCAAAGAAACTTTTATTTTAAAATGCGGATGGGAACATGCCGTTGCAGCTACTAAAAGCGTTGTAGAACAAGCTTTATTTTACGAATCGATTATTTGGAAAATACTGAACAAAAAAAATAAAATGATAGAACCTGGGCTATGTAATAAAATAGCTAATGCATTAACAATGCACTTAGATGAAAATATTATTGAAGCTGCAGCTAAAGCATCTATCGTTTATTTTGCCGGGTACAATGATGGTGTCGCGGAAGAGTTAACGCTTAAGACAAACGAAATAACCAGAAAAAAATCAGATTATTTAGAGGGCACTTATGCGGTTCATGGAATAGAAGAAGTGCTCGAAAAAGATGACGTCGTTTTTATCATTGATCCGATTGATGAAGAAGTTGATAAGTTTCAAAAAGTATTGGTTGATGGCGTTGGATTAAAAGTTGTTGCTATCTCGACTAAACAGACGCCTTTTCAGACTATCATTATTCCAGATGCGGGAATTATGAATCCATATCTGTTTATATGTGCAGGATGGAATTTGCTTGTGGAAATAGGATTGAGTTTAGGGATTAATCTTGATAAACCAAAACGCGCTAGAAAAGTTGGTAATGAATTTGACGAAATAGCCACAACATAAATTAATGCGTACAAAAATAATTGTAATAGGTTGTTCTGCACTTCTCGTGGTCGTCTTTCTTGCGTATGTTCTTAAAGAAAGGGCTTTTAGTTACGACTACGATAACGGTGCCGATTATTGCTATAGTTTTGATTCGAGTTATGCCAAAATTGTTAATGTTGCGGTTAAGAACAGTATAGTTCAACTTCCCCATTTAGATAATAATTATAACACTGCTTTGATCGAAATCAAATTGCAGCAAAACATTGTCGGATATATTTTGCAGCCGGAAATTAAAATGTTATATGATACGCTATATTTGTCGCAGGATTTTGAATATGGAGCGAGGGGCACTCGGTATTTAAATGTTAGTGCATGTATTCAAAATAATTCTAAAACAATAACGCTTGATTGCTCTCGATGTAGTTTAGCCGATGGAACATACAAACTCATTATGTATAAAAATCGGGATATCAAGAAAGAACATGTCTTAGTGCTATCACCTCATCCCGATGACGCTGAAATAGCTGCCTATGGTTTATACAGCAGTACAAAAAATACATTTATTGCTACGATTACCGCCGGTGATGCAGGAAAGAGCAAGTATGAGAATTTTTATAACTCCGATAGCGAACATTATCTTCAAAAAGGTAAACTGCGAGTTTGGAATAGTATAACTGTACCTTTTCTTGCTGATCTTGATCCTCAAAATATAGTTAATCTTGGTTACTTTGACGGCTCATTAAAATTCATGTATTTCAACGATACCCTTACAACTACATCAAAATTCATTGGGACAAAGGATATCTATATTTTTAGATCAAAAAACATTTCAACTTTTTTAAACTCGATGAAAGCTGTCTCAAATTGGCACTCTCTCGTAAACGATTTGAAATACATTCTAAAAAAAAGAAATCCCACTATTATAGTAACACCTTATCCCGCGATTGATACTCATTACGATCATAAATGCACAAGTCTTGCATTGTTTCAAGCCATGAAAGAACTTCATTATACCGATGCCGAACTTTGGATGTACACCAATCATTATTCCAAATCCGACTTATATCCAGTTGGCGAAATGGGCAGCGCAACATCGTTGCCGCCGCATTTCAAAACACCTTGGGTATTTTTCGATAAAATTTATTCGCATCCGTTATCCAAAAATGTACAAATAGAAAAACTTTTTGCTTTGGATGCCATGAATGATTTACGCCACAACACCGAGTGGAATACTATTGGCGATATGTTTCAGATATTATTTAAAAAGTTAACGGATAATTTCTTTCAGCATGAAAACAGTTATTACCGTAAATCGATAAGAAGCAACGAACTTTTCTTTGTGGCTAAAGCTTCGACAATTTACGATGATACGAATTATAAAAAGATTGTCGGCGATATAAATCAATCAGATGAATAAAATAAATCATTGTAGAATATTAACGAACCCGCGATAAATTTTATTACCAGAAAACAAACAAATCGTCGCTGATTAGTATAGAACCCCCCCAATAAAAAACACCCTGGAATTATTTAAAAAAGTACTTGACATTATATGAAATAAATATTATTTAGCTAAAGCGGTTTAGTGATATATCTATATTGTTCCATAACTCCCTATAAAGTAAGATATTATTGTTTTTTATGACAAATGAAACGGTTTAGTGAATTTGTTTATTCAAAATAGGTATAATCATTTTAAACTTTATTTGTACTCGATGAGAAATACCGATTTAACACCACAATAATAAATTGAATAGATAATATTTTTTGTGCGGAGTATTCAAAGATTGCTTAGATGTAATTGCGTAAGGACTTACAGAAAATAATAGCGAACAAAAAAATTAATTAAACAATAGATGACGAGTGCCAATATGAAATATTTTACAATTCTTAAAAATATTTTGTTTGTACTTCTATTAATGCCTGCACTAGTTTATTCATCAGGTAAAATAAAAGGAGTCGTTACAGATACTCTTTCGAATGATAGATTGGTTGGTGCAAACATTGTAATAGTTGGTACTTCTTTAGGATCTGCAACCGATATCGAAGGTGAGTATTCAATTTCTGCAATTCCCGCTGGTAAGTATATTGTTAAATGCTCGTATATCGGATATAGATCCAAACAGGTAACAGTCAATGTTGTGGATGACGGAACTATAGAATTAAATTATTCTTTGTTTTACGTCACAATTCAAGGAGAAGAAGTGCTTGTTACCGCTCAAATGCAAGGACAAATAGCGGCTATCAATCAACAGATTACTTCGAATACTATTGTTAACGTTGTTTCCGAACAAAAAATAAAAGAATTACCGGATGCAAATGCTGCAGAGGCAATTGGCCGCTTGCCCGGTGTCTCGGTCGTGCGTTCTGGTGGAGAAGCAAGTCAGATCATGTTGCGTGGATTAGATGAAAACATGATGACCATTACGGTCGATGGAGTGCGATTGGCACCTACCGGGTCGTCGGATAATGTAGATACAAGGACCGTCGATTTGAGCACTATCTCTCAAGGCTCGTTGTCAGGTATCGAACTCTCCAAGGCCGTGACGGCAGATATGGACGGTGCAGCAATTGCAGGTAGCATAAATTTTGTTACAAAGACTGCACCGGAGAAAAGGGAAATTCAAGTGGATGCATTTGGTGCATATGGCAGCATGGATAAAACATATAACCAATATAAATTTTTAGGGCGATACGGTGAACGATTTTTTGATGACCTTTTGGGAGTGCAGGTATTTGGCAACATCGAAAAGCGAAATAGAAGCAGCGAACAATATAATGTTACATATGATCAAACTAATACATATAACACCGGTAAAGCAATTTCTTCAAATGGTGATTTGGAAAGAAAATACCCGATAAGCAATTTCAATATTCAATACACACCTGAACAAAGACAACGAGAAGGCGGTAAAATTCTTTTAGATTTCAAAACTCCGGATGAAGGAGTATTGAAATTGAGTGGAGAATACGATAAAACAGAGCGAAAACTGTCAATTATGAATCGTAACTATCCAACATTGGCGTCTGCGGTATCTTATGAATTCAGAGGTCAAGATATTAATACCGATGTTAAAGACATTGCACTTTCAGGTAAAAACCATCTACTTCATTGGGATGTTGATTGGAGTTTATCATACAGTGAATCTGCCACGGAGATACCGTACGACTATGATACGTACTTTACTGAAGTCACTGGGATGCTTCATGGGAATAATGCAAATGAATTATTGTATACTAATGACTATACGAAGATAGTTCCCTATGCGGTGAATGGCTTTTCATCTGCATATATTAACAATGCCACATCTCGACCAACTTCGAGTTTTGATAATGAAAAAACAACCTTTATCGATCTGAAGAAGAATTATTTGGTATTTAATATAAATGGCGAATTTAAATTTGGGGCAAAATATAGTTCAAAGTCTCATTGGAGAAATGCAAGCATAGAATATTCATCATATCAAAACGGAAGTAATTTTTTTGATGATGTCCAAAATGCCGATGGATCGATCACACCAAAAGATTTTACTCGATATGGGTTTACAAATCTAATTTTTACCGGTGGCAATTTAATAGGATTACGCAATTTTCTAACTACATCAACACGTGATATTTATGGAAAGTATTCGTTAAATCCAATGTTTGATGTAAATCGGATGAGAAATTGGTATGAAATGAATATACACGGTTATAATTCTCAGACAGGTACACTTGAGTATACAGATGAAGGTACTGCACGTGGGTCGAATTATGACCTCACAGAAGCTGTGACAGCCGGGTATCTCATGAATACACTGAATTTTGGAGATGATGTAACGTTTATAACAGGAGTGCGATTGGAACAAGATAATGATAATTATCATGCATATTATACCGATCAATTTATTCAGCGTTTTAACAATTATAAAGATTCGACGGCAACGCATCGAGAATCTATAGTCCTGCCTAATTTTCAGCTTATTCTCAAACCTACGGATTTTATGAATATTAGAACTGCGGTATATCGAGGAATAAATAGACCTAATTTTAATCTAAGACTTCCGACATATTATTGCGAAAAGGGAATAACGGATGATAGTAGAACAAATATTATTCAAAATAATAGCAATTTAAAAAATGCCGATGCTTGGAATTATGAAACAAATATACAGTTCTATGGGGACAAGATAGGTCTATTTTCTATTTCAGCTTATTATAAAGAAATAAACAATTACGTCTCTACGCTGAGTAACTTTCATCTAACTTCCGGAAATAATATGGATAGTTTAGGAGTTCGCTTGTTGCCAGGAGTTTCTTTAGCACAAGTATACATTACTCTTCCATACAATTTACAACAACCTGTAAAGGTATGGGGATTTGAAATTGAACATCAAACGAACTTTCATTATCTCCCGGGCTTCTTAAGCCACATTGTCCTAAGTTATAATTTAACTATCAGCAGGACACAAACTTATACGACGGATGTAACTTATCAATTGTATTATACTATTGATCCTGTTTTTGGTGTACCTATGCAAAATTATAGAGAAGTAGTCTCTCAGAGAAAAACTAAAATGTCTAATATACCAGAAATGTTTGGAAATGTTTCGTTGGGCTATGACATTGGAGGTTTCTCCGGGCGTATATCGTGGTTTTATCAAGCGGAATATATTGCTTCTCAATCACTTGATAACCGCGATAATATAATTCAGAAATCATTTAATAGGGTAGATGCTTCGTTGAAGCAAGAAATCAATGGTTATTTATCAGTAGGTCTAAATTTGGATAATATTACCAATTCAGGTGAAGGACAATATTTCAAAGATGATATGCAAGGAACGCAAAGAGAAATTTCAGATTATAAATTTGGTGCATCCGCAGAATTATGGTTCAGGGTTACAATTTGAGGACAAACGATAGTATTCATTAATTAACTAATCATCAATCATAATATATGAGGTGTTTCATGAACAAAATACATTACTATGCAACAGCAACTCTTTTGTTGTTATTGTCCCTTGCAGGTAATCTTTTCGGTGGACCGCATGATTTGCTGCTTACTTCGACAACAAGTGGTTATCCATATATAAATAATATTATTATGGGTGATACTGCTGCCAATGGACAAAGAAATGATACCTTGAGAACATATGTATTACGGCGAGGTTCTAATTGGGTCTTTAATAATGTGATTACTAATAATGGTTGGGCTTTGCGAATTAAAGCGCAAGATTCTTCAGGTGTGAAACCAACTATTTCTGGATATATTGCTCCAGGAAGTACAACCATTCCAATAGATTTTGTTAATGCGACAGGAGATGTTTATCTCAAGAATATAGTTGTGGATGGTATTTATGAACTTACTAAAGATACAAATTATACAAAATTTTATTATGGTGCACCAAGAGAGTTAATTGTATTTAATGTAAATGGAAATTTTACTTTGGTGACTGATAGTTGTATTTTTTTGCAGGGGTATCAGGCAGATCTTCGAACCTTCGCTCAGGTTCGCTCCTTCATTGTGACAAATTGTATCTTTGCTAATAGCGGCGAAGAATGGGTGGCTAGTTTGGGTAATGGAAGAGCAGTTGATATTCGCAATGCCCCTGTTGATACCGTGGTAATGGTGAATAATACATTTGTCAATGGATATGATAGAGTATTTCGTCATATTGCAAGCGTAGGCAGTTTAAATAACTTTACCTTTGAACATAATACCGTTATCAACAATTGTGGCACGTATGGTGTCATTGCATTAGGTCAATTAAAGGGTGCAAAGGTTAAAATAAGAAACAATCTTCTCGTTGATGCTATGGCATTTGGTGCAGATACGAATATGAACCGACAATCTGATTTCTTAGAGTTAGGTTTAGAACCGTTCAGTGCGGCTGTCCCCACTCGAATAAATCAGGTTATGATTTATAACCAAAGGATAGATACCATTTCTGCTCCTACATTCAATATTGGGTACAATTACAAGTATGTTACACCGGCAATTCAAGCTGTGTGGAACACGGTTATCAGCAATGGCTGGATGCCAGTGCAGAAAGAAGCGCCAGTGTTGTCAAATTATATTTGGAGTAAAGTAGCTGATTCGGTAAATGCATTTAAGACATTAAGTGCATCGCCTTCTTTCACAAATGTGCCATCTCCGATGGCCGGTTTGGTTACTTGGTACAGAACCCCAGTTGCATCTGGCGGTGCCGGTGGAAATTCATCAGGTTCGTATTATGTAGATTTTGACCGAAGGAACGTTCTGTATTTCCGAGATACAATGAATTGTGCTTATTCTACATCATCTGCTGCATACACTGGCACTACCGATGGATTCCCGGCTGGCGATTTGAATTGGTTCCCTACTAGACACGCTGCATGGTTGCTAACAAGTGTTGCAACCCAAACCACGTCTACTCCGAACAAATTCGCATTATCCCAGAACTATCCGAATCCGTTCAACCCGAGCACACAAATCAGCTATGTGCTTGCGGCAACGGGATCGACAACATTGAAAGTTTACAACATTATCGGTCAGGAAGTAGCAACATTGGTAAACGGTGTTGAGACTGCTGGAAGCCACGAAGTGAAGTTCGACGCGTCGCGTCTTTCCAGCGGCGTCTATTTCTATTCGCTTCGTTCCGGTAATTCTATTGCAACAAAGAAAATGTTGCTGATGAAGTAGGTCGCTTTACTTATAATGTTCCTAAAAACCGGGGAGATGTTTTCCTCGGTTTTTATATGTTCATAACATTGCTGTTGGTGTCAGATAAGTGATCGATGTTTTGTTAAAGATAGATTTGAATCGGTTAAAAATGACACTAGATAAGATTCATAAATCCATTTTGCATTTTATTTGTTTATTGTTTGTTGTTTTTACCGTAGAAGCCGATTGAGATGCAACACAACAAAACAACACGAGAATACGGATTAATATAAAATCTCTGGGTGCTTCCGGCGACGGAACTACGCTTGAGACCGACATCCTTCAAACAGCTATCGACTCTGTTTACAAAGCCGGGGGGGGGTGTTGTCGTAATACTCAAAGGAAATTTGCTTACCGACAGTATATCATGAAATCTCGTGCTGAAATAAATATTTCGGATAATGCGATTTTAAGAGGAAGTACAAATCCAAACGATTATATTATCGAATCATTTAGCATTAATCATTGCTACGGGAAAAGAGACAATTGACGGGCAGGATCTCGAACTTGTGCTTATCACTGACAGTCTTTATCACACTGGAGAAGTTATTGGGAAATTGTGAGTCAATCAAAAAACAGAAGAGTGCAAAATGAAAGTTAAAACAGCACCGGTTTTTTTAGCATTTCTCGCAATGGGATTCGGCGATGCGGTCGGACCTTTTGTAGGGTTGGCAAAAAATGAATTTACCTTGAGCAACACAGTGGCGTTTCTCATTCCATTTATGGGATTTATCATGTTCGGTTTGTTATCAGTTCCATTGGGAATTTATCAGGCAAAAAAAGGGAAAAAGTTTGTATTAATGCTTGGCCTCATTATCATGCTTTTAGGAATAGTAATCCCGATATTTACAATTTCTTCTTTTTATCTTTTACTTGTAACAGTATTATTATTAGGAGCAGGGGCAACCATACTTCAGGTTGCGGGGAATCCTATCATGAGAGATGTTTCCGAGGAGGGAAAGTATTCGAGAAATCTATCAATGGCGCAGTTTGTCAAAGCAATAGGGTCGCTATCGGGACCTGTCATACCGGCGATTGCCGCGTCATACTTTGGTGCTGACTGGAAAATATTGTTTCCGATTTATTCAATAGCATTAATCATCACGATTATTTCCGTAGCAACGCTCAATGTACAAGAGAGAAAGTATGACGAGAGTGCCCCCGTTTCCTTTAAATCTTGTCTTGAGTTATTAAGGAACGGTTATGTGCTTATGATGGTAGCCGCAATCTTTGTCTATGTTGGCGCCGAAGTATGTATGAGCTCCGGTATACCCGTTTATCTGCAATCGAAATATGGAATTGAAATTGGAAAGATTGGATTGCTCGGCACAGGTCTCTTCTTTACTACATTGATGATCGGAAGATTTTTAGGCGGAGTTGTGTTAAACTGGATTTCTCCTAGAAAGTTTTTTATAACCACCGTCTTGGTGTCTCTTGTTGGCATAGTGGGTTTACTGAGCGGCATTGTCTCTGTTGTTATATGTGTAATCGTTATCGGCTTGGGTTTTGCCAATATCTTCCCTCTTGTATTTTCAATCGCAGTTGATTCAATGCCTCAAAAAACAAATGAGCTTTCCGGGTTAATGGTTACAGCCATAGTGGGCGGTGCATTTATTCCACCATTGATGGGACTTATTGCTGATAAAATATCGATCGAGTACGGATTCTTGGTACCGTTAATGGCCTTACTCTACATCGGATGGACATCAGTTAAGAATTTAAAATTGTCTTTACCTTAGAGATGAAATGATGGATTACAGGAACGATAAAAGAATTGTAATGTCACTCGATGCAGGAGGAACAAATCTTGTCTTTTCTGCTATTCAAGGGAATGAACAAATCATCGAAGAAATTATTTTGCCTTCAAATGCTGATAACCTCGATAAATGTTTATCAAATATAGTTGAAGGCTTTCGACAGGTAAAGGACAAAATAAATGCCAAGCCTGTTGCAATAAGCTTTGCTTTTCCCGGTCCGGCAGATTATCCCAACGGTATCATTGGCGACCTAGGCAATTTACCTGCTTTTAGAGGTGGCGTAGCGCTCGGACCAATGTTGAAAGAAAAATTCCATCTTCCGGTTTTTATTAATAACGATGGGGATCTGTATGCGTACGGTGAAGCTATAGCCGGATTTTTGCCCTACGTTAACAATCTTTTAGAAAATTCAGGTAGTCCTAAAAGATATAGAAACCTTTTGGGGTTGACTCTTGGAACGGGTTTCGGAGCAGGTATTGTTAACAACGGCAATTTGTTTTTAGGTGATAATTCAATAGCCGGCGAAATTTGGCTTATGCGGGATAAACTGACCCCAACAACAAATGTAGAATATCATGCAAGCATACGAGGTGTAAAAAAAACTTATGCAGATGAAATGCACATAGATGTGAAGAATTCACCAGAACCAAAAGATATTTATGAAATTGCATTGGATGAAAAGAAAGGCAATAAAGAAGCTGCAATAAAAGCATTTAAAAATATGGCAATAGTTGCGGGCGATGCTATATCTCATGCAATTACTCTCATAGATGGATTAGTTGTAATCGGCGGGGGGCTTGCAGGTGCTTCCGAATTATTTCTTCCTTTTATGGTTGATGAAATGAACAGCAAGTTTTTACAGCCGGACGGAACTCAGTTCCGCCGGTTGGCAGCGAACGTTTATAATCTAGAAAATCGGGATGAATTGAATAAGTTTCTTCGCGGAACTACAAAGGAGATAACTATTTATGGAAGCGATAAAAAGATAAAATATGATCCGGAGATGAGAATAGGTTTGGGTATTTCTAAAATTGGAACCAGCAAAGCCGTAGCTATTGGTGCGTATTCATTTGCTTTAAATTCATTATCGGAATAATATATGCGAATAACTATCTCAGATATTGCCAAATTAGCAAACGTTTCAAAATCTGCAGTATCGATTGTGTTAAATAACAAAACGGGTGTTTCTGAAAAAACCCGCAAAAAAATACTCGATACAATTAAAAAACACAAATATTATCCTGACCAAATAGCGCAATCGCTCGCTGCAAGGGAAACGAAGAGCATAGGACTTATCATTAAAGAAATTGACAATCCATATTTTTCTAAGCTTATGAAAGGAGTATATGACGCGTGCTCAAAACTTGGCTATTCGGTGTTGTTGGGAAGTTCAGAGTTGTCTGCTGAAAAAGAATCCGAAATAATAAATGCTTTGTTGAATAAAAGAGTTGACGGATTAATTATTTCCCCTCTGCAAAGTGAGGAATCCAATTTTACATATCTTGCTAATTTACTCGACGATCATTATCCCGTGGTAGTGCTTGGCGAAGTAAAAAATTATTCTACGAGTCGAGTAGATATTGACAATATAAAAGCCGCCTTCGATGCCGTTTCATATTTAATTAAGCTGGGGCATAGGAGAATTGCTCATTTCGCGGGACCTGGTCACTCTGGTCACGGCCAAAAAAGGTTAGAAGGTTATAAGCAAGCTCTTATAGACAATAATATTCCGATAAACAAAAAATATATTTTATCCGTCGAACCGTACACTCTTAGCGGTTTCAAGGCTGGAATTGAATTGTTCTCAAAGAACTGTGAACTTCCTTCGGCGGTATTTTGCTATAACGATCTGGTTGCCATCGGACTTATAAATGCTTTGTTGGAATTGAAAATACGAGTCCCCGAAAAAGTATCGGTAGTTGGATTCGATAATATAGATTTCAGTAAGTTTGTAAAAATACCATTGACCACAATTCAAATGCCCGCATATGAAATTGGGGAGACTGCGGCGACTTTAATAATTAATCAAATTACAAATTCATCCGCTCTGTTAAATGAAAACATAATTTTGGAGCATAAACTCATTGAAAGAAATTCATGTGCTAAGTACAAAAAGTAATGCCTGAAATATTTTCTTTCTTATAAGTCACTTCTTTGAAAAAAAAGTAACGATGATAAACTTAAAATTCTCCATAATGCTTTGCGTTGTTCTTTTAATTCCTTTAAAAGGTCAAACCGATATCCGATTCGCTGATCTTCGTTTGAATGAAATACAAGTGATTGGAAGTCATAACAGTTATAAAGAAGCTCTTGATACTTCATTGTGGAAATTTATTGCATTATTAGAACCACGGCTTGCCAATTCACTTCAATATGAACACATCCCGTTGGATGAACAGTTAAATCTCGGTTTAAGAAGTTTGGAGTTGGATGTTTTATACGACCCGGATGGTGGAAGGTTTAAACATCCTCTAGGAATAAGAATAATGAATGCCTTTTCGGCAATGCCAACCGAGTATGATCCCGCTAACGATCTTTTAAAACCCGGGTTGAAAACATTCCACATCCCCGATTTTGATTTCCGGAGCCGTAATTTACTGTTTAAGGATTGCCTGCGTGTTATAAAAAAATGGTCTGTTCAAAATAAAAATCATATTCCCATCTTCATTACTATGAATGCAAAAGACGACCCGCTGCCTCTTCCGGGAGTGGTTGATCCTCTTCCTTTTACAAAATTAGCTTTGCATTCTATTGACGAAGAAATCCGTTCTGTCTTTAATGAAGATGAATTGATAACTCCTGATTTGATAAAAGGTAATTACAGTACTTTGGAAGAAGCGATCTTGAAAAAAGGGTGGCCACGAATTGAAGAAGTGAAAGGGCGTGTTCTGTTTATTCTTGATGAAACCGGTAAAAAACTTGAAAATTACCTGGGTCCGGAGAAAAGTTTATCCGGAAAAGTATTGTTTGTGAATGCGGAAGAAGGTAACACATGCGCTGCAATTAGAATTGTGAATGATCCGATAAGGGATAAGGCCAAAATAAAAAGACTAGTTCAAAAAGGATATATCGTCAGAACCCGCGCTGACTCAGATACAAAAGAAGCACGGGAAAACAATTATCAAGGGTTCAATAATGCCGTTGAAAGCGGTGCGCAAATAATTACAACGGATTATTATTTTCCGTCGAAACTATTTCATTCTAGCTACTGCATTATGTTTATTGATCATACCTATATCAAAAAAAATGATTTTGTTATCAATCATGGAAATTAGCTGATGAAGGATTTTTTTTTAAATACTTCTTTTAGCATGCTTGCCATTGCGATATTTGCTTGTTGTTCGCAATCCATGGTAGAAAGCAATGTTGTGAATTTTGTAAACCCGTTAATTGGAACCGCACCTTCAATAACTATAAGTGCATTAAAGCATGGGAGCGGAACTGAAAACAATGCTCAGGTAATCCCTTCCGTTACAACGCCTTTCGGAATGACCAATTGGACGCCTCAGACAAAAAGTGTTGAAACGAAATGTGTAGCACCGTATTACTATGTTGATACATTGATAACCGGTGTGAGGGGAAGCCATTGGCTAAGCGGTTCATGTACTCAAGATTACGGCAGCGTTACTTTGATGCCCATGAAAGATACGAAAAGACTTCTTCCAGAAGAACGTGGCTCTCACTATTCTCATAAAAATGAAATATCGACTCCTTACTATTATAAGGTGTTACTGGCAGACTATAATATAGAAAGTGAAATTACCGCAACTGCAAGAGCCGGTATTTTGAGATTTACATTCAATAACTCAGACAGCGGTGTTGTTGTTGTCGAGCCTAACAGCGACAAAAATGAAGGTTATATTAAAATAATTCCTGATAGAAATGAAATTATCGGTTACAATCCTGTTCATAGAATTTATCAGGGCTGGGGTAAAAGCGCAGGTTTCAAAGGTTACTTTGTGGCGCGGTTTGATTGTGGATTTAATTCATTCGGGACTTACCAAAAAAATGAAATTCGAAAAGGCGCTGGAGAAATTTCCGGCAAAGAAAAATTAGGCGGATTTGTTTCATTTAAATTACATGACGATAAAACCGTTATTGTAAAAGTCGGAACTTCATTTACAAGCATTGAAGAAGCTAGAAAAAATCTTGAAGCTGAAACAAGCAATTTGGATTTTGATGCGGCAAAAGAAATCCTGAAAAATAAATGGAACGAGATGCTCTCGAAAGTTGAAATCGAAGATGCGTCTAATGACGATAAAACCAAATTCTACACAGCTTTGTACCATAGTTTCCTGCAACCGAGATTATTTAACGATTACGACGGTTCGTATCCTAGTTTCGCCGGAAGCGATTCCATTTGTAACTCGGGGGAAAATAATTATTACGACGACTTTTCAATGTGGGATACTTATAGAGCGCTACATCCGTTATATAATCTATTGATACCAAAATATAGTTCAGATATGATGAGATCGCTCCTTACTAAGGCCGCTCAGGGAGGATGGCTCCCTATTTTTCCCTGCTGGAACAGTTACACATCCGCAATGATTGGCGATCATGCCATAGCTGCCATTGCAGATGCATACATCAAAGGTGTAATTGATTTAACGGAATCTGACTATCAAATTCTAAAAAAGAATGCAACACAATCACCGGAAAAATTTGAAGATTATGTTAACGGCAAAGGAAGGCGTGCATTAAAATCATATTTGAGATATGGATATATCCCATTGGAAGACAGCGTGAAAGAATCGTTTCATAAAGGGGAACAGGTTTCGCGTACGCTTGAATATGCGTACGATGATTATGCGTTGAGTCAAATTGCAAGAAAAATGGGTAAGGAAGATGACTACACATACTTCCTTGCACGATCCAAATATTATAAAAATGTTTTTGATCCAACGGTTGAATGTGTCCGCGGAAAATTTGCAGATGGAACATTTACAAACGAATTTAGTAAAACCGAACGCATGCCCTACATAACAGAAGGCACTCCGTGGCAATATACATTTTATGTTCCTCATGATGTTGAGGAATTAATCGAATTAATGGGCGGAAGAGATAAATTCAACCGTAACCTTGATAAATTTTTTAAGGCGGATCAGTATTGGCACGGCAACGAACCCGGACAGCAGATACCTTTCCTTTATACCTATTCGGGACAGCCGTGGAAAACGCAGGAAATAGTAGCGACAATATTAAAGGAAGAATATAGCCCGGAACCAGGTGGATTAAGCGGTAACGACGACTCAGGGCAAATATCTGCATGGTACGTATTAGCAACGATTGGTTTGTATCCGGTTTGTCCGGGAAAAAACGAATACGCGGTTTCGGCACCATTGTTTGAAAATATTTTAATTTATTTTGAAAACGGCAAGACATTAACAATTACTGCCGATGGAATGAATACAGGTAAAAAGAAAGTAAAAGAAATTAAATTTAACAATGTAAAAGTTAAAGACAATAAAATTATGCATTCGGAAATTATTCGAGGTGGTAAGTTAGAATTTGTTATGGAATGATGAAAACGGTGAAGATACCTGCTTTTAAAATATTACGTAATGCGTATGAAAAATTCGGCGTTGCCGCATTCAACGTTTTTAATGTGGAACAAATATACGGTGTTTTTAGTGGAGCCGAAGCAGCAGGAATGCCAGTTATTGTTCAGATTACCCCGGCTGCATGTAATTATATAAATCATAAATTTTTGAAGTAATGATTACAGCAGTGGAAAATATTTATCCATATGTAAATTATTCTGTTATTAATCAAATTAATAGGAAATTAAATGAGAACAGTATCATTGTTCGCGAATTGGGAACCAAAACCGGACTTCGTTCTTGGCAATAAAGACATTGAAGGAAAGCTGACATATCTTGGAAGTAAAGTATGGCGTAATCCTTCAATTAAAATTGTTGAAAAAGAAGTGCGTGAGCCAGGTCCAACAGAAGTGCTTATTGAAGTAAAAGCATGCGGTATTTGCGGTAGCGATGTTCATATGTATCAAACAGATAAAGATGGATACATTTTTTATCCTGGCCTAACAGCCTTTCCATCAACGTTAGGGCATGAGTTCAGCGGTGTTGTTGTAAAAGTGGGAGAAAAAGCACTTAATAAAAGAACAAATAAAAAATATAATATTGGTGAAGCAGTTTGTTCTGAAGAAATGCTATGGTGCAGCTATTGCAGACCATGTGTTGATGGATATCCGAACCATTGTGAAAATCTTCAAGAAATAGGTTTTTCTTGTGACGGCGCTTATGCAAAATATATCATAGTTGATGCTAGATATCTTTGGAGTATTGAAGGATTAAGAAAAATATATGGTGAAGATAAAATGTGGTTGCTCGGAAGTCTTGTAGAGCCAACCTCAGTTGCTTACCACGCTGTTATTACAAGAGGTGGTGGAATTCTTCCCGGTGAAAATGTAGTAATACTTGGTGCTGGACCAGTTGGCGCTGCTGCCTGTGCTGTATTAAGAAGAGCAGGCGCAAATGCTGTAATACTTTCAGAACCTTCAGCAGCAAGAAGAAAAATGGCTTTAGCTTTAGGAGCTACTCACGTGATTGATCCTAAAAATGAAAATGTTGCTGATGAAGTTCTCAAAATTACAAATGGTCAAGGTGCCAAATTAATCTTAGAAGCTACTGGATTACCAGGTGTGGTTTGGAAAGATGTTGAAAGAATTATTTGGGAAGGAAAAGCAGTAAATGCAACGGTTGTTGTTGTGGCTCGAGCTGACGCTAAAATTCCATTGACCGGAGAAGTGTTACAAGTGCGACGCGCGAATGTAGTTGGAGCTCAGGGGCATTCCGGCCATGGTGTATTCCCAAACGTAATTAATTGCATCTCTTCCGCAATGGATGTATCGCCAATGATCACAAAAAAAATAAAATTGGATGAAGTTGAAGCAAATTTAAAAATGCTTCAGACCGACAGAGACGAAGTCAAAATTACTGTGACAAACTTCGAATAAAAATAAGGGATTATATTATGTCTAAATGGATAAAAGCAAGTCGCGGTGATATTCTTTTTGAAGATACCAGTGTTGGTAGATTGAAAAAGAAAATATGGGATGCAACCGATGCCGAGATTGATAAAATATTAGCTGAATATGAAATCCCATCTCCATCGGAATTGGCTAAACCAGGAACTTATATTCAAACAACAATTAGAAAAAAAGTCATCGAAAACAGAAAGAAGGACGACATCCTTTTCATTCCGATAGGATGCACAGAATTACACGGAATGCATACTGTAACTGCATTAGACACTTTTATGGTAACTCAAATTCTTGAAGGTGTACACCGTTATACTGCTAAAAAAGGTGCACCGGTTAATTTATCTTGGACTCCTCTCAATTTTGGCGGACATCCCCATCACCATGTTGGTATGCCGGGAACAATTCATCTTGAAGATGAAGTTCTAAAAAGAATGTTGATTGATGTAATGGTTGGCTTTTGGAATGACGGATTTAGAAAAATCGTACTAGTAAACAATCATGGTCATTCATGGCTGCTTGAAGCTGCGATTCAAGAATTACAAAAAACATGGAACTTACCAGGTATGTTTAGAACAATTGACTGGCATAGATCAGTTCGAGAGTTTTTCAGAACAAAAGATCGCGGTGGAGATTGGGAAGATGATTTTGTTCATGCTGATGAAGCGGAGACCTCTGTTCTTCTTCTTTTAGCCAAAGAGTTTGTTGAAATGAATTATGCTCAAGAAACAAAAGTTGAACCTTACTTACCAGATGGTCATTTTGATAAAGCTGTGGACCCGTTTGGACGACCTTGCCGTTGGTCTGAAGGACAAGGACATTTTCCAACAGAGATGGGTTCTATTCCTGAGGGCGTTGTTGGAAGACCAACAATCGGAACTGCACAAAAAGCAAAAAGAACAATCGCGGCAGTTCTTTCATACTTGACGCTGGTACATGATGAAATTCTAGAAGCATATCCTTCCGGCAAAGTTCCTCCTATAGAAAAGACAACAATGCGAACTGAAAAAGAAATGGAGCCGTTCATGAAAGAACCTTTTACTGAAGGATGGCGACCTATTTATGCAATTAACAAAATGGGTTTATGATAGAATGAATTTCAGCATTGTTCTCTCAACACAACCAACTTCTTTTTCCGCTTTGGCATACAAAGGTCAAATTGCAGACAATATAAAAAAAATTAAAGAACTCGGTTATGACGGGGTGGAACTTGCCGTAAGAGATCCAAAACTATTAGATCTTAATAGACTTAATTTAGTATTGAAAGAAACTTGTTTACAAGTTCCAGCAATTGGAACTGGACAAGCTTATGGTGAGGAAGGTTTATCTTTTACTAATCCAGATAAAGAGGTTAGAAGAAAGGCTATTGATAGAATTAAATTTCAGATGGAATTGGCAGAACATTTTAATGCTGTTGTAATCATCGGATTAGTACGCGGTAAAAAAGAATCAGATTTAAGTTATGAAAGAGTTGAAGACTGGCTAATAGAAGCACTAAGTGAATGTGCTTTAGCTAATGAAAATATAAAATTAGCTATTGAGCCAATTCATAGATACGAGACTAATCTGATTAATACCGTTAACTCTGGTCTCCTCTTCCTTGAAAAGTTGGATAAAATAAATGTTGGACTTCTACTTGATACTTTTCATATGAATATAGAAGAACCGTCGATTGTGGAGAGTATTAAGAATGCTAAAGAAAGATTATTTCATTTTCATGTTGCAGATTCGAATAGATGGTATCCAAGTGCGGGTCATATTGATTTCAAAATCATTTTTGATACACTCCAAAAAATAAAATATAACGGATTTATTTCCGCAGAAATATTGCCTTTGCCAGATCCCGATACAGCAGCGAAAATAACCATCGATTTCTTGCGCAGGTGTTAACACGTAACTAAATAGCATTTAATTGCTTTTATGATGATGAGAATTATCCTAATAAAACAATGGAAGAATTTTCTATTGAATATACTTACAAGTTAATTAAAGGTTAGGATTGATTTAATAACGATGAATGAATTGCGGAAAAAATGAGAAGTGATATTCAAATTGTTGAGAATAAACCATTATGGTTGAATGAGTTTGAAGAAAAGTTAAAAGGAAAAGTACGGTCTGATGTTGTTACTAAACAATTATATAGTACTGCTGCTTGTTTATATGAAATAACTCCTCTTGCGATTGTTATTCCTGCTGATATTGATGACATAAAGACCGCAATCAATATTTGTAACAAATATAAAATTCCAATTCTACCTCGTGGTGCAGGTTCAAGTCTATCCGGAAATTCAGTCGGCGAAGCAGTAATTCTTGATTTAACTCATCACTTTAAAGAAATAAATATTATTGATGATCAGCGGGTAAGAAGCGGAGTTAGTGTTGTACTAAATAATTTGCAAGCTGAACTGAAAAAACATAATAGAATATTTGCACCGGATCCAAGCAGCGGAAATGTTTGCGTAATTGGCGGAATGTTAGGGAATAATAGTGGGGGTCCTCATACAATAAAGCATGGAAATATGTATAACCATGTTGAAGAAGTTAATATCATTCTTTCAAATGGGAAAGTATTTAAAGCAAAAAATATTCCTTTAACTTATATCGCTACTCTGGATGGTTTCCATAAACCTTATTATGAAAAAATAAAATTACTTCTGGAAAAATATTCTAAAGAAATTGATTCTAGCAGACCGTACACAACCAAGAGCGCTTCCGGCTACCAGGTATGGGATATCTTGACTGAGACTCACTTAAACATGGCATCCCTATTAGTGGGCAGCGAAGGAACATTAGGAGTATTCGTTGATGCTGTTCTTAAGACAATTCCCATTGTTAAACGTCGTGGAATGATTTCATTATACTTTACAGATATAGAAAAGATGGGTATTGCTGTAAATCATTTAAGAACCTTAGGCGCTTCTGCAGTTGAATTTGTTGATCAATCGTTTCTTCAATTAGCATTGACATTTCGTCCGGAACTCCAAAAATTTTTACCGAGCCATGTTAAATTTTTACTTTATGTTGAATTCGAGGATGATAACGAAGAGAATATTAGTCAAGTATTACAAAGGTGCGAGCAGATAATTTGTAAAGATGAGAAATTAGCCGAGCTAGGGTCATATTCAACCAATGAAGAGGAAATTGAAAATATTTTCCGTGTTCGAAAAGCAGCGACAGTTATTCTAAATAAAATTGCCGGGAAAGAAAAACCCTTACCATTTGCAGAAGATTGTGCAATTCATCCAAGCGTATTTCCAAAATTTTTAGTTGAAGTTTCTAATATTATGAATGAATATCCATTCCGCTATGCAATGTTCGGGCATGCTGGTGATGGCAACTTACATATAAGACCTTTGCTTAACTTGAAAGATAAAAAATCTTACTTGAATGCAGATGATTTCATGGAGAAATTTGTTGACTTAGTAATAAAATATAACGGTTCATTAACGGCGGAACATGGCGATGGAAGACTAAGAACTCCATACATGGAGAAAATATTTCCTAAACTTAATCCATTATTTAAAGAGATTAAGAATCTATTTGATCCTGCCGGAATAATGAATCCTGATATTCTTGTTCCTACCAAAAAATATAAATGGAACGATAATTTACGATATACACCAGAATATAGTTACATCAATGTATCTCCACGTTTTAATAGTGAAACTTGGAGAACAGAAATTGAGAAATGTCATGGGTGCGGCACTTGCCGTGAGTACTGCCCGGTTTTCCAGGTAACTGGCGAAGAACAAGCTACAGCTAGAGCGAAAGCAAATATTCTGCGCGGAATTATTTCGGGGAAAATTTCTATCACCACGATAGACACAGATCATTTTTATAAAATAATGGATTACTGCCTGAACTGTGGTCAGTGTTTAACAGATTGTCCAACTAGTGTTAACATTCCGGGAATTGCTGTTCTTGCAAAAGAAAAACTGCATGAGAAACGCCCATACAAAATAAATGAGATTATTCTTCAAAGAGGAAAGTTAGTTAGTAGTCTAGCATCATTCTCTTCTTCAATTAGTAATAGAATGTTAGGATTCTTGCCAATTAGAAAAGTTATGCACTACACAGTTGGAATCCATAGCTGCAGAAATTTTCCAACCTTTGCAAGACTAAAAAAGAAATTGCAAATAGTTTCTGACACTAAAAAGGTTGTTATATGGACGGGTTGTGCCGCACAATTTAATGATCCGGATGGAGAATTGGAAAGCAGCATCCAAATCTTAACAAAGCTTGGTTACGATGTAATAACACCTGCGTGGAAATGCTGCAATATTGCGAAATTATCATACGGTAATTTTAAAGATGCTGAGAAAGATATTGAGTTTAACGTTAAAACATTACTGCCATATGTGTATCAAAATATTCCTATTGTTTTTACTGCAGCCTCTTGTGGTTATGCGTTCATGCATGAGTATAAAACTTTTTTCCCGGATAATATAGATATAAAAAAAATTGCTGAGGCCAGCTGTGATGTACACGAATTTCTTGGTGATATTTTTTTAACAGGAGAATTCAAATATTCATTTAAACCGATTCACAAGAAGATAGTTTATCATGCGCCTTGTCATCTCAAGACGCAAAAGAATATGTTTGGACCAAATGATTTATTGAAAATGATTCCAGGACTTGAACTAGCCCAAATAAATGATAGTTGCTGCGGAATTGCTGGTACATTCGGAATGAAAAAAGAAAACTTCGGTCTTTCGATGGAAATAGGATCTAGACTTTTTGGGGAAATTAAAAAAATGAATCCGGACTTTGTATTATCGGGCTGTGGAACTTGTCAGATTCAAATTAAACAAGGTACAGGTCTTGATGTAATTCATCCTGTAACGTTATTGAATCAATCATTCCAGTTAAAATGAATATCTCCGGATATGCCGTTGAAAAAGGAAACTTTGATATTTAAAATATACTGCTACAATCTGTGGTAAATAAATAATTAAAAAAGGAAAGAATACTCTGGGTGTTTTGGAATTTACTATTTCTCATAGTATTGACAAATGTCAGATTATTTCTGTTCTCGATCATTAATAAATAACATGGAGGGAAAATGAAAACCATGAAAGCGTTGGTTTATAAAAATTTGGGTAAGATTGTATATGAAGATAGACCAATTCCCAAAATAAGTTCTGAGAACCAAGTGTTAGTAAAAATAATAGCTTGCGGAATTTGCGGATCGGATGTTAAAATTATGGAAGGGAAGCATGTTGTTGGTAACCAAAATGTCTTAGGACATGAGTTTTGCGGAACCGTTGTTGAAAAAGGTTCGGCAGTAACAACTCTAAATATTGGTGATCGTGTTGCTGTTGATAACAGTCTTCGTTGCGGATTATGCGAACACTGCAGATCTGGCAACAGCAGCCAATGCGATTGGTTGAAAGATAAATCGATCGGGATCTTTCAAGATGGCGGCTATGCGGAATATTGTGTTCTGCCAGAAAA
>Ga0187861_10001412_pt1 | contig 25018 bp, 21 predicted proteins | sample June2016WEW_10_1_3_FD_132986 | JGI IMG/M metagenome (GOLD analysis project Ga0187861, IMG submission 132986) | Peatland microbial communities from SPRUCE experiment site at the Marcell Experimental Forest, Minnesota, USA - June2016WEW_10_100 | ecosystem: Environmental > Terrestrial > Soil >...
AGAGATAACTCACCAGAGCCTGTGGGAAAGTGGAAAAGTCCCGCTGCCTTTTGCGGGGCTTTTCCACTTTCCCATAGGCTTGGAGTTCACGGGTTTATACCCACAAATTCTGCTGAAGAACCGGAAATTCTTTTGAGAACTCATCTCTTCGGCACCTTTTACTGCACGCGGCGTGCCGCCGCTTTCATGAAAAAGCAAAGCTATGGCAGAATCGTCAACACTGCTTCCCACGTGGGGCTGGGGTGGAAAGGTTTTGCGGCTTACAGCGCCGCCAAAGAAGGCATTGTCGGATTCACCCGAACGGTGGCCCGCGATATGGCGGAATTCGGCGTAACCTGCAACGTCATCCGCCCGATTGCCGCATGGAGGGGGACGAAAGAGGATATTCCGCAAGTGGCCGTCAATCGCCCGGAAGATGTTGCCAGCCTGGTTGTCTATCTGGCCAGCGAGCAGGCCGACCATATCAATGGCTGTGTTTTTGAAGTATGGCGCGGACATGTGGGGATTTATATAGAACCGCCGCCGGTGCAGAATGCGCTCAAAAAAGAAGGAGCCTGGACGACCGAGGAACTGGCGCAGGCTATTCCACAATCACTGACCAAGGACCGGAGCCGAGAAGTATTTGCCGAGACTTTCCGCCTTGACTAAGCGGATTTTCAGATCGGTAGCACTTCACATGTCGGCTGGTTATGCATTTCCAGGTTTGACATCTCTGCCCTGGGACAGCGAGCTGTCCGGCGGCACGCTTTGGGTCAGCCAGACGTTTCCTCCGATGACAGAGCGCGCTCCGACCGTTATCCTGCCGAGTATTGTCGCTCCCGCATAAATCACAACGTCATCCTCTATGATGGGGTGTCGGTCGACGCCTTTGACGGGATTGCCCTTTTCATCAAGAGGGAAACTTTTGGCTCCCAGCGTGACCCCCTGATAAATGCGCACGCGATCCCCAATGATCGCGGTTTCTCCTATCACGACTCCGGTCCCGTGATCGATAAAAAAACTTCTGCCGATTTTTGCTCCGGGGTGGATATCGATCCCTGTAATGGTGTGAGCGTTCTCGCTGACAATCCTGGGTATCACCGGCACTCCCAGCTTGTAAAGCTCGTGCGCGATTCGATGATTGGTGATTGCATAGATGCCCGGATAACAGAAAATTGTTTCGCTCGGACTCTGGGCTGCAGGGTCCCCCTGAAACGCCGCTTGCACATCCTCAATTAGCAAATGCATGACATCGGGCAACCTGCTGATGAAAATGCCGGTGAAATTCTCTGCCCTTCTGTTGCACTGCTGGAGGGTGCCTTTTCCGCTGCAGCTGAAACAGAATCCCCGCCGGATCTGCTCTTTGAGATTGATTGCGATGCCGTCGAGGGCGGCGCCGACATGAAAAATCATTCCATCCGCACTGAATTCGGAGAATCGGAAAAAGCCCGGAAAAAAAAGAGATCGAAGCCGCTGCACGATATCAATGCATTCGGTTCGCGACGGAAGTTCTATTTTGCAGTGCTTTGGACTATACGGATGAAATGAAAGCTTTTGACTCGCTTCCACCATGCGCTTAGCCGTTTCATTGATCGTCGATTTTTCAAAGTGATCCATTTTTCACCCCGTTAGCTCTTACAGCAGCGTGTCTGAAGATAAGCTTAACCACGAAATACTCGAAAGACACGAAATTTCTTCAAGTCCCTTTATCGTGTCGAGATCTAGCAGGTCGGACCGGAATCGTTTGCAGAAGATGTTGCGGCTTGTGAAAGGACGAACAACAAATGGCGATTAAAGATCGTGTTTTCAATCGTCAATCGTCATTTGTAAATGTTTTTCTATCCGCCGGAGAGCGAACCCAGGAAATCGCCGTTCGTCTTGGCCTTCGAGAGCTTTTCCAGCAGAAGTTCCATGCTTTCGGTTACTGAAAGAGGGCTCAGTACCTTGCGCAGAACCCAAATCCGGTTGAGATCGCTCTGGGGCACCAGCAGTTCTTCTTTCCGCGTTCCGGATTTATTGATATCGATGGCGGGGAAGACGCGCCTGTCAACCAGCTTGCGATCGAGATGCAGCTCCATATTGCCGGTCCCTTTGAATTCCTCAAAGATCACGTCGTCCATGCGGCTGCCGGTATCGATCAATGCGGTAGCGATAATCGTTAAGCTTCCACCCTCTTCGATATTTCGCGCCGCTCCGAAAAAGTGCTTCGGCCGCTGCAGCGCGTTGCTGTCGACGCCGCCGGAGAGAACCTTTCCACTCGGCGGGACGATTGTGTTGTATGCGCGGGCCAGCCGCGTGATGCTGTCCAGCAAAATCACCACATCCCGCTTGTGCTCCACGAATCTCTTCGATTTTTCGAGCACCATTTCGGCCACCTGCACGTGGCGCGAAGCCGGCTCATCAAAAGTGGAGCTGATGACCTCCCCTTTGACGGAGCGCTGCATATCCGTGACCTCTTCCGGGCGCTCGTCGATGAGAAGCACAATCAGGACTACCTCAGGATGGTTCTGGGAGATGGAATTCGCTATGGATTGCAGGAGCATCGTTTTGCCGGTTCTTGGAGGCGACACGATTAGTCCCCGCTGCCCTTTGCCGATCGGAGCAAGCATGTCCATCACTCTGCCGGAGAGGTTATCCGAAGACGTTTCCAGCTTCAAATGCTCGTGCGGATAGAGCGGCGTCAGGTTATCGAAAAAGATCTTGTCTTTTGCCACATCCGGGTGTTCGAAATTCACCGCCTCGACTTTAATCAGCGCAAAGTAGCGCTCTCCATCTTTGGGAGGGCGAATTTGTCCGGAGATTGTGTCGCCTGTCCTGAGATCGAACTTGCGGATCTGTGACGGAGAGACATAGATGTCGTCCGGCCCGGGCAAATAGTTATAGTCCGGGGCGCGCAGAAATCCAAATCCCTCGGGCAGGCATTCCAGAACTCCTTCCGAGAAAATCAGACCGCTGGCTTCAGTCTGGGCTTTCAGGATCTGAAATATCAGTTCCTGTTTTCGCATCCCAGTGTAGCCGGGGACATTCATATCCTTGGCGACCTCAGTTAACGAAGAGATATTCATTTCTTTCAGTTCGCGAATATTCAGATGGCCGTTTTCGCGACCATTTTCGCGGCCGTTTTCTCGGCCGTTCGCGTTCGTGTTTGCGTTTCGACGTTGCGTCGTTTCAGGCATGGGCTCCCTCCAGGGGGAGAATACGGCAGGTCGGTTAATGGTTATTTCTTGAGGACTCAACTGCGGTTGCCTGCAGCACCCGCTTCCATATTTCCTTGTAACCTGTCCCGGTTTTCGCCGAAGACATAACCACGGATTGACCCCCAAACGAATTAGAAATTACGCGCCCTTGCGCGTGTTGTTGATTACTTGAAAGCTTATCAGCTTTGGTCGCCACCAGCATGTACGGTATTTTCAGTCTCTCCAGCCATTCCGATAACTGGAGGTCCGATTCTGTCGGAGGCATTCTTGAATCGACAATCTGAATTGCCAAAACTATAGCCGAACGGCTTTGAAAATAACGCTCAATGAGCCTCTTCCATTGCTGCACTGCAGTCTTGGCTGCCTTCGCATATCCATAGCCGGGCAGATCGACGAAAAAGAAAGACCCGTTAAGCCGGTAAAAATTAATGCTCTGAGTTTTGCCTGGCGTCGAGCTGGTTCGTGCCAGTTTCTCGTTGCCGGCGAGCCGGTTAATCAGGCTGGACTTCCCGACATTCGATCGGCCCGCAAAAACTACCTCGGGAATTCCCTCTTGCGGGAAACCACTTTCCGAGACGGCGCTAATGACAAATTCGGCTTGGATCACTGGAGATCATGCGGGGCTGTTTCAATGTGCAACATTCTCGTTCGGACGAGTACCTTCGATATCCGGTATCTGGGAAACCTGCCTCGGGATAGGCGATCGTTCCAGGGCTATCAGCAGGACTTCATCCATTGTTTCCACCAAATCAACACTCAGGACTTCCAGAATATCCTTTGGGAGATCCTGGAGATCCTTCTCATTCTCTTTCGGGAGAATGACATTCCTGATTCCGGCACGGTGCGCGGCAAGCAGCTTTTCCTTTACCCCACCGATCGGAAGAACCTTTCCTCGAAGGGTGATTTCTCCGGTCATAGCCACATCGTTGCGCACCGGTATTTTGGTCAGGGCCGATACGATGGTGGTCGCCATCGTAATTCCGGCCGAAGGCCCGTCTTTAGGAATCGCACCCTCAGGAATGTGAATGTGCATGTCCATCTTGCGATGGAATTCGCGGCCGATGCCGTATGCGGCTGCGCGGCTACGGACGAACGACATAGCGGCCCTGGCAGATTCCTGCATTACTTCGCCCAACTTCCCTGTCAGGGTCAGCTGACCTTTTCCTTCCATGAGGGTTGCTTCCGTCTGCAAAACCTCGCCGCCCACTTCAGTCCAGGCCAGACCCGTCGTCAGACCGACCTGATTTTTTTCACTGATTCCTTGCATCCTGAACTTGGGACGTCCCAGCAGCTTCTCCACCTCTTCCGGCGTGATCGCGTTGGTTTGGACTTCGTCAGTCACGATCCTTTTGGCGGTCTTCCTGCAAACACTTCCTATCTCCCGTTCCAGGTTTCGCACCCCGGATTCGCGAGTATATTTCCGAATGATTTCATGTAGCGCTTCATCGGCGAATTGTATCTGCTCCGGCTTGAGTCCGTTTGCTTCCACCTGTTTGCGAACCAGGAAGCGCTTTGCGATTTCCAGCTTCTCGTTTTCCGTGTAACCGGACAACTGGATTACTTCCATGCGGTCCTGCAAAGCACGCGGGACCGTGTGAAGAATATTTGCAGTGGCGATAAACATTACCATCGAAAGGTCGAATTCGGTATCAAGGTAATGGTCCACAAACATATGGTTCTGCTCCGGATCCAACACCTCGAGCAGAGCTGCGGAAGGATCACCGCGGAAATCCATGCTCATTTTATCCACTTCGTCGAGCATGAAGACCGGATTTCTGGTTCCGGCCTTTTTCATGTATTGGATAATCTGGCCCGGCAGCGCGCCGATATAGGTCCGGCGATGTCCGCGAATTTCCGCTTCGTCCCGAACCCCGCCCAACGAAAGCCGCACGAATTTTCGTCCGGTCGCTCTCGCGATGGACTTGCCCAGGGAGGTTTTCCCCACTCCCGGCGGTCCGACAAAGCAAAGGATGCTCCCCTGGGGCTTCTTGACCAGGCTGCGAACGGCGAGGAATTCCAGGATGCGGTCTTTGATTTTCTCCAGCCCGTAATGGTCTTCCTCGAGCACCTTCTTGGACCAGTTGATATCCCGGATCTCGCGCGATTTTTTATTCCACGGCATCGCGATCAGCCAGTCGAGATAGGTGCGGGAAACCGTCGACTCGGCCGACATGGGCGGCATCATTTCGAGGCGCTGAATCTCTTTCACGGCCTTGTCATTTGCGTCCTTCGGCATTTTTGCCGCTTCCACCTGTTTTTTCAGGTCGTCGAGTTCGCTTTTTTCATCCTTCCGACCCAGCTCCTTCTGGATCGCCTTCATCTTTTCGTTCAGGTAGTACTCTTTCTGAGCCCGCTCCATCTGACGTTTTACGCGCCCCTGGATGTTGCGGTCCACCTTGATCTTCTCCATCTCCACTTCGATGATTTCGTTGATCTTCTCGATCCGCTCCGCCAGATCCACCATTTCCAACAGTTGCTGTTTTTCCTCGATGCTGATCGGCAGGTTCGCGCAGATGTTGTCTGCGAGCTTGGTGGGCTCCAGCGTCTTCATCGCGTTCAGAATCGCATCGTAATTTACATGGTGGCTGAGCTTGGAAAACTGCTCGAAAACAGTCTGAAGCCGTTTGATCAACAGGTTAGTGCGCGCGCTCGATGTCGAAGTTTCTTCGAGCAGTTCCACGTCGGCAACAAAAAACCCGGGATCGTTGGAGTAGCGAATTGCCCGGACTCGCAGAATTCCTTCGACGAGCACCTTAATGTTTCCGTCAGACAGTTTGACGCTTTGAACAATGTTGGCGACAGTTCCCACTGCGTAGATATCCGAAGCCTTCGGTTCGTCCACCGAGGCATCCATTTGTGTTGCGAGGAAAACCCGCTTCGATCCCTCGAGCGCAAACTCGAGAGCACGTACTGAAGTGGGTCGCCCGATCACAAAGGGGATCATCATGTGCGGGAAAACCACCACATCCCGGATCGGGATCATGGGTAGACGTTCAGTTTTTTTAGAAGGTAGTTCGTTTGCCATTCTCTAACGTTAACCGGCCTTTTCCAACAACGCGAAGACAATGTCCTTATTTTCAACCATCTCGCGCGTTATCATAAATTCTTTCACCTTCTTCTGTGAAGGCAGTTGATACATCACGTCTAACATAAGATCTTCCAGTATGATCTTCAACCCGCGGGCTCCCATTTTGCGTTCCAGGGCGAGAGTGGCCACGGCGCCCACTGCATCATCGGTGAATTTAAGTTTGACGTTTTCGAATTCAAAAAGTTTCTGATATTGCCGGATCAGGGCGTTCTTGGGTTTGGTCAGGATATCGACCAAAGCAGCATGGTCCAACTCCGAAAGGGAACCGATAACCGGCAACCTTCCGACAAATTCCGGTATCAGACCGTACTTGATCAAATCCCTGGGTTCGCAAACCTCGAGGATATTTGCCGGCAGATCCTTTTTGGGGCTCTTCAGCACTTTGGATGCCTTGTCACCGATCATGAATCCCATGCTTTTCTTCCCTACCCGGCGCTCGATGATTTTTTCCAGTCCGACGAATGCGCCTCCACAAAGGAAGAGAATGTTCGTAGTGTCGATCTGGATGAATTCCTGGTGCGGGTGTTTCCGTCCGCCCTGCGGCGGAACATTGGCGACCGTTCCTTCCAAAATCTTGAGCAGCGCCTGCTGCACGCCCTCGCCCGAAACATCGCGGGTGATGGACGGGTTTTCGTCTTTTCGTGCAATCTTGTCAATCTCGTCAATATAGACGATCCCCTGCTGGCATTTTTCCTTATCGCCACCCGCGTTCTGCAGCAGTTTGAGAATGATATTCTCGACATCTTCACCGACGTATCCCGCTTCCGTGAGGGTCGTGGCGTCGACAATGGCAAATGGCACCGAAAGCATTTTGGCCAGTGTCTGCGCCAGCAGAGTCTTCCCAGTACCGGTGGGACCCATCAGCAGCACATTGCTTTTCTGCAGCTCCAGATCACCCCGTTTTTTGGAAATTTCGAGCCGCTTGTAGTGATTGTAAACGGCGACAGCCAGCTTCTTTTTGGTTGTCTCCTGACCAATCACATAAAGGTCGAGAAATTCCTTTATTTCCTGAGGCTTGGGAAGTTTCTCCCCGATGGGGGAGGTTACGACGTCATCCGCAATGATTTCGTTGCAGACATCGACGCATTCATCGCAAATGTATACCGTGGGTCCGGCAATGAGCTTTTTGACGTCGTTCTGGCTTTTGGAGCAGAATGAACATCTTAAGACATCATCTCTCTCGTCGTCTTTTCTCAAAGGAGTCCTCCAGGGTACAGATGAGCTACCCTACTCTTTTTTCGAGATAACCTGATCCACTATGCCATAATCCTTGGCTTGGCCGGCGGTCATTATGTAATCACGCTCGACATCTTTTTCGATTCGCTCGAAGTTTTGCCCGGTATGCTTGGCAAGGATCGCGTTCATTGCTTCGCGAAGCCGGAGTATTTCCTTCGCGTGGATATCAATATCCGTCGCCTGGCCCGCCAGACCGCTCATTGATGGCTGGTGGATTAAAATTCTGGAGTTTGGTAAGGCAAATCGCTTCCCCGGAGTGCCTGCTGCCAACAATAGCGCCCCCATGCTGGCTGCCTGGCCGATACAGATCGTCGACACATTCGGCCGAATATACTGCATCGTGTCATAGATAGCCATGCCTGCCGAAATGGCACCGCCGGGGGAGTTTATGTAAAGGTGGATATCTCTTTCCGGATCCTCGGCTTCCAAAAAGAGGAGTTGGGCTGTGACAACATTTGCCACATTGTCATCAATCGGAGTCCCCAAAAAGATAATATTATCCTTCAGGAGACGCGAATAAATGTCATAAGCCCTTTCGCCTCTATTGGTCTGTTCGACCACCATGGGTATTAGTGCCAATGCTCGTCACCCCACGCTTATATTAGCATTGCGATAGATGAAATCAAGCGCCTTGTTCTGGCGCAAGTGCTCTTCAAAACTCTGAATCCGTTCTTCCTTTTCGAGCTGGGCTTTCAAGGCGGCAGCCGATTTGCTGGTTCCTTCGGCAAGCTTTTGCAATTCCGAGTCGACCTCGTCCTTTGTCACTTCGATGCCCTCCTGACGGACAATCGCATCAAGGACAATTGTTCGACGGACCGACTGTTCCGCCCGGGGTCGCTCCTCGTCGAAAACCTTTTTCCAGTCAATCGCAGTTTGATTGATGTCGATTCCCTGGTAAGCCAGATTGCTGGCAACTCGGCGGGCGTGCGCCTCCAGCTCTTCCTCAACCATACACTCCGGGGCTTCAAGAGTTTGGCGCTGAACGATCGAATCCAACAGCGCCTCTCTCGTTTTCTTTTCGGCACTTTCCTTCGCCTGCGTTACCAGTTCGTCTAGAATCTTAGTATGGAGCGCCTCCAGGTTTTCAGACCCTATGTCTTTGGCGAACTCGTCATTTAATTCTGCCAGCAGCTTCTCCTTTATATCCTTTACAAGTACGTTGTACCGGACTGTCCGGCCCGCAAATCGCTTTCTTTGGTAGTCCGCCGGGTAGCTGACTTCGAAATTCCGCGTTTCCCCGGCCCTGGCGCCGCGCAGATTGTTCGAAAACTCAATATTTGTTTGAGGATGTCCTATGATTAAGGTAACGTCCTCCTCGTGCATCGGCTTGCCTTCACCCTCAAACTGCCCATCGACGGTCAGGGTTACATAATAACCATCCCGCGCTTCCCCCCCATCAAACGGAACGAATTGAGCTTGCCGCTCACGCAAATTCTCGAGGGCCTGGTTTACGTTCTCTTCCGTTACCTCAACAGAAGAGAGTGTCGCCGGAAGCCCCTTATAGTCTTTGACTTCCAATTGGGGAAGAACCTCGAACGTTACCGTAAACTTCAATGGACTCCCGGGCTTGTTTTCCACGTCTTTCACAACCGGCGGCGCCAACGGGCGCAAGTTGTGTTCTGAAAGAGCACTCTTCCAGCAGCGCTCGATTATTTTCTGCGTGGCCTCCTTCAGCAAATCGGTTCCATAACGCTGTCGGATGACGTTCATCGGCACTTTGCCGGGCCTGAAACCGGGCACTTTTGCATTCCGGGCATACTCTTTGGCCAAGTTTGCGACTTCTTGATCCACTTCTTGCGAGGGCACCTCGACCGCAAGATTCTTTTTGCAGCTGCTAACCTCAACGATTTCTACTGTCAACTTGGTACCTGCCATCTCTATTGCGGATTTCGGATTTGATCCGCAACCCGCAATCCAAAATCCAAAGTGGATCTATTATCACATAACAGATCCCTAAACCATTATGGTGCGAAAGGGGGGAGTTGAACCCCCACCCCTTGCGGGACTGGATCCTAAGTCCAGCGCGTCTGCCAATTCCGCCACTTTCGCAGTTGTCCAACCTGGGCTTCGTATTTCCGGGTATCTGTTGATAACTGCAGCCGGAGAGGCATAAGTTAGGGCGAGTCCGCAGCCAAACTGGGAATGTAACAAAGCCCATTCACTCTGTCAAGGAAGCGAGAAGCCAGGAGCCCCAAGCCAGAATCTTAAAACTCCTGGCTCCTGGCTATGGATTTCTGGCCCCTTTTTTACATCTCGACCCATTTCCCATGTCCCTCCCAAACACGAAGAGTGAACGGAAATGGGATATTTTCACCGAGCTTGCCCTTGATGGACTCGCAGATGTTTTCGACGGAGGGATACGCGATGATGTCGTTCAGCGTTTTGTGATCGAAAAAGCTCAAGGCTGCTTTTACCGACTTTCTCAGTTCTGAGAAGTCTATAATCATTCCCGATCTCTTCTCCCCCTCGATGACGACCTCTATTTTGTACGTGTGGCCGTGCAGACTCCCGCACTTGTCGTGACCGGGCAAGTAGTGGGCACAATCAATGTAGTCAATCACGCCTAACTTCATTCGCTCGCCCCTTTGATAGGTCTTAATTCTACCATTCTCCCCTTCAATTGACGATTTGCGATTGACGATTGGAAGGCAGGTTCAATACCAAATCGCCGGTCGAAAGTTGTAGATCGCAAATTCATTTGGTGGGAGCAAGTGCAGGGTACACAGCCGAGCTGAAAAGCGATCGCGCCAAAGGCCCGTCGGAATGCAGAAGATCGTTGATAACCTCTTGCGCCTTACCGGGTTGGGCTTCGACAAACCAGCCATATTCACGATCTAGCGCTTCCGCGATGCTTTTCACGGAGGCCATGGTTGCCACATTACTACGGTTGGGTTGGAACGGACTGGCCACCAGGTATCGAAGAAACTGGTTGTATGCGTCACAAAATCCGGATCCGAAAGAATCTAATTTGCCGGTCTTTAAGTATCGAAACGGAATCAAACTGCTTTTGGCGGGTATGAAGTCGATAATTATGGTAACCTCGTTTTTCCCAGAGATCAGTTCGCCCATCACAGACCATTTTGCCGAAAGCCAATTTGCAATATTTGCTGCTGATTCTGCAGTGAAGGTGCGTGTGGCGCCCGCATTGTTTATCGCGATCGGCATCGTTTCCCAAATCGGTATTATCTCAAGATTCTTGGCTTGCTCGGCTGTTTTTGCCATGAGGATTGGCGCTGCCAAGGCTGCCCAACGAAGATCCTTGTTCTCAGCGGAAACATTAAACGGCAGCAGAGCGATCCGTACAGATGACGGGGTGGAAACGGCCTCAATTTTGCTCTTTTTGGAAAAAAAACATGCCGGCTGAAGGAGCAGAAGAAGCATCAGCGAGGCTGAAAGCAGTATTCCAGGACGCAAAGCGACCGTTCTCCGGCAATTATATGGACGCCTTAAATAATTGTGCATTTGTGCATTATCCGTTCTGAATCCCGGTTCCAGATAGCAGCAGAAGCCCTATCCAAATGAGAAAAGAAATCCTGTCAAAACCTACAGGATCCCTTGTTTTGACGGAGTATCCTTATCACAACTCTTCAAAACACGCAAACACTCCTCAACAAGGGCTTCCAATCTATTGAGGGCATTCTTTCCCAAACCGGTGTCCAAAGGGAGATGGCGGCGCCGATTCCGTGAAATATTTTCTGCCTGGGCGAAACATTCGATTCTGGAGGTTCAAATGCCGGTGTTGAACAGGAAAGATTCCACGCGGCAAGAGGGGACTGCACTCTTAATAACCCTTCTGGCGCTCTCTCTTTTGTTGCTCCTTGGACTCTATCTTACTCTCAATGCGAACACCGAGCTGCAGATCAGCGATAACTATGAGACTCAGGTCCAGGCAACCTATGCAGCCTTGGCAGGACTGAATCATGCGCGGGCGCTGGTCCGTGGACTGGCGTTTGACGATCTGCTCAAAGGCCCGGATGGGGTTTACAGCCACAATGCGGCCTATCTTACCAAAGCCAAAAAATTTGATTTCCGCAATCCGTTGCCTTTGTCAATTGTTCAGTCGTTGAATATCTTCCATCCGGCATTTGATTCTTCCTCAATATCCGATGACGGGCTCATCAGCACCGGATATTACGGCGGCTCAGCCGGGACTGTGCTGATCCCGATGGCCGGGGTAGGGCTGGCCTCAAAAAATCCCTATGGGCCGGGAGAGATTGTGATCTCGCGCTATTTTGTAAAGATCACCGATAACAACGGTGAAGCCTCAGAGATTTCCGGCGATCCGGCCGACAATCCCTTTGTTGACGGAGACGGCCTTGTGATCGTGCGTTCCATCGGGGTTTCGAAAACATTTTCCGAATCCGTAGGATCAATTCCCAGGCTTAACTCAATCGCCATTTTCGAGGCACGCCTTAAACGTCTGTCCACATTTGATCTTGGACCTGCGCTGGTTGTGCTTGGGAGCAAGGTCAACGCTTCCTTTGATGGAACATTCCTGATTGCCGGGAATCAATCTCCTGGCATCGGCACAATTGATACCGATACTGGGGACGCCAATCGGCCGGACCAGATAATTCGTGCGGCTGCCGGAACCCAGGGAAGCATTACCGGCGGGGCGCAGCCTAATCCCTCGATCCAGGATATTTCGGGTCAGATTGGCTCTAATCCCGACTGGGCTTTGCTGTTAAATCCACGCTATTTGTGGAACTTGGTTCATGTTCAGGCCCCAAAATTCGCCGACAGCTTCTTTAGTGGCGACCAAAACTGGTCAGACAGGAACGCTCCGTATGCGGGATCATATGATGCATCGAAGCCATGGAATGCTCCGGGGCAGGATCTCAAAATCACGGTAGTCGACGGGGACCTTTCTGTGACCGGCGGCTTTTCCGGGGGTGGGTTGCTCATTGTCACGGGAAGCCTTCTGTGCTCCGGTCCTTACACCTACAGCGGTTTGGTGCTTGTTTTGGGTGCGGGTAATTTGGTTGCTCAAGGTTCGGGGCAGGGAATCAATGGCGGATTATTGGTCGGTAGCTTAAGAGAACAAGGCGGAGAAATTATCTTCGGCGAGCCAGGAATCTCCATATCTGGAAGCAGCTGCTTTGTTTCAAACAGGAATGCCGTCAAAGCCGCCATCGCGTTGATTCCGGTATCCCAGAGAAGCTTTCGTGAAATCGCAGGTTCCGATCCCTGAAGAACTGCTAAGCGGTTTTACAGCTGGCGCAACTCGAAGCCTGGCACGATGAGCAACCAGAGGACATTGACCGGGTCGTGCCATCGCTGGAGCGGGACACTCCGTTAAAGCTGGAAAAGAGCCTTTCCACATCCTTCGATTGGCATTCAGGGCAATGAATGCCGTTTTCCGACGAAACCCCGAAGACCAGCTTTTCAAATTCGGATTCGCATTTGAGACATTTGTATTCGAATATGGGCATACCTACCTCTTGGTATTCCTTGATTCAATAATGTTAGCACAGATGGGAGCGCAAATCAGTAATGGCGGGCAGTCGAAATTCTTCATCCATATTAAGCCTGTATTTTCTCAAAATAATAATAGCAGAGTTCTTACTGCCGACTGCCTTTACGGGGCATCCGGGTCCAAGCGGCGATCAATGACTTGGTCGGGCAATTCGTTCATGTCATCCGGCCTGGGAGGGAAATGTTCGGCTAAAGCTTTGCCGCAACTTTCAATTGCTGCGCAAATTCCACCGCAGACGTTTCCTTCCCTCATGCCTCGGATGATCAAGTCCCTAACCACCCGCCAGTGCTCGTCCCCCATTTTGGAATGAATGGCGCGGTCTCCTATGACTACGACCCGCCTCTCAAAGAAAGACAGATAGATTTCCACTCCATTCGATTCCCGGGTGCTATAGAGACCGCTGGAATAGAACTGCATGAATGCTGCTTCGTGAACCCGCGCATCCATTTCGTGGTTGGAGATTATCCAGCGCCGCCACGGCACATGGGGAAGAATTGAATAAAAAACCGCAAAGGAGATGAACTCGGTCCACAGAACGGCCGTCGGAGTATGGGCAAAAGGAAAGAGAAGAGATGCGGCTGTAACGAGGGCCATTGCGATCAGTGCCCCTTGCAGGGTCGCGTGATGGTAGTGAGCCGATGCCTCCGCAGTCGCAAAGACTATCTGCCCGGAGGTGGTCGCCTCCGCCTTCTTGATCGCTTCTTCGATGGTCCTGCTGTCCTGATTACTTAATCGTTTCATTGATTAGGATTTCCCTTAATCGTCAATGCCGTTCACTACCAACTGCCGGAACTCCCGCCACCACCAAAACCGCCTCCGCCCCCCGAAAACCCACCTCCGCCAAAACCGCCGCCGCTGAAACCACCACCACCGAAACCGCCTCCGCCTCCGCCCCAGAAAAACGGTCCGATAAAAGAACCCGGGCCACGGCCGGACTTGGCGCCGGCGTGCACCAGCGCTCCCAGAAAGATTCCCAAAACGCTTCCAATAACCCCTCCGATCAGCAGGGAAATCAAGCCGTGGCCGATCAGTGTAAGCGGCAACAATATTCCAGCTATGGCTCCGAGAATGCCGCCGCCCCACTTTCCGGTAGCGCTCAGTATCCAGAAGAGCGGGAAAAGCATGACGATCAGCAGATTGAAGAGCCGGCCGGAGGAGCGATGGGAATACGGGGTTTCCGCTCTGGGATTGCCCTGGTAGAGGCCTCGAACGGTTCCGATGATTGCGTTTATGCCCGCATCAATCCCTCCGTAATAATCTCCCTGGCGAAATCTTGGGACAATCTCATTCCTGATTATCTGATTGCTCCCGGCATCGGTCAGCTTTTCCTCAAGTCCATAGCCGACTTCGATCCGGACAACTCGGTCCTTTATTGACACGAGCAGAATCGCACCATTGTCCCGCCCCTTTTGCCCGATTTTCCAGGCTTCTGCGACCCGCATCGAGTAGTCCGCGATGTATTCTCCTTCAAGGCTGGAAATGATGACAACCGCGATCTGCGTGGAATCGCTGGCTTCAAAGGACTGCAGTTTCAAATCCAGGCTGGAGACCTGGTCGGCAGTTAATACGCCGGCCAGATCGGTTACCCGGTTCTGGAGTTTCGGGACATCGATGGCAAGTGCGCTGAAACATTGAAAAATGAACAGCGCTAAAGTCAGAGCAAGTCGCGACATTTGGGCCCTATTTTGTGAAGTCAACGACCGGTGCTTTTTCACTCCCCGGCGCTGCCTGGAAATATGCTTTTTTCTGGAAACCGAACATGCGGGCGAAGATGTTTCCCGGGAATTGCATAACGCTGGTATTGTATTCCTGCGCCACATCATTGAAGCGTTTACGCTCGACCGCAATTCGGTTTTCCGTTCCTTCCAACTGGCTCTGCAGTTCAAGGAAGTTCTGATTGGCCTTCAGATCCGGGTAGCGCTCCACCACAACCATCAATCGGGAGAGAGCGCTGGTCAGTCCGGCCTGTGCCTGCTGATATTTCTGAAATTCAGCGGGATTGTTCAACATATCCGGCGTAACCCGAATAGAACCAACTTGCGCTCTCGAAGCTGTTACTGCCTCCAGCGTCTGGCTTTCGTGGGCCGCATATCCCTTTACGGTTGCGACAAGATTCGGAATCAGATCGGCGCGCCTTTGATAGACATTTTCCACTTGAGCCCACGCGGACTCGACACTCTGCTGTTGCTTAACCAGATTGTTGTAAGCTGCAAAGGCTGAAGCGCCAATAATAACAACGACGATGACGATGACAGCCAGACAGCCCAACCCTATGATCTGACCTTTATTCATGCTTCCTCCCGGACTTAAGAATCTCCCATTATCCCAATCTTGGAATGATTACGCAATGTGCGATCAGAAGGTTCCAAATATAGAAGCCAGAAGTTCTCGCGACTGGCTTTCGGCGCTTGCCTTCTTAAATCCGGTCGAAACCCACAAAGGTAGGTTCCGGCTGCAACTCGATGCCAAACAGTGTCCGGACGCGCGTCTGAATCACGTGCATCAAGTCCACAATCTCCTGTGCCGTGGCGCCGCCATAATTAATCAGCGCAAGGCTGTGTTTGTCCGAGATCCCGGCATTTCCGAATCTATATCCCTTGCAGAAGCCGGCGCGCTCGACAAGCCAGGCTGCCGCCAGCTTCTCTTGTCCCGAGGGTGCTTGAAAGCGAGGGATATTTCCCTTGGATTCAAGAATTCCGCAAGCGCGCGCCTTCTTCTCCAGGGCTGCTGTTTTTTCCGGATCCCAAATAGGATTTTTGAAAAAAGACCCGACGCTATTGGAATCAGAACCCGGCTCGTCCAGGAGCATTCCTTTACCCTTCCGGATCTGCAGAACGGCCTCCCGGACTTCCCGGATGGATGGGGACTCTGACCTTCCCGCGAAATGGCGACGCAAATCCTCGTAACGCAGACACGGCTTCCCGTCCGGGCGCAGGACAAAATCCACTTTCAGCACGATGTAGCGGTCTTTATAAATCGTGTTAAAAACGCTGGTGCGGTAGGAGAACCGGCAATCGGCATTGCTTAAGTGCAAAATGGAATAACTGCTGCGGTCCAGGACTCGAATCCGAAGGATTACTTCACTTGCTTCTTCGCCGTACGCCCCCACGTTCTGCACCGGAGTGGCGCCGACAGTTCCCGGAATTCCGCTCAGGCACTCGATCCCGGCAAGGTTTCGGTCAACGCAATATTGAACGAAGCGATCCCATTCCTGGCCGGCCGCAGCCGAGACTCTCTCCTCGGCCTCCGAACTGTGGGACTCAATGCCCGACAGTTCGATCTTGAGCACTACGCCGGGGAAGCCGGAATCGGCTACGACGAGATTGCTGCCTCTTCCCAAAATGAAAACAGGACAGCTGCGCTTCCGCGCAAAATCGAGGCCCTCGCCAATCTGCTCTTCGGTCTGTACCCGGATAAAAAAGCGGGCGGGGCCGCCGACTCGCAGAGTCGTCAAAGGCGCCAGCGGAACGTTTTCTTCGACGGACAGCTTTGAAACGGGTCTGCTCATAAGGGAATCAAGGGAATCGGGGAAATCCCGTCCCGACAAGAAAATAGCACACGAGCGACTCAGGACGAATACTTTAACCAACAGTCTGCGCGATTTCATTTGTTGTGGAAATGCATTCTTGTCATGCCCTGCCTTTTTTTGTATCCTCATGGCCTTTGCAAAACAACTATGTCATCCCCGAATAGCAAAGAGCGGATTTGGCGGATCGCAGCGATTCTAGCTCCCTCCCGTTCTCTTCCCCAACCCGAGCAAAAAGTAAAGGTGCATGCAGGGGCCACAACCAAGGCGACGAGATACGGGTTTATAGATCTGCTGCGAGGTCTTGCGCTGGTGATGATGGTCGAAACTCACGTCGTCAATGCTTATCTCCCGGTTGCTCTTCGAAAAGGTTCTGAATTCTTTTTCTGGCTCAGTTTTGTCAACGGGCTGGTGGCGCCGGGATTCCTGTTTGCCGCCGGGTTCTCTATCGTGTTGCAGGGCAATTCCCAATGGGATAATTGGCTTCACTTTCGCCTCCCTTTCTGGAAGCAGATGCGCCGGCTGGGGTTTATCACTCTCGTTGCTTATTACAGCCATCTTGAAGGTTTCAAATTGAGCCGGTATCTGCGAGACTGGGGTGACCGCGCCATGTGGACCAAAACGCTGCAGGTGGACATATTGCAGTGCATCGTGGTCTCACTTCTTTTTGTTCACCTGCTCCTATTCGTGCTACGCAGGAGAAACCTTCTTGCGTGGGCCTCATGCCTGCTTACCGGATGCGTGGCATTCGTTACTCCCTGGATGTGGTCTCGAGACTTCAGCAGGAGTCTTCCTCTTTCGATGGCTCTGTTTTTGAATCCTCACGGTGTTTCGCTGTTCCCCATTTTCCCCTGGCTTTGCTTCGTTCTGGCCGGAAGTTGCGCAGCCTGCTTTTTCCTCAAATCGGTCGAGTTGCGCAGAATCCCTGAGTTCATACGAGGCATTGCAATTCTGGGCGCTTTGATGATCATCGCAGGAGTCCTGCTACGCAGTGCGCCGTACACGCTTCCGGGACATTCAAATTTCTACACGACCAGTCCTCTTTATGTAGTGATCCGGATCGGATGCATTCTGCTGATCACGGCTCTCTTATATCACCTGGAAGCCGGCATGCAGTGGGTTCCCAGGCCGATTCAGCTGGCAGGACAGGAATCACTGCTCGTTTACGGCGTTCACCTCTGGTTCATTTTTGCCCTATTGCGGGGAAAGCACGTAGGTCGGATTCTCGGCTTGGAAACAGGTTACTTGGGCTGCCTTTTTTTGAGTTCCGCGATCATATTGTTGATGCTTTGTCTGGCCAAATACTGGCACTCTTTGAAAAAAGGTTATCCCGGTTATACAAAATTGGGCCAAACCATCACGGTTCTAATCATGATCGCTGTATTCCTGCTGAGTTAATTCATGATGCAGGCATGACAGGTTTCCCGTTTCCCGTTTAAAACTGAACCGATGTCGACTGTCGGCGGATAACTGGCTATAATTGGTCGGATGAAAACCCTCCTGTCGGTGATTGGGGCTTGTCTCTTATTAACCCTAAGCCTCCACGGTGCGGCGCCGGTTGTTTCTATTCGAACAATTCCGCCAGCCCAGGCGTTAGAGCGGGGACATACTTCCATTTTTGCCGTCGAACTGGATATTTCCAGTCCATACCACATCAATTCCAATCGACCGCTGCAGGATTATCTTATTCCAACCACTCTGGAATTTGAGCCCCAGCCGGGTATCGTGTTTGGGAAGAACGTGTTTCCGCCTGCTCCCATAAAGAACTTGCCCGTGTCGGACTCCCCGATGGCGGTGTATGAGGGGGTTGTGAGAATTGGTGTGGAGGTAACCCCCAGCGCAGATTTTATTTCGAGGGAAGTTAAGGCAGAGGGGAAGATTCGCTACCAAGCATGCAATGACCGTTCTTGCCTTCCTCCAGTATGGCAGGACTTCAGCATAATGCTGCCGGTTTCAGTTTCTGCAGGCTCGCAAAACGTTGCTCCGGCTGCAAGCGCGATCGGTGCCCCCCAACAGCCACGTTCCTCTGAGCCCTTGCCTGCAGCCGAAAAACAAAATTCAGAAACGCAAAGCTTCGGCGATAAGAGCCTTCTGATTACCTTTGTCCTGGTTTTTTTGGGAGGACTGGCGCTGAACCTGACCCCTTGCGTTTATCCGATGATTCCGATCACCATCTCCTATTTCGGCGGACAGGCGCAGGGGAAAAAGGGGAGCCTCATTGCGCATTCCAGCCTATATGTCACAGGCATGGCCGTGACTTATTCGGTTCTTGGCGTGGTCGCAGCTTTGACGGGCGGACTTTTTGGCGCGGCAAATCAATATCCACCGGTGCTGCTTGGTATCGCGCTTGTCATGGTAATTCTGGCTTTGAGCATGTTTGATGTGTACGAGTTGAGAGTCCCGCAGTGGTTGAACCGTCTTGCCGGGAGTTCTCAGAAAGGTCTCTTCGGTACTTTCCTGATGGGGCTCACGGTGGGAATCGTGGCTGCGCCGTGTGTCGGGCCTTTCGTCCTTGGGCTTTTGACCTATGTCGGGAACCGGGGGAATGCAATTCTGGGTTTTGCTCTGTTTTTCGTGCTCGCCATCGGGCTTGGAATCCCGTTTCTTCTCCTGGGAATCTTTTCGGGAAGCATTCACCGCTTGCCACGCTCCGGCGCGTGGATGGTTTGGGTTCGGAAAATTTTCGGTTTCATCCTGTTGATGATGGCTGTGTATTTCTTGAAATCCCTCTTCCCGAGTCTGCTGGCTTACAATCTGACACTGGCGCTGATTATGCTTCTGGGCGGCATCTACCTGGCTTGGATTGATACCGTACCCGGACCTGACAGAATATTTTCGTATGTGCGCAACGTGGTCGGGATTGTTTTTTTTGCCGCCGCGCTATATACAACCGTCGCTGGTCTTCAAGGAAGTATCGGGAGCGCTCAGGTCCGTTCCGCAGCGAAGAATCAGGGCGAATCCATCCAATGGATGCCATATTCCGAATCAATTCTGAGCCGAGCCTCCCAGGAGAATAAGCCTGTTTTCATCGATTTTTATGCGGATTGGTGCGCACCCTGTAAGGAACTCGATAATCATACCTTTGCAGCACCCGAGGTCGTTGCCCGATCAAAAGACTTTTTCATGCTGAAGGTAGACCTCACTTCAGCAGCCAATCCGCAGTGGGAGTTGCTTAGGAAAAAATTTCAGGTCCTGGGAGTCCCAACACTGGTGTTCCTCGGACCGGACGGACAGGAGATCACTAGTCTTCGCGGAACAGGTTTCGAAACGAAAGAAGTTTTCCTGAAAAATATGGACCACGTTCTTCGACAGAAAAAGCCCATGTGATTCAGAATTCAGAAGTCAGAATTTGTTTGGATTCTGACGTCTGAGTTCTTTTTGATTGGGGATGCTACATGCCGTACCTAAAGCCCAAAATTGTGAAACGGATAAGTCCTGTCCAGACCGACATCGTCTGGAACGACGGTCATCTTAGTTCCTATCCGTCCTGGTACCTTCGGGAGAATTGTCTGTGCGCTGCTTGCGTCGAGGAGTTCACCGGGCAGCGGAAGATAGTCCATGGGGACATTCCCGCAACTGTGGAGAGGGTGAACGTTTCCACGGTGGGCAATTATGCTCTGCAATTCGGCTGGAGCGACGGACACGATACCGGAATTTATACCTTTGATTATCTGCGTCAGCTTTGCCCCTGTCCGCAATGCCTCCCCACCGGTCTAAATGAGCCGCCAAAACAGGTGGGAAAACCCGGCTCATTTGAAGTTTGATGTTGTCGCTTTGCGCGGATGCGACGCTTTTTTGAGACCTGCCCCGCACATCATTTTTCGCCTAATTTTTTCGTGTAAAAGTTGCAATTTTAAAGGTGAGCATGTATATTCGAGGGCGACCTGGATCATGGCGAATGCCTACATCTGAAAGGTCTTGAGCGTCTGAGGTGGAGATGTCTCCCCGGTTTGGTTTCGTCCCCCCTTGGGTTTAGATGGAACGAAAACAGACAATTTAGATTTAAATTGTATCCCTGCGCGCAGCGCAGGATTTGAAGTAAAGAATAAAGAGGAAAAATGAAAGAACAAGGCGTGGTTAAATGGTTTAATAATGAAAAAGGCTACGGATTCATCCGGCGCGATTCCGGGGATGATGTTTTCGTGCACCATTCCGCTATTCAGGCCACTGGTTTCAAATCATTGAATGAAGGCGATCACGTAGAATTCAATGTTGCCAAAGGGCCTAAAGGGTATCAGGCTCAGGATGTAGTAAAACTTCAGGCCTAAGTTCCCAAGGGAGGTTCCGGCGGAAGCCGGGACCTCCAGATCAACCAAAAATTTGAAGAACTCCGGATGAGAGTGCCTGGCACAACTGTTCAGGTGGAGGCTTGACCAAAAACCTGAAGATTGGCCAAGCTAACGGTGTGCGCAGGTTTTGCTGTGCCTCGTGCAAATGCGTGTCCGACCGCTCCTGGGTATGCAATGTTGCCTGGAGAACCGGTGCCTTTCAGTGTAGTGAGATTGCAGCAGTTTTAGGGACCCAACCGCCCGGATCAGCCTTCATCGCTCCCGTTTTCCGTCACCCGTTCGAGACTAAACTTTGAACTTGGAAACCGGGGATCCTATCCTGCATCTTGCATCCCACATCCTGCATCAAGTAAAGTCCGTTTTTGCCTGTTTAGAACGGGGAATGGAAAACGGGGAACGGAGAACCTCCAATGAGAAGCTTTGAAATTCCGAAAAGACCATACCGCGATGAAGTCAGCCTTTCGATTCTCGGACTTGGCGGAATGCTCCTGGTAGGAATGGAGCAGTTTTCGGTGGACAGGATTGTCGAGGAAGCGCTGGCCCGGGGAATCAACTACTTCGATGTGGCCCCGTTCTATGGTGATGGAGAAGCCGAGCAGAAAATGGGGAAAGCGCTGGCACAGCACAGAGAAAAGGTATTTCTTGCCTGCAAGACTCTGGAAAGATCGGCAAAGGGCGCCCAGGAAGAATTAAATCATTCCCTGCGCCAGTTGCGTACGGATCATTTGGACCTTTACCAGTTTCACGCCGTTTCAGACATGGAAGAAGTGAATGAAATCTTTGCGCCGGGCGGCGCATTGGAAACATTCACGCAGGCACGTCAAGAAGGGAAGATCCGATACATTGGGTTTTCCGCTCACACCGTAGAAGCCGCAATGGCGCTGCTCGACCATTTTCAATTCGATTCGGTATTATTTCCCATTAATTTCATCTGCTTTGCGCGAGGGAATTTCGGACCGCAGGTCATCGCGAGGGCAAAAGAATTGAGCGTTGCGCGCCTTGCAATCAAAGCAATGGCTCATGGCCCATGGCGCAAAGGAGAGAAAAGGAAATACCCGAATTGCTGGTACCGTCCAATCGAAAACCGCGAAATGGCCCGGCAAGCCCTGCGCTTTACTCTCTCGGAAGGTGTAACCGCTGCAATTCCTCCCGGTGATGAACGGCTTTTCCGAATGGCGCTCGAACTGGCGCTTGATCTAGCTCCCATGGGCATGGAGGAACGCAACGAACTGCTGGCAAGCACTCAGGGGCTCAGGCCGTTGTTTCGTTGTTAAGGCGTCCGCAGGTCTGAATTTTCTTTAGCAGTCCACGATGACTTTGATTCCCGCACGATTCGCGGCACAGGCATAAGCCCGCTCGACTTCAACGAGTGGAAAATGGTGCGTCACCAACGAATCGACCTTCACGACTCCGCTTTTCACCAGCCGAATTGCGCGCGGATAGGAGTTTTTCATCCGATGCTGCACTTTGATCGTCAAATCCTTGCGCCGGGCAATCGATGAAGTAAAGGTTGTGCGATCGTCGCGGGGTATCCCGATCAGGATTACGTGTCCGCCGGGCTTTACCGCGGCAACGGCGGCTTCGACCGCCTCAGGATCTCCTGCAGCTTCAAACGCGACGTCCACACCGCGCCCCGTTGTTGCTTTGAGAATCTGTTCCGCTTCCCGTCCGCCGCAAGCTTCGAACACTGTTGCACCAAACGACCTCGCAGATTGGACGCGGTGCGAAAGGTCAGGCAACTCGGTGGCAAAAATAGAAGTTGCGCCCGCCTCTCGCGCTAGCTGAATTACCGAGAGCCCGATTACACCGCAGCCAAAAACACCAACATTCATGCCCGGTTTTACGGGTGCACAATCCACCGAATATAAAGCCACACCCAGCGGCTCCAACAGTGCCCCTTCGCTTTCGGAGATCGAATCGGGGAGCGGAACAAGGCAATGGTCCGGCCAGGCAATATACTCACGAAGGGCGCCATCATCAGGTGCGTGCCCGGCGAAGTGCAATGCCGAACACAGATTCGGATTTCCTTCGATGCAGAATTCGCATTTTCCACAAGGACATGCAGGGTCAATCGCCACACGTTCCCCTCTCCTCGGACCGCTCTCAATAATTCCGGCGCACTCGTGGCCCAGGATCAGGGGGTTAATGATCCTGTCGTTTCCAATGGCTCCTTCCTTCCACCAGTGCACATCCGATCCACACACACCAACGGCAGTCACGCGCACGAGCGTTTCCCCGGGACGAGGCGCCGGAGCCGGCTCATCATGCAGGCGCAGATCGCCTGCGCCATGGACTCGAGCTGTTTTCATATCTGCTCCTTGGCCGTGGAAAACGGGGGCACTTATCAGCTGTCAGCCGTCAGCTATCAGCCATCAGAAAAAGCGCCGTTGCTGATAGCTGACGGCTGATAGCTGATGGCTGAGAATTCGGTGCGTGTCCCCGTTTTTCTCGTGGTACTATAGCACCCCGTCAACGTGCACGTAAACTGATTGCCAATAATCCTATCCCGACGCTTTACTGCCTTGAGAAAGGACTTGTATGGATTCAGGCACACAGAAAATCCCAGTTCTCGAGAAAATCGGCTACAGCCTTGGCGATGCCGGCGCCAATTTTGTTTTTCAAACCATGATCCTCTTTCAACTGAACTTCTACACGGACACGGTGGGGATTGCCGCTGACATTGCGGGATATCTTTTGTTGGCAGGCCGGTTCTGGGATGCATTTTTCGATCCGATGATGGGCGTGATTGCCGACCGGACGAACACACGATGGGGTAAATTCCGCCCATGGGTGCTATGGTCGGCATTGCCCTGGGGAGTCGTCATGGTTCTAGCTTATACAACTCCCACTTATAACCCGATGTGGAAGATTGTATATGCGTGCGTAACCAACATCCTGCTGATGACGCTCTATTCCATTAATAACACTCCCTACTCAGCCTTGACGGGCGTCATGACCGGCGATGTGAATGAACGCACGAGCCTGTCTTCGTATCGATTTGTTTCCGCAATGATCGCCCAGTTGATTATCGGAGGCTTCACTCTACCGCTCGTAGCCAAGTTTGGTCAGGGCAACGACGCAAAGGGCTGGCAGATGACAATCGGTCTGTGGGCCATTCTCTGCGTCATTCTCTTTGTCCTTACTTTTCTCAGCACGCGCGAACGCATCCAGCCTGACCAGCGCCAGGAACTGGCCGGGAAACAGGATTTTCGAAACCTTGCGAAGAACGGTCCCTGGATTGCGATGTTCATCGTCACTCTGGCCCATTTTATCTATGCGGCCATGCGGGGCGGTACGGTGCTCTATTTCTTTAAATATTACCTGAACCAGGACCGCATGTTCGAAGTGCTTCAGAGTTTGGGGCTTGCTCATGCCGCAAATGGCGGTTTGTGGTACAGCCTGCTGAATACCTTTGGCCTGATCGTCGATGCCGAGAGGAAAAATGTAGCTTCGGTCGGATTCAGCTTATTCAACATGTCCAGTCAGTTTGTGACCGTTATCGGGGTATTGTGTGCGACTTTTCTTTCGATGCGCTTCGGGAAAAAGCTCGTTGTGCAGATCGGGTTTGCGCTGTCCGGGATTTTCATGGCTTGCTTTATATTCCTGCCTTCAGACGCGATCTGGGCGACTTTCATAATGGAGTATTTGCGGGCACTCGCTTATGCTCCGACGATTCCGCTTCTTTGGGCTATGTTTGCAGACGTCGTTGACTACGCCGAATGGAATACCGGACGCCGCACGACCGGCATTATTTACGCAACCATCATGTTCGGACTCAAAGCCGGTTTAAGCTTGGGTGCTGCCATTGCCGGGAAGCTGCTGACGCTTTATGGTTATGTGGCCAACGTGCGGCAATCACAGAAGGCTTTGTTGGGCATCCGACTAACTGTCAGCGTTTTCCCGACCATTTGCTTCCTTATAATCATCACAGCCATGTTCTTTTACAAAATCGGCAAAAAGCTGAACATCCAGATTCAAGATGAGCTGGCCGAAAGGCGCAGGCAATTTCAGCCGGCGTTAACCGCATCAGCAAAAAATTAGGGAATCCAAGTAGGGACGCCTCCCTATTTCGCCCGGCGGCCGTCGTGAAGTGAGAGCTAAAAAGCGAAATAGGGTGGCGTCCCACTACTGTCCCATTAAACGTTAAATAGATTCAATTGGTTACGCGAGTCAACCTGAATAACCTCGCATACCGGTTCTGTAAGTACTTGATATAGTGGAGCTTTC
>Ga0187861_10001413_pt1 | contig 25007 bp, 15 predicted proteins | sample June2016WEW_10_1_3_FD_132986 | JGI IMG/M metagenome (GOLD analysis project Ga0187861, IMG submission 132986) | Peatland microbial communities from SPRUCE experiment site at the Marcell Experimental Forest, Minnesota, USA - June2016WEW_10_100 | ecosystem: Environmental > Terrestrial > Soil >...
CGGCCCGCGCGTGCGACTGGCGATACTATCCGCTGGTTCTCGTGTTGTTTCTGTGCGCCTTGCTGAGCAAGACGGTGACGTGTTCGCTACCGGCGGTGCTTCTGCTCTTGGTCTGGTGGAAGAACGGCCGGGTTGAAAGACGAGATGTTCTGGCGTTGGCTCCACTGTTTGTCTTGGGAGTTGCGTCGGGCTTTATGACGACCTGGATGGAGAAACATTCTGTGGGCGCCAGCGGAGCGGAATGGGCGTTGTCGTTTGGGCAACGATGCTTGGTCGCAGGACGGGCGTTGTGGTTCTACACGGGGAAACTGTTCTGGCCGCAACAACTCACCTTCAACTATCCGCGCTGGGAAATCGATGCCGCGGTGTGTTGGCAGTATGCGTTTCCGTTGGCGGCGCTGGCGGTGCTCATCGCTCTGTGGTGGCTGCGCTCGCGGATCGGACGCGGCCCGCTCGTGGCCGTGTTGTGCTTTGCGGCCACGCTCGCGCCCGCGCTGGGTTTTTTTGATCTTTACCCATTCCGCTACTCCTATGTTGCCGACCACTTTCAGTACATGGCGTGCATCGGGGTGATCTCTCTTGCCGTGAGCATGGGCACAGCAATTTGCAGGCAGGCCGGTCAACGGGGACGCGCTCTTGGAGCGCTTATCGGTGCAGTCGTGCTGCTGGTACTAGGAGTGTGCACATGGCAGCAGGCACACGTCTATCAAAACCTTGAAACGCTCTGGCGCGATACCCTGGCCAAGAACCCAAACTCTTGGATGGCGCACAACAACCTGAGCGACATCCTGATGCAACAAGGCAAAAACGAAGAGGCCATATGGCACTTGGAGCAGGCGCTGCGCCTGAAACCCGACGACGCTGGCTGGCACTACAATCTGGGGAACGCCTTGAAGCAAGCGGGCAAGATTGAGGAAGCCATCGCACGCTACGAGCAGGCCCTGCGGATCAAACCGGATTACGCCGAGGCGCACTGCAATCTGGGAGTCGCCTTGGCGCAGGCGGGCAGGCTGTGGGAAGCCATCGGGCATTATGAACAGGCGCTGCGGATCCAACCCGATTCTGTCGAGGCGCACAACAACTTGGGGATGGCCTTCGCGAAACTGGGCAAGACCCAGGAGGCAATGGAGCATTACGAGCAGGGCCTGCGGATCAAGCCCGATTACGCCTTGGCGCACAACAATCTGGGAGTCGCCTTGGCGCAGGCGGGCAGGCTGCGGGAAGCCATCGCACACTACGAGCAGGCCCTGCGGATCAAACCGGATTACGCCGAGGCGCACTGCAATCTGGGAGTCGCCTTGAAGCAAGTGGGCAAGATTGAGGAAGCCATCGCACACTACGAGCAGGCCCTGCGGATCAACCCACGCTTCGCCGAAGCGCACTACGACCTCGGGATCGCCTTGAAGCAAGTGGGCAAGATTGAGGAAGCCATCGCGCACTACGAGCAGGCCCTGCGGATCAAACCGGATTACGCCGAGGCGCACTGCAATCTGGGGATCACGTTGGGGCAGGCAGGCAGACTTGGGGAGGCGATCGGGCATTTGCAGCAGGCTCTACAGATCAAGCCCGATTACCCACAGGCGCGAAGCGCGCTCGTGCGACTGCAAGCTGGGCAGTAAGCAGCCGCCTTCGGATTTCAAACCGCAAGGTTCGCAAATCGTTCATCGTGGGGAGGTGGGCTGAACGGTTCGGTGGGGTGGTTCTTGGGGGTGTAAAGCGCAGTTGGTCGTCATCCGGCAAGCGGAGTGTGGCGACGGAGTTGCCCATCCCGCGCAGACCAGGGCGATCCATCTGCGCATACTTTTTCTCTAGTGGGGGAATGGAGTCGAGAGGAAAACTGGGGCGGCACCCGCCCGAGTGTTCCTTCGTCAGGTTGGGTCAGAAAAGTTGTCACTCTTACTTGTCACTCCTCGGTCGAAAACGAGGCGATTCAGGATGAAGTGGGAAAAAGTGTTAAGGGCGCGAACTGTTTGATTTTACTGGCTCCGGTGACAACAGCGGACGTGGGATGAAGAGAGGAGAAATGGCCCTTTAGAATTATGAGTCCCCTGCTCTACCAGCTGGGCGGTACAGGGACAGTTTGGTTTTGAGAAGACAGCGGCCTATTGGCATTTCCGCAAGGGATAAAAGCATTCCGCGATGAGCTCCGATTCAGCCATGTAAAACGCGGTAAGGAATCGCGGGCAGGCCACCGACGTGATGCGGCGCGATACCCTTCAGGCATCGCGCCCTACAACGTCCACCCGGATGCGCTGGGGATTGCCGCAGGAAGGGAGTTGCGGCGTTTGCGCTGCCGGTGAATCTGCAGCGCGTCTCGTGCAGCCAGTGCTGCACTCGGCTCCGTCTGACTCGGCTCCCAGCCCTACAAATTCGGAGATTCCACTTATCGAAAAGCGATATTTTTGCTGGACGCGGCGGGGCGGCGGTGGTATGATGATGACGGTTCTTTGAAAAAGGAGTTGGGAGGTAGGCACGGACGCCGCGTGGGGGGGCACGCGGCCTACAATGGCAGGCGGAAGCGGCCAACGGCGCACCGGATTGGGCTGGGGATTGCACTCGCTCGCGCCCGCTCGGCTCGCCCTTCGGGCCACCTTCGGTGTTGCGTCTCCTCCGTCAATTCGCGGAATTGTCGGAGTTGGCTCTCTATAAGAATACGTGTTTTTACCAAACGAACCCAACTGAAAAATGCGCAACAATCTGAACATGAATATTTTAGACAAAAAAGCGAGTTGGGTTCGTTTTGCTGAAATGAGGAAAAAACGAGGGATAAATGCTGGAAAACAGCGCCGGGAGGGTGGTTTTTGACCAGAACGAGGCCGATTTGTGGCCGAGATCGATGGCGCGGAGCGGACGCCTCGGAGAGGCGTCCCTACCGACGACAGGGGCGACGGAGCGGAGCGGAGCGGACGGCGCGGAGATGCTCGTCGCGCGGCGCGTTCTTGCCAAGCGGGGGCAAATCGGCTAATCGAGAGGCACTATGATTTACCGCGCGTTTGGAAAGACAGGATGGCGGGTCAGCCAAGTTGGCGTGGGCTGCTGGCAATTTGGCGGCGCGATCACGGTCGACGGCAAACCCGACGGTTGGCCGAACGTGAGCGACGAGGAATCCGCCGCCACGATCCAGCGGGCTGTGGAACTCGGCATTAATTTCTTCGACACCTCCGACATGTACGGCTGGGGCCGGAGCGAGGAAGTGCTGGGCCGCACCCTGAAGAAGATCGGCCATCCCGACCGTATTCACATCGCCACGAAGGTTGGGTTCTGGCATGACGACCGGGGCGGCCGGACGTTCAACGAATCGAAGGACTACATCCTGCGCGCCTGTGACGCGAGCTTGCGCCGATTGCAGATCGACCACATCGATCTCTACCAATGCCATCTCTGGCGGACCGAGCGGTGGACGGAATTCCTCGATGCGTTCGAAACGTTGCAGCAGCAGGGCAAGATCGGTTTCTACGGCGTTTCGACCAACGACTTCGACATTGTCGAGCGGTTTGATGAACGAAAAAAACTCACCGCGGTGCAATCGCGATACAGCCTGCTCAACCGCAAGGCCGAGCGGGAGATCCTTCCGTATTGCCGCGGGCGGGGCATCGCCTTCATCGCGCGCACGCCGTTCGCGCGAGGCCGGCTCTCAGGCCGGATGACGAAGGACCAGAAGTTTGACGCCGACGACATCCGCAGCAATTGGCTGGAAGGCGGGGAGCGCGAGAAGTTCGAGCGCGACCTCGACACGGTGGATCGCCTGAAGCTCATTGCCGAAAAATACGACCTCACGGTGGCGGAACTCGCCATGAAGTTTGTCGTTACAAACCCCGTTGTTTCCACGACAATTCCCGGCACCAGGAGCCGCACGCAGCTTGAACAGAACGTCGCCGCCGGCCTCCTGTCACCGCTCACGCACGAGGAACTCGCGGCCATCGATCACGTGCTGGTGCAACCCTCCCCCTGATTCTCTCGCGCCATGCTGCAAATGAGCAAAATCTTCATCGGTCTCGTGCTCTGGAATATCGTCCTGTTCGGGGTGACGATCTGGCTGGGGGTCACGCACCAGTCGACACACTGGCAGCATCAAGCGCTGGGCGTGTTGACGGGAGTCTACACGTGCTTTACCCACTGCGTCGTGATGATGCATTTCATGGGCTCGGGCAAGGGAATCAAGGAAGCCGTGGAGACGTACGCGCTGCCCAATGATCCCCAGACCGGCTACGTCCGCCGCACGCGGCGTTTCAAGGGCCAAACCTCGGGGCACGCCACGTTGTGCTGCCTGTGCATCATCGTCACCATCTGGCTCGGTGGCTGGATGGATACGCACAAACTCAATCCGGCCGCGCACCGCTGGCACATGGGATTTGCGTTGTTTACCATCGCGTACAACCTCTACGCGTTCCGGGTGGAATACAAAGTCATCAGCGAGAACACCGCGATGATCCGGGAGATCGACGCGAAGATCGCGTCGCACACATGATCAACCTATCGCGGGCAACTTCTGGAATCTGCGCCACACCTTTTGGGCCACGCGCTGGGCTTCGGCGCGGATCTTTTCCTCGTCCACGCCGAGCACGCGGCGATTCTTGACGACCCAGCGAGCGTTCACCATCACATCGGACACGAATTGCGACGACATACCGAAAACAAGATGCCCGTACAGATTCTGTGGCGTGACCAGCGTGGGTGTCGGGTAATCCAGCACCACCAAATCCGCCGCGCCACCTGGCTCCAAACTTCCGAGCCGGGCATTCAGCAAGACCGAAGCCAGGCGTTGCGCGCCCGTCAGGAACCCGGCCACGTCGCCAATGCCCAAACCGTTCCGAGCGTCGCGCGCCTTGAACCACGCGAACTTCGCTTCCTCGAACATGTCCGCGCCGATGCCGTCGGTGCCGAGCGCGACCTGCCGGCCCATCAGATGCACGGGCGCGTAGCCGACGGCGTTGTTCATGTTCGAGCGCGTGTTGTGCGCGAACCAGCAGCCGGCTTCCTGCGCGGCGTCGAGCGACGCCTTGTCCAGATGCGTGCCGTGCCCGAGAATCGTTTTCGGACCCAGCACGCCGGCATTGGCCAGCCGCTGCATCAACCGCATCCGGTGCTTCGCCGTGCAGTCCGCCTGGTCGCAGGGATCCTCGGCCACATGAATGTGAACGCCCGTCTCCAGGCTTTCCGCCAAATCCGCGCAGGCGGACAGCGATTCATCCGAGAGCGTGAACGACGCGTGCGCGCCGATCAGCCCGCCGAACATCGGTCCGCGGTTCTTCGCGACCCACGCCTCGTTTTCCTCCAACCCGAGCGTGGCGCCGCGCATTCCGTTGCGATCCGTGACCTCGTAGCACAGCACGCCGCGCAAGCCGACTTTGGCGAACGCCTCGCCCATCACACCGAGCGAACCGCGAATGAAACTCGGCGAGGCGTGATGATCGATGAGGGTGGTCGTCCCGCAACGCGCCGCATCGAGCAGCCCGACGAGCGTGCTGAAATAGACCGCTTCGTCGTCGAGCGCGCGGTCGAGCGTCCACCAGACGTACTTGAGGATTTCGTAAAAGTTGCGCGGGATCTTTTTCGGCGCGGGCATTCCGCGCGCGAGCGCCGAGTAGAGATGCGTGTGACCGCACACCATGCCCGGCATCACGAATTTACCCGAGAGATCGAGCGACTTTTCGCCGCGTGCGGCTTTGAGTTTCTTCGCTTTCGCGGTGATGACGCCCTGTTCGATGCGCAAATCAGCGCGCTCGACGGTCGAACCTGCAAGGGAAAGGAGAGTGGCGTTCTTGATCAGCATTGTGCGCCTGCGATTAACACGAATCCCCTGCCCCCGTCAATCATGGGCTCGCGGAAACGAACGCGAGCATTTTGGCTTTGCGCGTTTAGAAGGCTCGGTAGTAGGATGCGCAATAAAGGCTCCGTATATTCAGCAGGTAGATGAAATTCTGCGCGCCAATCATCATACGCGAGTCGTCACCCTGGCACTAAATCCCGTGCTTCCCAAATCCACACATCCCCAAGAGACGTTTGATCGGCTGGCGCGGCGGGCGTTGTTTGGGTTCCTCATGACGTTTATCATCTCCCGGGCGTCGGTGTTCCTGATCATGTCGGGACGAATCCCGAACATGTATTTCTTCCTGCACGGCACACACGTCCACCACCTCAACTACGGCATTTTTCTGCTCGCGATTGTGGGCGCATACGCGTTGTTCTGGCGGCCCGACGGACGCGCCGCGGAAATCACCGCGCTGGCGTATGGGTTGGCCATGGGACTGACGTTCGATGAATTTGGAATGTGGCTGCACCTTGGGGGCAGCTATTGGCAACGGGCCAGCGTCGATGCCGTCATCGTCGTCGCGGCGGTGATTGGGTTTATTGCGTATGCGCCATCGCTGGAGCGTCTCGAAAAACGGCACTTCCGCGCCTTTGCCGTTCTGCTCATCGCCGTCGTCGGCTTTATCTTCGTCGTGTTCTGGACCGGCGGGTATATCGGCCATCTCGTGGGGCCTAAACTTCGCGAGTTGGAACTTTCGTCTTCGCCATAGTCCGCATAGTGCATGAGTTGTCAATCATCCAGCCTGCGCACTGGCGGATCAACTCGACGGCAAGAGTTCGGTGTAGAGTTCGCGGGTTTTGCGGGTGGCGTGGCGGTAGTTCCTGAGGAAATCGGCGGTGTTGGCGAAGCCGAGGCGCTTCGCGAGGCGCAGTTGCTCGCGGTCGTCCACGGGGATCCTGGAGACGTTGGTGTTCTCGGCGCGGCGCAGCACCGATTCGATCCGGCGGAGAAAGAAGTAGTTTCTTCGCAGCAGCGCGCTTTGTTCTTCGTCGACGATGCCGAGCGCGGTGAGCCGATTGAGGACGGCCAGCGTGTGGGCAATGCGCAGTTGCGCGTGCTCGCGGCCGTGACGGAGCTGCAGCGCCTGAGTGAGAAACTCCACGTCCACGAGGCCGCCGGGTCCGGTCTTGAATTCCAGTTCGAGATGCTGCTGGTCGCCGCGTTCGGTCTCGATGCGGTGGCGCATCTGCCTGATGTGCGCCAAGTCCTCCGCCGTAAGCGCGCACCCATAAACAATCTCGTGCGCCATCTGCATGAACTCCTTGCCGAGTTTCGCATCGCCCGCGACGAATCGCGCCTTGATGAGCGCCTGGCGCTCCCACAGCTGCGCCCGTTTCGCGTAGTAATCGCGGTGCGCGTCCAGCGAACTCGCGAGCGTCCCCTTCTCCCCGTCGGGGCGCAGCCGGGCGTCCACGGGAAACAAGCTGCCCGCGCTGGTCTGTCGGCTCATGAAGTCGATCACGCTCGACGCGAGTTTGCCCGCCTCCGCCTGGTCGCCCGCGCCCGTTCCGCCGACGAACAACACGTCGAGGTCGGCCCCGTAACCCAACTCCATCCCGCCGAACTTGCCCATGCCGACCACAATAAACGGGAACTGTTTCCGTTTGGGCCCCTGATGGACACGCTCGACCGCGAACCGCAGGCAGGCCTCCGCGAGCGAGGTCATCTCCGCATGGGTCTGCTCGATATCCACCAACCCCATCACGTCCTCGATCCCGATCCGCACCATCTCCGAGCGCTTCCAGCGGCGCGCCGTTTCCATCGGCTCCGCACCCTCTCCCTGTGCCGCGCACAACTCCTCGTGCATGATGTTCAGGTTCTTCGGGTCGCTCAGGGTCACACCGCGGACGATCCCGTCGAACAATTCCGGCTGCCGCGCCAGCGCGTCGCTCAAATACCGGCTCGCATCGCCCAGCCGCATCAGCATTTCGACCAGCTTCGGGGCGCCCGCAAACATTTCGTACAACAGGCCGCGCGACCCGTAGGCGGTCACGAACTTGTCGAACCGCGCCAGCGCCGCATCCGGGTCGGCCACCTGCGCCGCGCAGCCGAGCACGGTCGGGAACAACTGCACGAACAGCTCTTTCGTCCGTTGCGAGACGTGACCGAACCCCGGCCCGTGCCACAGGTTCTCGACCACTTTCGTCGCCGCCGGCACGTCCGCGAACCCGGCCCCCGCCAACGCCTTCGGCAATCGGTCGACGGCGAGCAACCGTTCGGCGGTCAGCGCCACGCCGCCGCCCGCCTTGGCGAGCACGGATTCATAGATCTTCCGAACTCCGGACGTGCGCGTCTCTTGCGCGAGAAGAAATCCTTCCACGGTGTCGAAGTCGAGGCTGCGCGCGAGCCGATACAGCGCGTGTTGCTCGTCGGGAATCGTGTGGGTTTGCAATTCCATCTCCATTTGCAGGCGGTGCTCGACGTTGCGCAGGAAGCGGTAGGCGTCGGCCAGCTTCGTCGCCTCGTCCTCGGTGAGTGTTTTCGTCTTCACCAGCGCCGCGAGCGAACGCAGCGTGCTGCGATCGCGCAATTGCACGAGGCGCGAGCCGCGCAACACCTGGAACGATTGCACGATGAACTCGATCTCGCGGATGCCGCCGATGCCGAGCTTGACGTGCCGCGTGAGACGCCCCTCCCGGACCACCTCCTCCTCGATGCGCCTCTTCAGCACGGCCATTTGCTGGATGACGTTCTCGCCCGCGTGCCGCGCGTACACGAACGGTTGCACCATTTCGATGAACTCCGCGCCGACCTGTTCATCGCCCGCGACGGGCCGCGCCTTGATCAACGCCATGCGTTCCCACGTTTCGCCGAACTCCGCGTAGTAGTTCTCGCAGCTATCGAGGGAGCGGACGAGCGGCCCGGACTTTCCCTCGGGCCGCAGGCGCAAATCGATGCGGAAGATGTTGCCCTCGGCGCTCGACGCGCCCACCGCCCGGATGATTTCCTCGGCCAGCTTCGTGAAGAATTGATGGTTCGTCAGGTTCGCCGTGAGGTTCCCTTCCTCGCCATAGACAAAGATCACATCGACGTCGCTCGAGTAATTGAGTTCCTGCCCGCCGAGTTTTCCCATGCCGATGACGGCGAACCGGCCCGAAGCGACCGCTGCGTCCCGCGCCAGCTTGTAATGCGCGCGGAGCGACTCCAGCGCGATCTCGAAGACCGCCTGCAAACAGACGTCCGCCAGGTGGGACAACTCCAGCGTCGTTTCCTCGACCGTCGCGCTGCCGATGAGATCGCGGGCGCCGATGCGCAACGTCTCGCGGCGGCGGAACCGGCGGATGGCGTCGTACTTCTGTTCGGGCACGCGGATCGACAGCAGCAAGCGCGTCAACTCGGCCACCAGCCACGCCTTTTCGCGCGGCCTCTCCAACGTCTGTGGCGCGATGAGGAAATGGAGGTGTTCGGCATTGCGGGTCAGCGTGTCGGCCAGCGCCTGCGAATGCGCGAAGACCTTGATGAGCAGGCCGAGCCGGTCCGGTGATTCATGGAGGTAATGGTAGAAAATGTTCGGGTTCGGCAATGCGCCGACCAGCCGCTCGAAGCTGACAAGCGCGCGGTCGGGATCGGCCGAGGTTTCGCACGCGCGAAGCAACGGGCCGAAAATCGTCGCGAGATTGCGTCGCTGCAGTTCGTCCTCATACAATCGTCCGATGGCGGCCAGCACGCGCGCGGGATCACGGAATCCGCGCTCGCGCAGAAGTTTTTGCGCGGCCGGCTTCGAGGCGGGGCGTTTCCCGATCAACTTGGGAAGAAGCGACGTCCGGATCGCCGACGATCGCTGCGGGGATGCGGCCCCGGTGCGAGGTCTGGTCTGGCGCGCGCGCGGCATGGGCGGATTCACCGCTGCCGCTTCTGCATCAAATCCCTCGCGGATTCAAGAATCTTCCGCTCGCGGCGGGTCAGGCTCTGCATGCCTTCCCGGGCGATCTTGTCCAGAATCGGATCGATTTCCTGGCGGATGAATTCTTCCGACGTCATGTTGCGCGGGGTCGGACGCGGACGAGGTTTCAGCCGGGCGGTGATGTCCTGCAGCCAGAGCAGCCAGCGCGGCGTCGTGCCGTAGCCCAGTTGCTTGATGTACAGGTAGCCAAACGCCGCGCCGCCAATGTGCGCGAGGTGGGCGACGCCGCCCCCCGTCTTCTGAAGCAACGGGACGACGTCGAACGCGACGGCGATGAGCGCCATATATTTCGCCCGCAGGCGGACGGGCAGGATGAAGAACACCAACAGCGTGATTTCGCGGTCAGGGAACAGCGTGGCGAACGCGATGACGCACCCCAGCACGGCCGCCGATGCGCCCAGGCAGATCGGATAAACGAACTGACCGGCGAAATTCAACGGGGCGAAGTTGAACGCCAGCCACAGCGCCGCGCCGGCGATTCCCGCCATGAAGTAGAGCCGGGTGAAATGTTTCTGGCCGATGAAGAATTCGACCTCGCGGCCAAAGAACCAGAGAATGAAGAGATTGATGAGGATGTGCCAGATGCCATCGTGGAGAAACATGTAGGTCACGAGTTGCCACGCGAACCCGCGACGGATTCCGTCGGCGCTCAGCGCGAGGAACCGCTCGAAATACGGGAAGTTGATCGCCGTGCAAATGAGCTGGATGAAAAAGACGATGACGTTGATGGCGATGAGCAACTGCACGACCGACCCGAACCGCGTCACGAGATCGCGAAACGGGTTCGAGAACCGTCGAAACGGCCGGCGCACTTTCGGTTGGTCCCACGAATCCAGCATACCACCTCAAGGATAGAACACTTTCCCACCACCCGCAAATCGAAAGCTGAAACGGCCTGAGCGACGTGGTGTGGGCAAGTGGTGAGCCGGGAGGGATTCGAACCCTCGACCCACGGCTTAAAAGGCCGTTGCTCTACCAACTGAGCTACCGGCTCGTCACGGGCGCGTGAGCCGCGCGCGGAACGAGAGCGGCGCGACTCTACTGACAATCATAGTCGTCGTCAACTTCGGGATTCGGCGTGGATCTTCTTCAACTTTCGGGGAGCGGTTCGCGACATCGACAACAATCGCCGGCGCAGAGCGGCGTCGGCCACGCCGGTGCCCGTTCCTTCCTCCGTGGCGGCAAGGGTCAGTTTCAGCAACTGTTCCAGATCGCGCAGGCTCACGTACTCGGCCCGTGGCCGAAGGTTCCTGCCGATATTGTGGTAGTTACCCAGCGGCAGGCACAGGCCGCCGGCGCGATACCCATACCCGACGAAGGCCGTCGCCTCGCACGTGCCGCCGTCCATCAGGCAGCGTTGGGCGCGGAACGCGGAGTCGCGTTCGCGGCATCGTTCCGCCGCGCGTAACAGATACGCCGTCGCCTTCGGGTCGAAAATCGACGTGCGATCCCCGACGCGCACGACCGGGCCGTGGCCGATGCGCGCCCAGGGACGTTCCTTGCTCATCTCGACGGACACCACGAGGGCGCTCTTCGGGATCTGCTTGGCGCGAATGAGCGTCAGCACCGCCTGAAACCCGGCTTCCTCCGCGCGCGTGAACGCGCACCACACATGCGCGCGCGCGTTGCGTCGGGAGACTTCCGCCAACGTCGCCAGCATCACGACCGTTCCCAGCAGGTCGTCGATGGCCGCGGCGTGCAGTTTGTCGCCGGTCACGCGAAACGCCGGCAGGTACCACATGCCGAAGTCGCCCCGGCGCAGCGCGCCATCGGCTCGCAACTCTACCAGCTTTCGCTTCGGCCACGCGGAGGCGTCGAACCTCGCCAGTTTCACCCGGCGCACGCTGTTTGCACCATAGACCCGCACGCCGGCGCCTCTCGCAAACATTTCCTTGGGCACACCCCCGAGAAACTCGGCGCGGTTGCCGCCGAGCATTTCGAATCCGGGATGATCCATGTGCGCGACGAACACGAGCGGAGATCTGGCAGCACCTCGACGATAGCGGGCGATGACGTTTCCCGCCCGATCCTGCCCGACGCGCACGTTGGGCAATTGACGGCAGAATTCCACCACGAACGCCTTGACGCGTTCCTCGTGATACGGCGCGGTCGGCAGCGTCAACACCCGCCGCGCCAGTGCCAGCAACTCGTGCCGATTCATTTGTGGGCCACTATAACGACGCGGGACGGAATGGCAAGCGAGGCGCCGCTACAATCTGGATTGACCGGCGGGAGGCGGGTGGCTAGGTTCAACGACATGCTTACCGCAAAAGTTTCCCGATTGTGTCTGCTAACTGCCATTGTGTTTGCGTCGTTTGCGGTTGCCCGGGTGGTGCGCGGCGCTGAGGATACCGATGCCGGGAAATGGGTGTCGCTGTTCAACGGCAAGGATCTGAATGGTTGGGTGGTCATGAACGACGCGAAGTTCACGGTCACGAACGGCGTGATTCATCTCGACAAAAGCACGGGCTGGTTGCGGACGGAGAAGGAGTACAGCGATTTCATCGTGGAGGCCGAGTGGCGCGCGCTGGAGACGAATTACAACAGCGGCTTCTATATCCGCGCCGGGGTGGTGGGCACTCCGTATCCGACGAACGCCTGGCAGGTGAACCTGAAGGAAGCCGCGCTCGGACAACTTCTCCGGGGGAAAACCGAGGCGCTGCCCTCCAAGACGCCGAAGTTCCCCGTCAACGAATGGGTCACGTTCCGCATGGAAGCGCGCGGCAAGAAGCTGACGCTCGATGTCAACGGCGCGCGCGCATGGGAATTTGACAAGCTCGACACCGACCATGGCTACATCGGCATCCAAGCCGAGAGCAAGTTGATGGATTTCAGGAACGTGCGGGTGCGGGAGCTTGGGAGCGACGGGCCGGGTAAGGAGAAGTAGTTGTCACAATGATTAAACGTGACCTTGATCCTCCGAAGACCGGGTCACCAAAGATGGGTTGTGCCGAATATGTGGGTGAGCAGACGAACAGCAGGTTTTGCCCTGGCGTCTTGCCATGCGCTCATTTTTCTGGTGGTGGCGGGATTTGTTGTCCATTGGTCTTCTGACGCCCAATGGCAGTTGGGTTGGCTTGTATTCCTCAAAGTCGATTTCCCGGTATCTTTAGTGACGATTCCATTATTTCTGTGGTGCCCACAAGTATCGCTGCCCTGGGTACCTTACCCATACAGCGAACTGAAAGGGTTCATCCTGCCCACATTGATCTATGGGATCCTCGGGACTTTTTGGTACTACATGCTTCCTTTTGTGCTTTTCTTCCTTGTGAGGAAGCTGAGAAGAATTACTGAAGTTATTAAGGTCAAGTTCCTCGACGGGAAACATTAAGGTCAGGGAAGAAGAAGGGGGCAGTCCGATTTTCACTGGTCACGGCATCTGTTCATGATGACAATCCAACCGACCCTTCTTTTGCGGGCCTACGCGGGCATGATCCGGCGGCACCCGGTAGTCGCGTGTCTGGTTGTTCTCTTAATGATATTTGTCGTGGGCGAGTCTGTGTACTTCGGCAAACTGCCCAAACGCGCAGCGTACATTGCCGGGGTGGCCCTAGGCGTAGTAATCACCGATCTGCTTTCGCTACGCGATCATCATCCTTCGCGTTCGTTACTGCCGGTACGGCGTCCACGATTTGAATTGGCGGTGACAGTGGGCTGCACACTGCTCAGTGCGGCGACGCTCACCTGGATCGTTCTGACGAGACATACGAATCCCTGGCCCTTCCCCGTTGCCCTGTTGCGGATCTTGCTGCTTGTGCTGTTTGTCGGAAATGTCGGGCTGTTCCTGTTTGATTTGATCGTCCTGAAATACCGTCCGCGCGATCTGGGCTATCGGCTTCGAGGCCTGCGTTGCGTGCTGCCGGTCCTCGTCTGCGTCGCCGGGCTCGCCGCCATTTCTGTTTGCGGTTTTCAGTTGCACGGTCTGGGGCGCTGGTGGGCACGGTGCTTGAGCTTTCCCATCGATTATGGAGGAGGCTCTCTGTGGTTGGGGCTGCTCTATGTTTTTCTGGTCGCAGCGTTGCCGGAAGAATTCCTGCGGATGAGCTGGCAGACCCGTCTGGGCGCAGTCTTGAAGAATCCGGCCGTGGCATGGTTCTTCACCGCCTGGGTCTGGAGCGCGCTGCATGTTCCAAGTTTCCCGGACAAATCCTGGGGGACGACGTTACAAGGGGTGGCGGAGATGGTCCCCCTCGGACTGCTCTGGGGTTACATCCTGCATCGTACCCAGAGCATGTGGCCGACCGTCTTGCTCCACGCAACCAACCTCTGGGGATTGCAGGCAATTTGACAAGCTCGACACCGACCACGGCTACATCGGCATCCAAGCCGAAAGCAAATTGATGGATTTCAGGAACGTGGCGGTGTAGGAACTTGGGAGTGTTGGGCCGCCGAGGCAGCCATGACGGACGCCAACAGGGCGTACGCTCGATTCAGTATGATAACGAAAAGCGAACTGGCCTCTTTTTTTTCCTTTCGACGAGGCGCTCAAGCGGAGCGGATGGCGGCTTTCTTCGGGTTATTTGTGCTGCTGTGGCTGGCGCTGATCAGACTGCCGATGCGAGACTTCCGTCCCGATTCGGAATCGTCGTGGCAGGGCGTGCTGAGCTACTTTGCTTTCAAAAGGTTGCAGTTCGGGAAAGACGTGATCTTCACCTACGGTCCGCTGGGATACATCACCACCGACACGTATTCGGGCTATCTTCTGGGGAGCCGGGTCGTTTTCGAATTGCTGCTGAAGGGCGTCTTTGCGTTGCTGATGGTTGTGCTGGCGCTACGACTGCGCCCCGTCTTGCGGTCGTGTTTGATCGTGAACGTCGCGTTTTTTGCCCCGACTTCTCTCGACGCGGTGTACCTGTTTGCCATTGTCCTGTCAGCCTGTTATGCGATCGAGTCTCAACTATCCCCCCTGCTGGCTCTCGGCATGGGGGTTCTGTTTGCCGTTGTCTCACTCACCAAATTCACGTTTTTCCTGCTATGCGCGGCGAGCCTGCTGACGGTTACCGTGTACGCTTTGACCAGGAGAAAATGGCTTCGGGCGACCGTACTGGTGGCAACCTATCTGGTCTGCGTTGGTTCGTTGTGGTGCCTCACCGGGCAGCATCTGTCGGGAGTTCTGCCCTTTTTGCGCGGCGCGTGCGAGGTGGCGTCCGGCTACGCCGAGGCGATGTCGATCAACCCGCCGTGGTTGTGGTTCTGGATCAGTTGGGGCGCGCTCCTGCTGGGTGGAAGTCTGCTCATCGGTCTGGCGTGTGCCAGCAAGGAAAAGGACCGTGATCTGGCAATCCTGCTCGTCCTCGGTGCGGGTTTGTTCCTCGCGTGGAAAGAAGGTGTCGTTCGTGCCGACCCCTCGCATTTGTACAGCTTGTTTGCCTTTCTGCTCTTCGTCGAGCCGGCGGCGTGGGCCGTCTTTCGGCCGCCCGCCAGACACCGTCGACTCTTGGTGGGAATCACGCTGATCGCGCTGGGGGCACCCTATGTCCTTCTGTTCCTCTTCCGCCCGGACTTGCTTGAGGCGTTGACCTCCGACACCTCTGCCCGAATCATCCGAACCGTCACGGCTTTCGTCCACCCGTCCGATTTTCGGGCAACGCTCGACGGCACGCTGTCACGGATCAAACAGGAAAACGCCCTGCCCGGAATGAAACGCGTGATCGGTCAGGAGTCGGTGGATGTGTTCGGCCATGAACAGGCGATTGCCCTGTTGAATGATTTGAACTATCAACCCCGCCCCGTGTTTCAAGGCTACTCCACCTACACTCCGTTTCTGGTCGCGCGTAATCGAGACTTTTATCTGGGGCCCACGGCTCCTGCATTTGTCATCTTCAAATACCAAACGATCGATGATCGCCTGGCTGCCGAAGATGACGCGGGCGCGCTGGAAGTGATCCTGCGGAACTATCAGCCGATCGGCACGGAGAACGAGTATCTGTTGTGGAAGCGGAAGGTCAAGAGTTCGCCGCCCGCGCCCCACCGACTGCTTCGCGAAGGAACGGCCAGTTGGGGTGATCCACTGCCGCTGTTGTCCGGCCAGCGTCCCGTGTGGATCGAAGTCGAGATTGGAAGCACCTGGTTGGGGAAGCTGTGCGAGCTTCTTTGCCGACCCTCGGTCATTGTGATGACCGTGGAGACGGTTCATCACGACACCGAGCAGTACCGGCTTGTTCGGCTGCTTGCCAGAAGCGGGTTTATGGTCAATCCGGCGCTTCGCAATCTGGACGATTTGACGGAGACGTACCGTGCCCTCGGAAAAAGGAGCGTTTCGTCAGTCACGATCAGCGTGGCGGATTCGGCGCGACCGCTCTATCGGACCGGGTATCGTTACCGTCTCTACAGTGGGGACGAATTCTCCGGCTCCCGGACCGGTCGGTGATTTGGCATTGATCTGAGCCCATCCCGCGACCAGCCCTGAGCGACTGGTCTCGCGTCGAAACCTCGCAGTGTCGCAGCGCACACGGCGCACGGTCGATTCATGATGAGAATCGAACTGGCCCCTTTTTGACGCCGCTCCTGTTGTGAAACCGTAACGTCACGAACACGGTTTACGAAGCCCTTCTTGAACCAACCTTGGAGTGCCCGAATTTGCTGGACGGGAGGATTGACTTAGTGATAAACTTCACCAAGTCAGCAGTTGCGAGTTGACGTCCTATCAGCGCCAGCCCGTTTTGGGTCACGAGAGGGATTCTGAGCTATCCATCTCAAATCTTCGCGGGCGGATCGCGCCATGTTCGCACGACGAGCGGCGAACCATGCTCGCGCGCCTCCTACCTCGATTTCCCCCGACAGGGGACATTATGAAAACGGTCACACACAAAATCCTTTCACTCGGACTGGCGTTGGCCGCGCTGGCGCTCAATCTATCGGTCATCCACGAGGCTGAAGCCGCTTCCTGGGTCACCACCGGCTCAATGACCACCGCACGCGCTTGGCACACGGCGACGTTGCTGCCCAATGGGAACGTGCTGGTCGCAGGGGGCGATTACGGCAGCGCGGAGCTGTATGATCCGGCCAGCGGGACGTGGACGGCGACCGGCGCGATGATCACCGCACGCTGGAATCACACGGCGACCTTGCTGCCCACTGGCAAGGTGCTGGTCGCGGGGGGCCTTGGCGACAGCGGTAGCGATTGGCTTTACAGCGCGGAGCTGTACGATCCGGCCAGCGGGACGTGGACGGCCACCGGCTTGATGACCACCAACCGCGGTTACCACACGGCGACGTTGCTGCCCAATGGCAAGGTGCTGGTCGCGGGGGGCCAGGGTGGGGGCCAGGGTGACAGCAGTCCTCTTTCCAGCGCGGAGCTGTATGATCCGGCCAGCGGGACGTGGACGGCCACCGGCCCGCTGACCACCGCACGCTTTGCTCACACGGCGAGCCTGCTGCCCAATGGCAAGGTGCTGGTCGCGGGGGGCCTAGACATCAACTGGAACACTCTTTCCAGCGCGGAGCTGTATGATCCGGCCAGCGGGACGTGGACGGCGACCGGCTCGCTGACCACCGCACGCTTTGCTCACACGGCGAGCCTGCTGCCCAATGGCAAGGTGCTGGTCGCGGGGGGCGGGGGGGGCAGCGCGTTCGGTTCTCTTGCCAGCGCGGAGCTGTACGATCCGGCCAGCGGGACGTGGACGGCGACCGGCGCGATGATCACCGCGCGCTGGAATCACACGGCGACGTTGCTGCCCAATGGCAAGGTGCTGGTCGCGGGGGGTTTGAGATCAGGAGGCGTTGTTCTTTCCAGCACGGAGCTGTACGATCCGGCCAGCGGGACGTGGCCGGCGACCGGCGCGATGGCCACCGCGCGGTATTCTCACACGGCGACGTTGCTGCCCAATGGCAAGGTGCTGGTCGCGGGGGGCTTTGGATCAAGCGGTTATCTTTCCAGCTCGGAGTTGTACAATGACGTTGACGTTAACGCTGGCAATAGCTGGGTCGCGGGCAGCGGCAAATGGGAGACAACCAACAACTGGTCGTCGGGCCTGGCGCCGTCCCTCGCCGACTTGGCCACCCTCATTACCAACGCGGGCAACAACACGATCACCATAGATGCCACGACTTCGGCCAGTTTTCCCAGCAGCATGGCGATCAACAGCCTGATTCTCTCCGCGCCGCCGACGATGACCAACACGCTGTTGTTGAGCGACGCCGGTACGAACACGCCGCTGGTTGTCTTCAGCAGCGTCAGTGTCGATAGCGGTGGCTCGATGTTGATCACCAACTCGGCGTTGCAGGTGGACGGCCAACTCATCGCCACCAACGCTCCGATCACCATCGGCAATCTCGGCGTCGGCAACATGACCGTCGCCAACGGCACGGTCTCGACGACCGGGATCGACCTCGGCGCGGGCACAAACTCGCAAGGCACGCTGACGTTACAGGACGGCAGTACGATGACGGTCTCCAGCAACCTCACGGCAGGTTCGGCTTCCGGTGCGACCGGCACCGTCAACGTCACCGGCGGCCAACTCGTCGCCACCAACGGCGTGATCGGCGTCGGCAACGACGGCACCAGCACCAACGGCTTGGGTGTCGGCACGGTCACCGTCTCCAACGGCACGCTGCTGGCCTCCACCATCCTGTTGGGCAGCAGCGCGGGCGGCCGGGGCGAGATGACGTTGGACAATGGAGGAAGCATCGCCAGTGCCGGCACCAATGCGGTTTTGATCTGCAATGGTTTCGGTCAGATTGGTGGCGATCTGAGTTGGACCAACATCGGCTCGGCCATGTACTGCGGCTACGCCCACCCCGGGGCCTACGCGTTGTCCAACGGCACCGCGTCGTGCCAGGACTTCTACGTCGGTTATGACAACGCCGGCACGATGACGATTGCCGGCGGAACCATGACCATTCTGTCCAGCTTGCTCGTTGGGCAGTTGAGCGGTCCTGTTGCAACGGGTGCGGTCTGGATCACCAGCGGCCAGCTGACGACGGTCAATCAACCAGCCATCATCGGCAATTCCGGTGTCGGCCAGATGACCATCTCCAACGGCACCGTGACGGCGGCCGATATGTTCGTTGGCAACAGCGGCAGCAATCCCGGCACGTTGACCCTGGGCGGCGGCACGCTGACGGTGAACGGCATTGTGCTGGCCAACCCGAACAGTCAATTCATCTTCAGCGGCGGCTGGCTCAACGCCAACGCCATCACCAACGCCAACGGCCAGCTATTGACCGTGGGCAATGGCGTTGCCCCCGCCACCTTGAACCTGCTCGGCGGGATCTCTTCCCTGGGCAACGGGTTGGAGATATCGGCCAACGCCACTCTGACCGGCTGCGGCACGGTCAATGGGAACGTCACCATCGATTCCGGCGGCACGGTGCTGGCCAATTGCGGGACGCTCACCTTCGCCGGCATCGTTACCAACAACGGCACGATGCGGGCCAACGGTGGCTGCGTGTTGGAATCCTACGGCACCGTGGTCAACAACGGCACCATCGACATCATCAATGGCGCAACGAATTTCCACTCCGGCTTTATCAACAACGGCACCGTGCTGACCGCCAGCAGCGTCAATATCTCGCAGGTGAGCAAGTCCGTGCAGGATTTCGTCATCCGGATTCCATCAGTGCTTGGACACACGTATCAACTACAATTCACAACATCACTCACGCCAGCCAACTGGACCAACACCGGCGCATCGCAATCTGGCACCGGCGGCGTCCTTACGTTCACCGATCCCGGCGGCGCCGCGAACCCGCAGCGATTCTACCGCGTGGCGGTCACGGCGCCGTAGTATTCGGATGGATTAGAACGAGAATCTTTTGGACGAGCACGATCTTAGTCGATAGCCGGGTGATAAGCAGCCTGTGGGTGCTCGACCTGAAGTCCCGCTTTCTCGAATCAAACATGCTACACGGCTTGCCCTAGTCCGCGCAGATGTTCGGTCGGGCGGGCGGTTATGGATAGTGCTCCTTAGGACCGGAGGCCGGGGCGCAGGCAGCGAAGCGAAACCGGCGCACAGGAAAGCGAACATCGGCGGGATACCCTTCGGGCATCACGCCCTACAAGACAGATGACAGGCGAGGCGCGACGAGAAGATACGGCAGAGACCCACGTGAAACGGGTGGGCTTCGACCCGCCTTCGCCAGGGCTTCCGCCGCCGCTAAAGAGCTATGGCGGACAGGTCGGCGGGCACGCAGGCTCAGGGTGACAGCGTCCGGAGACAGGCGAGGCGTGGCGGACATCGGCATCCAAGCCGAAAGCAAATTGATGGATTTCCGGAACGTGCGTGTGCGGGAGCTCGGGAGCGAGATCACGAAGGACGCGAAGTAGACACGAAGGGCACGAAGGTGCGCGCGCTCGATTGATTAGGAAAACCGAACTGACCGCTTTACTGGCGCGGAAGGAATGCGTGAATTGGAGAATAGTTAGACGTGGCCCCAATTATGTCTCTGCCAAAGCATTCTCGATAAGGAACTTTGCTCCGCATCTCTTCTATAAATTGCCGATTTCCGGCGAAACTTATGTAAGCAAATGTACAAAGACTAAACGTGCAATTCTCTAATCCGATCATTCCCATGGTTGCCTGTCCATCTGTTTCTAATAGTGCCCCCTCTTTCCCGACTACTGGGTGAACGTAGACAGTAGAGGTTGAAAAAGTACAGCCCATTGGGCAGACAACTGCAAATCCAATGATGTTGCATTGCAGGAATTTCTTATTTCTGATCGTCATGTAATCAGGCTTTTCTCTGGGAATTTCGCTTAGAATAACTGTTCGGCCCACAATCGTATTCCGAGACATTTCTCTGTATGAGGCTATTGGGTTGTTGGCAAAAACAGGATCAACACCCAATGGAAGCCGTGGGCGTGTTTCGATGAACAAGCATCCGATCACCATACAAGCGGCGAAAAAAAGCCAGCCCCACCATTGTGAGTGAACAAAGCGATAAAGCCATCCATCATTTTCCGGCTGAACCCCTCTCGCCTTTCTCTTAGCGCGCGATTGGAAGAATGCGCAAACCGACAGAATCAAGTAGGCAGCCAGAAAGATAGCGGCCATTCCGAACCAACCGAGGGCGGAAATATAAGGCACTCTTTGTCCCATGACCCCAATCACGAAAGAAATTCCGAGTTGGATCGGGTGAAGTAAAAGAATGGCGAAAATCCTATCGAGCCTTTCGACGTGATTCCAAAAAGCGGCTCTTTTCGCCATAGAAGACGATTATGCACAAAGTCGGCATTCATAGCTAGCCGCAATTTACGTATGCGACGGGGATAATTCCGTTCTGGATTGATCGCAATCTCCGCACATCAGCCGGTGCGTTGTCTTTACGAGGCGCTGGCTCTGATTCGGACAGGTGTTCGGTCGGACGGTTGATGGATAGACGAGTCGCCGCGTGGGGGCACGCGGCCTACAACAAGACGGCGGCCGGGCTTGTCGGACCTACTTCGTCCCGTCCTGTGTGATGAGGAACAACTTACCGGCGATGGTGATGGAACCGAACCGCGCGTCGGTGTCGGTGTTGGGAGCGACCGTGTAACTGACTGTTCCCGTGCCCACGCCGCTGGCGCCACCGGTGATCGTGATGAACGAAAACGCCTCGTTCTTGGCCACCGTCCACGGGCACTCGCTGAAGTTGGGCATCACATTCACGGTAACAGAACCGCCTGCCGCCTTGAATGTCCCATGCTTCGGGCTCAGCTTGAACGTGCAGCCGGGGCCCGCCCTCTGATTGACAGTGAATATCAGGCCCGCAATCGTTATCGTGCCGAAACGCCCGGTGGTGTTCGGGTTGCGGAGAACGGTGTAATAGACCGCCCCACTGCCCGTGCCGCCGGAAGTGATCGTGATGAATGGATCGTTGCTCACGGCGGTCCAGGCGCAGTTGGCGTTTTTGACTTTCACGCGAACGTGTTTCGAGCCGCCCTTGCCCGCCACGGTGACGCTCGTCGCGCTCAACGTGAGCGTCGGGCAGGTCATCGTCACGCGGTAGGCCTGACTACCCGTGCATCCCTTGGTGTCCGTCGCCGTCACCGTGAACGTGTAGATGCCCGCCACGGTCGGCGTGCCGGAGAGCACTCCGGCCGATGAAAGGTTCAGGCCCGTGGGCAACGTGTCGGGCGTTGTGGCGTAGGTGCACGTCCCAATTCCGTTGCTGGCCGTGATCGTCTGGCTGTACGCCGTGCCCACCGTCCCGCCAGTCAGCACCGTCGGATTGGCTTCGTTGGGTGAGAGCGTGATCGTCCGGCAGTTAACAGCAATGTAGTTGGGCTTCACGTTGGTGGTCGCACCGCCCAGGCCGCTCACGATCTCCCGCACGGTATACGTGCCCGGGTTAAGGTAGATGTTTGTCGGGTTCTGGCTCGTCGACGTGTTGCCATCACCAAACGCCCAGGCCCGGCCCGTGATCGAACCGGAGGAGGTGTCCGTGAAGCTCACGGTCAATGGCACCAGTCCGCTGGTTGGACTCGCCGTGAAGCTGGCGACTGGCGCGGGCGGGGGGACGTAGATGGTGTAGTCCGCCACCACGGGGAGATGATCGGTGGCGCCGATGAGGTTGGTATAACACTGCGCGGCGCTGATCACCGCATTCGACGGAATCCCACTCAGGGCGGTGTTGGAAGCGTTGGTCACGCCGCTCCCCCAGGGGATCGTCGCATTGTTGCCGAACGAGTGGTACGTCCCGGGAACGTATTGCAGGCCTCCCGCCACGCCGTAATACACGTTGCTCGTCATCACTTGAAGATCGTCCCGGTACCGAAGTGCGTAGCTGGCTTCGGTCAACATGAACAAGATATTCGTATCGGTCGTAGTAACGCCCCAATCGATGGCCGTGGACCCCGACGGATTGAGCGGGTCGATTCCCTGCCCCTGCTGCACGCTGTTGGGCGCGCTGTTGGAGAGGATGGTCTGGTACGCGGCTTCATCGCTGCCGCCGGTGGGATTGTAGTCGCCCACGTAAATCACCCGGGAGTTCGGAGGTAAATTGGTCGATTCGTCATTGCGGATGATTGTGGCCTCGCCCAGGCGGCGGGCCTCGTTGGCGCTGCCTGAACTCGCTTTGTAATGGCTCACATAGATGTAAAACTCATTGTTCGTCGCGGGCGTCGCACCGGCCGGCGCGAACTTGTATCGCATCACCTCGCGATACTCGCCACTGATGGACCCCAGGTTGTTCGTGCCGCCGGGCGGATCCACCGGGACGGAGGCGAGGAGTTGCACCGTGTTCGTGTTGTAGACGAGGGCGTTGGGGCCATTTCCGAAAGCGTTGTTGGTGGCGCCGCCGCTTTGCGTCGCCTGGTAGGGGCTCATCGCGTACCGGGCGGCTGGACCATGGACTGCATAGAAAGTGTTTAAGCCGTCCACGATCGTCTGGACCGTGGTCGTGATGCTGGTCGTCTCCTCCAACGCGAGAATATCGATCGGCTGGGCCGGATCGCCATTCACAATCTCTTCTCCAATGCCTTCGAGCACGCCGCCGTTCGTCACCGTTCCGCCGCTGGCGGGAGTAATCAGACCGGGTTGCGGAAGCGTATACTGAGCGCCGTCTTCGCCCTGGTCGGAATCAATGTTGTACGTAACGATGCGGAGCGTCTGGGTCTGGGCGGAAGCGACCGACGGAATGCCGCAGGCCACGCAGAAGGCCAGGCAGCGCCAAAGACCATGGATCGCGACTGATTTCGCCGAAAGTGTTTTTTTCATTGGATTCCCCCGGACTTGAATGTCACCCTCGTATCATCATCAAATGCACAAGACTAACGGGGATAGTAAGCCATTTCCAAGAGTTGAGTTTCTCCATTGCGCGTGTGCCTCGCATTCCGCTTTGCCGCGAACTCCCAGCCTCGCGCAGACGGGTTAATAATTGGCTTGTACGCCCGCGAGTTCAGGCTGTCAAGACACTTCCTGTGGCGATTCCCTGATTCTTTTGTAAGGGAAAGACCTGCAAGATTGGCGATGCGGCAATGAAGTGACCCGACGTGAAACAGCGTGCACCCAAACGCGGTGAAACTCGGTCAAGCGCGTTGACGCGGTGAGGTTTGTCCCGACAAGAAGAAATCCGGCGGATTATTTTTTGGGATCGAAGCGGGGCGGCGTGGTGGGCGGGGTCCATTTGAGGGCGACGGTTTTTTCGTCTTTCACCCCGGAGGCGGCGGTCGGTTTCGGGTCGGGCCCGGGTTCTGAGGGAAGGGGCTTGGGGACGATGACGTGCTGGCCGCACTTGAGGCATTTAATGACCAAGCCAATTCCCCCTTCGTCGATCGACATGTGGTGGTCGCACGTCGGGCAGCTAAAGTGAACATCCATAACGCGCGCGCTCCTTTCCACGACTTGAGGGGATGCTAGTCCCGGGCGGTGTGAGGGGCAAGGAGATTCGGCCAAGCAAGAGGGAGGCGCGGCGGACGTTTGGCTGGTTACAAATGGGTTGCGCTTTTATAGTGGCGCTGGCGGGTGGGTTGCGGCACGATACGGTGGACGGAGATGAGGCGATGACATTGAGGCAAACAATCATCGGCGCGTTGGGGACAGCGCGCCCTACCCTGGCAGGCAGCGGCGCAGTATTGTTCACTGCGTTGGCGATAACTTTTCTTGGCGCGGGGCACACGGCGGCGCGGGCCGAGGAGGCTGCGCCCAAGACGGTGTGCGTGCTGACGATTCACGAGGAGATCACGCATAACACGTTGTATCTGGTGCGGCGGGGGTTGCGGGAGGCGGAGGAGAAAAAGGCGGCAGCAGTGGTGCTGGACATGCGGACGAACGGCGGTCGTGTGGATGTGACCGAGGAGATCATCCGGTTGCTGGAACACGTGCCGATGAAGACGTACACGTTCGTGAACGACAAGGCGTACTCGGCGGGGGCGTATATCGCGGCGGCCACGGACAAGATTTTCATGGCGCCGGGCAGTGTGATTGGCGCGGCGACGCCGGTGATGATCGGGCCGGACTCGGGCGTGGAGGCGTTGCCGAAAAGTTACGAGGAAAAACTCTCGTCGGCCATGCGCGCGCGGATCCGCGCCACAGCGCAGGAGAAAGGCCACAACCCGGATGTGTTCGAGGCGATGGTGGATGCCGACCGTGGCTTGACGGTTCAGGGCAAGGAGATCACGGCGAAGGGCAAACTGCTGACGTTGACGAGTGACGAAGCGGCGCATGAATATGGCACCCCGCCGAAGGCGTTGTTGTCGGCGGGCACGGTGAAATCCCTGGAGGAGTTGCTGGGGAAAACGGGCTTGAAGGGGGCCAATATGTTTGAGGTGGCGCCGTACGGGTTTGAACAACTGGCGCGGTGGATCACGATGATTTCGCCGCTGCTGATTCTGGTCGGGTTCCTGGGGCTGTACGTCGAGATGTCGCATCC
>Ga0187861_10001415_pt1 | contig 24993 bp, 27 predicted proteins | sample June2016WEW_10_1_3_FD_132986 | JGI IMG/M metagenome (GOLD analysis project Ga0187861, IMG submission 132986) | Peatland microbial communities from SPRUCE experiment site at the Marcell Experimental Forest, Minnesota, USA - June2016WEW_10_100 | ecosystem: Environmental > Terrestrial > Soil >...
AGGAAGTGGAAAGGGCTACGGGCAGCCTCTCCATGTTTTCGCAACGGGGTGCGGATGGGAAGGGATTTACGGAAGGATTAAGGGCAGGCGTTACCACCTACCGCGAAGCGGTTTAGTCCATAGTTCTTATGCATAAACCATATAGGCGCAGTTGGGCGGACGCAGTACAATCGCTGTGAGAATTGCCACAGTCTTCACGAACGGCCGCAGCTCCCTGTTTGAGGCTTGGAGCACTCCTCGATGCGGGTGCAAGCCCTGCGGCACTGCGAGGGCCGCCTTCAAGCGCCTTCCAGCGAAGCTCGTGCTTCGCGGTGCTATGATCGAGTACGCGCAGCCTGGTAAGCACTCCACATATGAGCAACAACAACACGCGACGAAGCGATGACCGGTCGGCCAAGCTTGCAAGGGAGCCGCGCGACTTCTTCATGACCTTGCGCGACGTCGCCTTCTGGGTCCGCAGCGCGCGCGCCGACGCGGCACTCGCACAGCTTCGAACCACAGCTACGGCCGGAGAGCCGTTTGACCGTCTCTACCGCTCGATCGACGACCCGTACGGCACGGCGTTGCCGCAATTCCGCTATCAGCGTCGCAAGTACCGCGGACTGCTTTCAATTCTGCCAAAGCGGTCGTACGGGGACGTTCTCGACATGGGTTGCGGTCTCGGCGTATTCAGCCGCGCACTTGCGCCGCATGCGGACCGGGTTCTCGGAATCGATGTTTCTCTCCGCGCGGTGTCGCAGGCCCGGTCGCTCTCAACCGGATTCGGTAACCTGCACTTCGAGCAGTGCGATATTCACAGCTTCGACAGCCCGCGTCGGTTCAGCCTCGTCGTCTTAGCGGACGTTGTTTACTACCTGTTGCCGCTCACAGATGTCTCCATTCAGACGATCGCGGCAAAGCTCACCGCGCTTCTCGAGCCGGGCGGTCTTCTGTTGCTCGTCAATCACTTCTTCTTCGCGGTCGATCGGCGGTCGCGCATGACGCGCCGTATTCACAACGTGTTTCGTGCCTCAAGCGATCTTGCGGTCGTGGCGGAGCACCGCCGAGCCTTCTATCTCGCAACGCTACTCGAACGGCGATGAACCTGGCGCCGCCCAACTCTTCAATGCAGCCGACGCGCGGCTGCTTCGTGGCTCGGGGCTGAAAGCCCCTCGCGCCACAGAAATCCTTTCCATCCAGTGCCCAGATTCGCCCTTGATGGGGAGCCAGGCAGGACTCGAACCGGACCCTGACTGCACGAGTGACCCACCCTGCTGCGAATCCCTGAGGCGGAAACCAGGATCGACGGAGAAGGAAGAATGGCAAGCGGCGACCTTTCAGGCAAGACGGCGATAGTCACCGGCGCTGGCCGCGGCCTGGGCCGGGCGATGGCGCTGGGGTTGGCGCGCGCCGGGGCGAACGTGGTGATCACGGCGGCGCGCACCCGCCTTGAACTCGACGCGGTGGTGGATGGGGTTGCGAAAGCCCACCCCGGGAGGACGGTCTGCGCGTTGATGGCGGATGTCACGAGGGACGAGGACTGCCGGCGTGTGGTGAGCGAAACCATTCGCGAGTTCGGCGCTGTTCACATCCTGGTCAACAACGCCGGCCGCGGCATGCGCTTCGTCAGCGAGAGCTTCTTCGATACCCCGACGAAGTTCTGGCAGACCGACCCGGCCGCGTGGGGGATGATTATCGACACCAACGTCAATGGGCCGTTCCTGATGGCCCGGGCCGTGGTGCCCCACATGCTGCAACAACGCTGGGGCCGGATCATCAACATCTCGATGAACCATCAAACCATGTGCCGGGCCGGCTTCTCGCCCTACGGGCCGTCCAAGGCGGCGCTGGAGTCGGAGACCATCATCTGGGCGCAGGACCTGGCCGGAACCGGTGTGACTGTGAACGCCTTGCTGCCGGGCGGAGCAACCGACACTGGGATGATCCCGGACGGGATTGCGCCCGAGGCTCGCAGCCGGTTGCTCGATCCCGCGATCATGGTGCCCCCGCTCCTGTGGCTGGCGTCGCCGGCGGCCGACCAGGTGACCGGCGACCGCTTTGTCGCGACGCTGTGGGACTCATCGCTGCCGCCGGAGCAGGCGTCAGAAAGGGCCCGCAGTCGGGCAGGGTGGACGGTCCCGATACCTTGAGGGGCAAGGAGAAACGCTCAAGGCAAGACCTACCGCGGGTGGGCCCTGATCTTGCGCCAAGGGGAGATCCTTCGGCGAAAGCGCCGCCTCGGTATTAGGCGCGCCCGGCGCCGCAGTGGGACAGGATCTCGCGGCGCTCCGCCTCCGAGGTCACGCGGTCAAGGGCGGGATAGAAGATATTCGCCTCCCGCAGATTGTGGTGCTCCATGAGATTCTTGAACGTGGCCTGGCGGTCGAGCAGCCACAGGACGCCTCGCTTGAGCCCATCCCGACTCTTGTCCAGGGAGGACAGCATCCGCTTGAGGTCCTCCAGTAACTCCTTCATCTTCTTGTGCTCCCCGGTGAAGAGCGCCGGTGAGCCGCCGGGGATCGTCCCCGCGCGCCCGTAGACCGGAAGCAGAAGCTCTTCCTCTTCCCAGATATGGCGGAGCAGCCGGCGCTCGAACTCCTGCAGCCGTTCCTTGGCCCGATCGATATCGAGGTCGAGGAGCGCCTCCTGATGTTGCAGGAAGAGCTCGCTCAGCACCTTGTGGACCTCCAGCACGGCGACAAAGCTCAGCTCTCCCATGACTCCTCCTGGCGGGCGCCCCGAGAGGTGCCCCTGGGGCCGCCCACATTATTCAAGGAACTTCGGGGACAGGACACTTGAGGCTCCTGCGAGACCACGAAGGCCCGGCTCGGATTGCGAGCCGGGCCTCGTATCCAGGGCTGGGGTTGGATCAGCTCTTCCGCGAGGTCTTGGAGAAGAAGCTAGCCATGAGAGGCTCGAGATCGCTGGATCCGCACGCGGGGCAGGTCGGCTTCTTTTCCTCTCGCTCGCGGATGGTCATCGTCACCGAGAATTCCTTCTGGCACTTGGTGCAGAGAAATTCATAGGTCGGCATGGCAATCCCTCCTTCATAAAACCGGGCCGACTGCGGCCGCGACTGTCATCCGCCTATACGCGAGGCCTGGGCGCCACCCATTTCCGGGTGGCCGCCCGGAGGAACTGCGCGCCTGGGGTTGCGGTCCTGTCACCAAGAACGTACCACCCATCCGGCGAGGGGTCAAGCTGGCCGGCCCGCCGCGCTTCCTCCCGCCGCCGACTTGCACAAGAGATAGATGAGGTACACGCCGCCGAAGGCCAGCGGGATCTCCCGCAGCAGCATGAGCGAGGTCCGCTTCAGGATCGCGTGGAAGTTGCGGTCCACGGCCGTGACATACCCGCCCAGCAGCGCGTTAGCCATCCGGAACGGCAGCGGAGGAGGCGTGGGCCGGTTCCAGAACTTGTCCAGCACCACCAGGAGCCCGTTCGGCTTGGTCACTCGCTCGGCCTCCTGGAGTGTCCGAACCGGGTCGGGCACCACCGCCAGGATGAGATGCAGGACCGTCTTGTCGAAGGTGTTGTCGGGGAAGCGGAGGTCCATGGCATCCATCTCCAGGAGGCGGATGCGCCGGTCCCCGACCTTGGCCGCCGCCCGCCGCAGCATGGCGGGCGTAAGGTCCACCGCCGTCACCTCCACGTCGCGCGGGATGAACTCGAAGTCCGCCCCCGTCCCGCAGCCGACGAGGAGCACCGACTCCCCGGCCCGCAGATCCAAGAGGGCGAGGGAGCGGCGACGGCTCCAGCGGAGAAACCGCACCGCGGCATCATAGAAGACCGCCCAGATGGTGTACGCGCGACGGAGCCCCGTGTTCGTGGCCATGGTCATGCAGAAGATGTCAATGCCCTTGACTTCGCCCGGTGCCCGCTTAGAATCGGGCGCACGTCTTAGACCCCACACCTCACCAGGAGGGACGCATGGCTTCAGAATCGCTGGTCGGGCTGCTTCAGGGACGCAGGGTGTTTGACCTCGGGGTGGAATTGTACCACGGGATGCCGCACCATCCCATGCACTCCCCCTTCATGTACCAGATGCTGCGGACCCACGGGGATCTCATGTACGGGGATGGCGTGTCGGCGGCGATAGACATCTTCGGGATGAGCTGCCACACCGGGACCCACCTGGACGGACTGGGCCACTTCGCCAAGAACCTCTGCCTGCGCGGCGGCGTCCCGGTGGAACAGGGACAGAGCAAGACGGAAGGGATCAAGACCTGCGGCATCCAAGAGGTGGCGCCCATTCTGCGCCGGGGCATCTTGCTGGATGTGGCCGCGACCCAGGGCGTCGAGATCCTGGCGCCCCATCAAGCGATCGGTCCGGCTGAAATGGAGGCCGCCGCCAAGGCCGCCAAGGTGCAGGTGCGCCCGGGCGACGTCGTCCTGGTCCGCACCGGGTGGATCAGGCTCTGGCCTGACCTGCGCAAGTACTACAGCGTCCAGTCGGGACAACCCGGTCTCAACGCCGAGGGGGCCAAGTGGGCCACGGACCAGGGCGCCTTCTGCATCGGCAGCGACAATTTCGCCGTCGAATCCATCCCATCACCGGGAAATACGATGCCGGTCCACATCCACTGCCTGGTGGAGAAGGGCGTGCACCTACTCGAGGTGGTGAACCTGGAGGAGCTGGCCAGGACCAGGACGTCCGAGTTCCTCCTGGTCATGGTCCCGTTGAAGATCCGGGGCGGGACCGCCAGCCCGGTGCGGCCGCTGGCCGTTATCTAAGAGAAGAGCGTTCGGCTGTTCGGTAGTTCGACCGTTCGACCGTTCCCTGACCAGCCGAACAGTCGAACAGCCGAATGCTTCTTTTGAGGTTTACGCTTCGAGTTCCACGTTCCAGTACAGGTAATCCCGCCACGAGTCCGGGGCGTTCTGCCAGCTGATCGTGATGGCCAGCCCCGGCAGACGATCCGGTTTCAGCGGCCGGCTGACCAGGCGCATCCCCACTGCCTCCGGCGTGTCGCCTCCCTTCCGGACGTTGCAGGGAACACAGCAGGTCACGATGTTCTCCCAGCACGTCTTCCCGCCCAGCGAGCGCGGGATCACATGGTCGAGGTTCAGCTCCTGGCTGCTGACCCGGACCCCGCAGTACTGGCAGCGGAAATTGTCGCGCAAATAGATGTTCTGGCGCGAGAACTTCAGCGGCCGCCGCCTGGGGCGGATGAGCCGCAGCAGGCGCACCACGGACGGCAGGCGGATCACGAAGCTGACGCTCCGGATCTCATGGTCCGTCTCCTCCACCACCTCGACCTTTCCCAGGGTGAGGAGCCGGATCGCCCGCTGCCAGGTGATGACCCGCAGCGGCTCGTAGGTTGCGTTCAGCAGCAGGACGTGAGACATCTCAAGTGCCGGAGGTCACGCATCAGCGCAGTTCATCTTCCCACGGAAACCGTTCCCCGGCCGGCGATCCGGTCCAGGTGCTCGAGGTACGCGTCCACAGGCGCATTCCGCGGCAGGAGGCCGTCCAGGACCGCCTGCTCCAGTTGAGCCTTGACCTCGCCCACCCGCGGCCCCTCGCCGATCCTCAGGCGCGTCATGATCGCCCGCCCGATGCCCTTTGGCAAGAGCGGCCCCTGGCCGTCCAGACCAATCAGCTCGGCTGCCCGCACCTCCAGCTCGCGGAGGCGCGCCAGCGCCCCCTCGCGCACCCCCGGCCGGTGTGAGGTGACGTCCGCCCGGCTCAGGTCCAGCAGGTCCTGCAGGGCCTCACCCGCCTCCCGGATCAGTCGCCGGATGGCGGCATCCGTCCAGACGCCCTCGTACAGGGCCGGCCGCTGGTGCATCGCCACCAGGCCCCGCACCCTCTGCCACAGCGCCCGGTCGAACCGGAACCGGCGGGCCACCTCGTCCACCAGGGCCGCCGCGGCGGACTCGTGCCCGAAGAAGTGGACGTCGCCCGCGGCGTCCACCGAGCGGGTTGTGACCTTCCCCGCGTCATGGAGGAGCGCCGCCCACCGGACGGGCACCCGGGGCGGCGCCTGGGCCACGACGGCCAGCGTGTGGGGCCAGAGCGCTTTGTGGTGGTACTTGCCCTGGCCCGCCTTGAACTCCAGCATGGCCTGCGCCTCGGGGAGCAGGGACTTGAGCAGCCCAGTATCCGCCAGGAACCCCAGCGCGGCCTCCACCGTCGGCCCCACCAGGAGGCGGTTCATCTCCATGAGCCAGCGCTCGCGACTGACCGTGAGGATCTCGGGCGCCAGTTCGCACGCGGCCGCGACGAGGTCCGGCTCGGGCTGCATCCCCAGCGTGGCGACGAACCGTGCGGCGCGCAGCGTCCGGAGAGGATCCTCTCGGAAGATCGTCCGCGGATCCCCCACCGTCCGCAGGAGCTTCTGATCCAGGTCCCGCCTGCCGCCATACGGGTCCACGAGGTCGCCCTCAGCCGTCATGGCCATGGCGTTGATGGAGAAATCCCGCCGGGCGAGGTCATCCCTCAAGTTCTTCCCGAACGTCACCCGGGGCTTCCGGCTGCCGTTGACGTAGATCTCCCCCCGGAAGGTGGTCACCTGCACCTCTCGCCGGACGCCTTCCCCATCCAGGATCGTCCCGACCGTGCCGAACCGGCTGCCCACCGTGAAAACCGGGAGGCCCGCCTGGCGCAGGATCCGGGCGCTCTCGGCGGGCGGCGCGCTGGTGGCGAAATCGAGGTCGAGCAGCTCCTCCAGCGCCGCGCCGCGCAGATGATCGCGCACCGCGCCCCCCACCAGGTACAATTCCTGGCCGGCTTGCTTGAAGAGTTCGAACAACCGGTGCATCCCGGATGCATCCCTCGGGCGCGCGAGGCCTCGCGGCCTCCCGTGCCTTGCCAGAAAAAAGCCCCGAGACCGGGTGGCCTCAGGGCATCCACGTATCCACTCGAAGAAAACTGCGAAATGCCTGCAGCCGCTTCCCCCGCGCGTGGCGACAGGGACCCGGGTCACACCCTCGGGATGAGGGGCCCAACCCGAGGATCGGACCCTTCCCTCGCCCCGATGTTCACTCGGGGGACGGTATCACGACGAGGCACAACCGGCAAGGCGAAAACGCGGGAAAGGCCCGGCGGGACGAAGTATCGAACCGGAAGATCAGGAAGCGAGAGGCCGAAAGCGCGAGGACGGCGGCAGGCCGAAACCCCGCGAGGACGGGAGCATCCCAGCCGACGGCGCGAACGTTAGGCCGATTGTTCGCCGGGGCCCTGTTTCATCAGGCTCTCGACGTAGGCGGCGATCAGCTCGGAGGCGCCCTTTTCGATCCCCACGAACTCCATCCCCGTCCGGTACATGACCCGCCGTCCGCCCCCGCTCACCGTGACGCGATGGCTGGCGAAGGCGCGGATCGCCCGGGCCAGTACCTGCACCTCCTTCCCTGCCACCGAGAAGGAGAGCCGGTAGATCTCGCCCGGGTTCACGGGCTCGCTGTGCTCGAGGAGGGCGCCGGATAGGCTGATGTCGAGGAGGGAGACATCCTTGAGCTGGAGTTGGGCCGGCGATCCCTCCTCGATGCGGGCGCGGGGGGCCCGGCGCCGGTCGCTGCCGGGTTCGGGCGGCGGCGGCGGCGGGCGCTTGGCCACGCGTGCCTTGCCGAGGACGCGGTCCACGCAGAGGACCAGCTCGTCGAGGTCCACCGGCTTCCGGAAGAAGTCGTCCGCGCCCTCACGCAGCGCGATGATGGCGTTGTCAATCGCGGCCGAGGCTGTCAGCATGATGACTGGGAGAGTGGGTCGTCGCTCCTTGATCTGTCGCAGGACCTCCAGCCCGTCCATCCCGGGCATGATGATGTCCAGGAAGACGAGGTCCACCGGCTCCTTTTCCATGAGCGACAGGGCCGTGACGCCGTCTTTGGCAAGCAGGGGGCGCATGCCCAGACGCTGGCTGACGAAGTCCCCCAAGATCGTCAGGAAGAACCGTTCGTCATCTACCACCAGGGCCGTGTCCATAGCCGGATCCTCTGCTGTTTGGCCTGCTCTGCTTCCGAATCGCGACTCCTCCCATTGGCGGCCGTCACCCTGACCTCGAACCTTGCATCACAGTTCCCGTGCTTCTCAAATGCCCTTTCTGCCGCCGGCGCGCCACCGTCCGTGCCAGCAGGGCGCCGACCTGGAAGACGCAGGGCATCCGCCTCCCGTAGACGTGGGTGAGGAACTCGCGGGCGTCCCGCCCCCGCCGAAGGCGAGCCACCACCGGGTTCCGGCTGGCGAGGATGCGAATCATCGCCTCGTATCCCGGATTGCCGAAGAGGGAATAGAGGCGGCGGTTCCTCGCCCCCACCGCGAGCTGGTGCCCGAAGGCGTCCCGCCACAGGCGATCGTAGTCCTCGTTCTCGGCCAAAGCGCGAGCCGCCAGGTGGCCCGAGAGGATCGCGTACCGCATCCCGAACCCAAAGAGGCAGTCCTGGAAGCCCGCCGCCTCGCCGACGTACAACCGGCCGTCCTGGACCGCCGTGGAGGGAACCCGCAGGGCGCCGCCGTAGCCGAATCGCCGGATCGTCGCCGTCGGGACCGCCCGGATCTGCTGGAACCGCTCCACCGTCCGCGCCAGGAGGCGGCGGCCATCGGTGCGATCGGCCGGAAAGGCCGTGACGATGACCCCGCGCCCGCCATCCACGATCCGGTACGCGTAGAACTGCGGCGCGCACGCGTCGTCGGTCAGAACCTCGATGGAATCCGGCGCCGGGGTGTGGAACTCGAGACCGGCAACCAAAAGGTTCGGTCGCCGAGGTCCCCAGGCGATGACGGTTGCCTTCTCCTCCGGGAGCCGGGAGGCATAGCGGATGGTGACCCCCAGATCCTTCGCCTGGCGTTCGATGGCCTCGTCGATCGAGCCGGACACGGGCCCCCGCCGGACGCGATACATGAGCGGCGTCGCCGCCGAGACGGTGACCCCACAAAGCGAAGGACTGTAGGCCTTGAACGAGTAGGTGGAGCGATGATCGAAGCTGGGCCGGAGCCCACATCGCTCAACGGTCTCCAGCACGTCTTCGGGGAAGGACCAATTCTCCAGGTATTCGAAGTCCCGGATGGCCTTGCCGCAGTACCGCTTGGCCTCGTGGACCTCGACCGGGATCCCTCGGGCCGCCAGATTGATGGCGCAAGTGAGCCCGGCGATCCCCCCGCCCGCGATCAGGACGCTCCGCATGGCAGTCCGCCCTTTTCAGGCCATCAGCCATGAGCCAGCACCAATGTCCTGTAGTTAGACGCTATCAGGCGACCTGAGGCTCGTCAAGGGAATCATGGCCGATAGGTGCGGGAGACCGGGGAACTTCCGGAGTGCAGGACACACCTGAATGCAGTTTCGGGCCCCCTTCCGTCCCCCATCCTACCCTGTGTAGTCAGTCGATTTCGGCGCCAGGAGACTATCCTGGCAGGCTCCAGGTTTCGCCGATGGTGTGCAGCGCGATGCGGCGGGCGGAGCCGTTCACGGCCGTCGTGAGGCGTTCGTACGGCTCGAACGGCCGCTCGCGGGACATGCGGAGGGTACGCCAGTGCATGGGAATCAGGTAGCGGGCCCGCATCTCGTGGAACAGATCCCAGGCCTGCTCCGGGCTGGCGTGGTTGGCGATGTAAGGGTTGTAGCCGCCGATGGGGAGGATGGCCAGATCCAGCGGGCGGCCGTTCGTCGCGGCGGGCAGTCGCTCGGTGTAGGCGGTGTCGCCCCCGAAAAGGATGCTGCGTTTTCCCTTCGTCAGCAGGAACCCGTTGTACCCCCGATCCCGGTCCCACGGGTACCGGCGGCCCCAGTGCTTGACCGGGACGGCCTCGATCCGCACGCCCTTCACCTCGGCCGTCTGCCCCCAGTCCATCTCCCGGAGCGCCGTGTAGCCCAGGTCATCCATGAACTCCGTGGTGTCCCGCGCCAGGATCGTCGGGACGTCCCGGGGGAGCTTCCTGAGGGACGGGATGTCGTAGTGGTCCATGTGGGCGTGCGAAACGAGGATGAGATCCAAGGGCGGCAGTTCCGCGATCGTCAGCGCCGGCGGCACGAAGCGGCGGAGCCCGATGGTCGTCAGCCCCAGAAGGCTGAGGCCGACCTTGTCGCTGAAGACCGGATCGCTGAGGATCGTGGTCCCCTCCAGGTTGATCAGGAACGTGGAGTGGCCGATCCAGGTCACGGTGATGCCGCCATCCGACCACGATCGGGGCGTGGGCCGCACGGGCGACACGAAGCGGGCGGTGTCCCTGGCCTCTTCGTCTCCCTCGTCCGGCTCGCGCATCGCCCGGTCCCACCAGTTGCGGACGAAGCCCAGCGTCCGCCCAACCCCCCCCGGCTCCTCCTGCGCCCAGGCCCGTCGGGGCAGGCACGCCAGCGCCGCCATCACCGTCAGTGAGAGCAGGCGTCGCCGCATGCGGTCGGGCCGATCTGAGGAATTCGTCGGGTCGAGAATGTATGGCATTCCAAAGCTCCCAGCTATCAGCCTTCAGCATTCAGCCACGCACATCGATCCGGGGCGCCCCCCCCAATGGCTGCCCTCTCCAGGGAGGGCTTACCGCTCAACCGTCGAAGCACAGTCACGAGCGGGGGGCAAAGCGAACGGCCGAAGGCTGAAGGGCTCCTCCCGGAGAAAGTATGGCGGAGGAAGCTGTGGGGCGCAACAGGAAAGCTCTGAGCGGCCTCAGGACTCCAGGGCGACCGCGGCCGCCCCCAGGATGCCGACATCCGGCCCGAGGGCGGCGGGAAGGATGGGGACCGACTCGACTGCCACCAGCTTGACGCGGCGGCGGACCTCGCGGCGCAGGGGTTCGAACAAGAAGTCCCCCGCCTTGGCCACGCCGCCCCCGATCACCACGCGCTGCGGGGCCAGGATCGTCACGATCGCCGCGACGCCCAGCCCCAGGTACCTCACGGTCTCGTCCCAGACCTCGGCGGCGAGGGCGTCTCCTTCCTGCGCCAGCCGGACCACGTCGGCCGCGGTGAAGTCGCCCGCCTCGCGCAACCGGCTCGGCCGTCCCGTCGCCAGGACCTCGCGCGCCCGGCGCGCGATGGACGGCCCCGAGGCCAGCGCCTCGAGGCACCCCCGGTTCCCACAGCCGCAGATCGGCCCGTCGGGAAGCAGGGTCATGTGCCCGATCTCTCCCGCGCCGTCCCCGAGACCGTGCCAGATCTTCCCGTCCAGGATGATCCCGCCGCCGATCCCCGTGCTCACCGTCATGTAGACGAGGCTGCTCGCCCCCTTCCCCGCCCCGTAGCGGAACTCCCCCAGGGCGGCGGCATTGGCGTCATTCTCCAGGACGGCCGGTCGGCCCAGCGCCTTTTCGATCCGCTCCACCAGGGGCACCCGGGCCCAGCCGGGAAGGTTCGGCGGATTCAGAATCAGCCCGGCCCCCCGGTCCACGGGACCGGCGCAGCCGATCCCGATCCGGCGAACCGCTTCACCCCGAATTCCGGGCGCGCCCAGCACCTCTTTGGCAAGCCGAACGATGCGATCCAGGACGCGCTCCGGCCCTTGGCCGGCCAGCGTCGGCACCTCGCCCCGGGCCAGGATCCTGCCGGACTCCTCCACGACCCCGACCGCCAGCTTCGTCCCCCCGATGTCGATCGCAAGCACCGAGTGAGGGGACGTTGCTTCTTTAGTCGCATTAATCATTCAGGACACACTCCCATCGTGCGGCTGCGGCCCGGCCCCGCTGGGCGGCCTTGTAGACCGACGGCGGCCGGACCCCGACGCGAGAAGCGAGCAGTCGGCCGGACTGCCCCAACACCTCCAGCCAGAGATAGGCGATGCCCTCGCGCGCCCGGCTCACCGCCCGCATTCGACCTCCACCCGCCGGCGCCTCTGGCGCAATCCCAATCGCGCGGCACACCCTAGCAATGACCTCCTCCAAGGGAAGGCTTTTCCTGCGATGCCGTTCAACGCGGGCCGTCTGCCTTTCCGCCTCGCGGAGGCAAGCCTCTACGAAGGGGCCGCTGCCAAGGATCCGCTCATCGCTTGTCCAGCGCTCGCGGCCTCGTCCCAGGGTTCGGAGCGCCTCCCATCCGCCGAGGCTTCGAACCAAGCCGCCCCCTTGAAGATCCGGGCGGCGACCGCGTGCAACACCATCGGCTACAAAGGCTCGGTAGCTGGTCCGCGCCCGGGCCAGTGATGGGGCGAACTGCGCGAGCACTGTTCCGATGTCCTGCCACGGGGCAGCGACGCGGCCGACCAGCACCGCATGGCCAGCCCAGGGGTAGCGGTCGAGCGCCCGCATATCCGGCACGACCCTTGCCCGGAGCGGATTGAGGTGGAGGTACCGGACCAGCTCGAGGAAGTACGGCTCCTCTTCGACGACGATGGACTTGTACCGATTCTGGAACAAGTGCCCGGCTCGCCGATGGCGGCGGTTGAACGCCCCCGCGTAGCCGGTGAGGAGCGAGCGCATCGTCCGCGCAAGTGGACGCGTGCCAGTACGAACCAGGAGGTGGGCATGGTCGGCCAGGAGTGCCCAGGCGTACACGCTGATGGCGCCGGCCTCGGCCAGCGCCGCCAGACGCCCAACGAAGTCGGCCCGATCCTGGTTATCCCGGAAGATCGGGCGTCGTTCGAGCCCTCGCACCATCACGTGGTGGAGGACGCCGGGTGCATCGAGACGTGGACCACGGGGCATGAGGCCACGCTATCATAAAGCGACTAAAGAAGCAACGTCCCCTCACCGGCCCTTTCCTCGTCAGCAGGGCGGGCGCAGGAGGCGGGCCGCGGCGCGATCCACCAGAAACAGAAGCCGTCCCTCCCGGGGAAAAACGAGCTGGGCCGGGAAGCGATCCGGTCGGTGCGGTCCCTCCAGGACGGCCCGCAGCGCCTCCGCCTTTCCCTCCCCGCTGACGAGGAAGATCACGGAGGCGGCGGCGTTCAGCACCGGGACCGTCAGGGTGATCCGGTGGGACTTGTGTGTTTCGACCCACGCAGCGGCAACGAGCCCCGTCCGCTCGTGGACCGCATCCGTCCCCGGAAAGAGCGAGGCCGTGTGCCCATCGGATCCCATCCCCAGGAGGATCAGATCGAAGCGGGGGAATCGTCCCGCCGCCGCGCCGAAGAACCTGCGGAGCGTCTCTGCGTACTCCGTCGCCGCCTCGGCGGCATCCGGGTTCTCGGCCGGGATCCGGTGGACGTTGCCCGGCGGCACCGGCACCCGTGACAGCATCGCCTCGGAGGCCATGCGGTAGTTGCTATCAGGATGGTCGGGCGGGACGTGTCGCTCGTCCCCCCAGAAGAAGTGGGCCTGGCCCCAGGGCACGCGCGCCCGAAAGCCGCCATCCTCCGCTGCCAGCAGCCGGTAGAGCGCCTCGGGCGTCGACCCGCCGCAGAGCGCCACCGTAAAGCGCCCCCTGGCCCGGACGGCTTCGTCGGCCAGGCGGACGAACTCCTCCGCTGCGGCGCGGCACAGGTCGTCGCCCTCCGCCAGGATGCGAATCTCAGGCCGGTTCATCGTCCGGGTCCGGACGATTCCGCAGGGCAGAGCGTGGCGAAGCGCGCGGCGCCGAGCAAAGCCGTCTTGTCATTCAGGATCACGCGGACGGGCATCGCCTGGAGCAGGGGTTTCATCCGGCCCTTGGCGGTGAAGGTATTCAGGAAGGCGGGTTCCTCGAGCTTCCGGATGATCCTGGGGGCGATCCCCCCGCCCAGGAATACCCCGCCCGTCGCCATCACCTTCAGCGCCAGATTCCCCGCCTCCGCCCCGTACAGCCAGACGAAGAGGTCCAGGGCCTGCGCGCACAGATGGCTCTCCCCGTCGAGGGCGGCCTGGGAGATGACGGCCACGGGATCCTCCCCGCGCATCCGCCGGGCGAGCCAGCCGGGCTCCTCGCCGCGCCCCGTGTCCCGGAGGAACCGGTAGATGTTCAGCAGGCCCGGCCCCGACACGACGCGCTCGTAGCTCACCCGCGGGAACTCCTTCAGCAGGTACTCCAGCAGGTCCATCTCCAGCCGGTTCCGCGGCGCAAAGTCCGTGTGGCCGCCCTCCGTGGCGAAGGGCCGATGGGTCGTGCCGTCCCAATAGAGGCCGGCCTCGCCCAGCCCCGTTCCCGCGGAGATGATGGCCGCATTTCCCGAGGCGCCCGGGGCCCCCTCGTTGAGGACGAGGAGATCCTTCGCCTCCAAGACCGCGATGCCCCAGGCATTCGCCTCGAGGTCGTTGATCACCCCGACGCTCTTCAGGTCAAGCGCGCGTGCCACCACGCCGGAGTCCACCACCCAGGGGAGGTTTGTCGCGTCGCACCGTCCGTGCCGCACCGGTCCCGCGATGCCGAAACAGGCGCAGGCGATGGGAAAGGAATGGGCTGCAATGAACTTCCGGAGGGCCGCTTCGAGGCTGGCGTGCTCGCGGCTGGCGAATGTCTCTTCCGCGACCGCCGTCAAGCGGCCTTCCCTCTCCTCGAGGAATGCCAGCCGGGTGTGGGTGCCGCCGATGTCGCCCGCCAGGATCACTCCTCGATCCTCCGCCACTGCCGGCCGTCGCGCTCCATCAGCTCGTCGGCTTCCTTCGGCCCCCACGATCCCGCGGGATAGTTCGGAAAGCTCCGCGGCGGCAGCGCCTTCCACACGTCGAGAACCGGGGCCACGACGCTCCAGCCGGCGTCCACCATGTCGGCGCGCTGGAACAGCGTCGCATCGCCGGTCATGCAGTCATAGAGCAATCGCTCGTAGCCGGTGCTGGGGGTGCTGCCGAAATAGTCCTTGTAGTGGAAGTGCATGTGGACCGTCCCCAGCCGGACGAGCGGCCCGGGAACCTTGGCGCCGAAGAAGAGGTCGATGCCCTCCTCGGGCTGGATGTGGACGACGAGCTGATTGGGGGTCAGATGTTCCACGGGGGTCTTGCGGAAGAGGATGAACGGCGCGCGCTTGAACTGGATCGCGATCTCCGTGACCCGCTGGGGGAGGCACTTGCCCGTCCGCAGATAGAACGGCACGTCGGCCCAGCGCCAGTTGTCGATGGACAGCTTGAGCGCCACGAACGTCTCCGTCGGGGAATCGGGGGCGACCTTCGGCGCTGCGCGGTAGGCCGGAATCCGCCGCCCGTCGATCGTGCCCTCCCCGTACTGACCGCGGACCGTGCGCCTGAGCACTTCCTCGGGCGACAGGGGCTGGATGGCCCTCAGGACCTTGGCCTGCTCGTCCCGGACGGCGTTGGCCTCGAAGGAGATGGGCGGCTCCATCGCCGTGAGGGAGATGAGCTGGAAGATGTGGTTCGGCACCATGTCGCGGAGCGCGCCTGCCTCCTCGTAATAATTGCCGCGCTGCTCCACGCCCACGGTCTCGGCCACGGTGATCTGCACGTTGTCCACGTAGCGGCGGTTCCAGATGGGTTCGAAGATCCCGTTGGCGAATCGAAAGACCAGGATGTTCTGGACCGTCTCCTTGCCGAGGTAGTGGTCGATCCGGTAGATCTGGTGCTCGCCCAGGACCGTGCCGATCTCCCGGTTGAGGGCGCGGGCGGACTCGAGGTCGCAGCCGTACGGTTTCTCGATGATGACCCGGCGCCAGCGGCCGTTCTCCTCCTGGAGGAGGCCGATGTCGCTGAGACGGCGAACCACTCCGGAGAAGTAGTGCGGGCTCGTGGCCAGGTAGTAGAAATAATTCCCGCGCGTCCCGTGCTCCTTGTCCACGACCTCCAGCGTCTTCCGGAGCTCCGGGTACGCGTTCGGGTCCTCGAAGTTCCCGTGCAGGTAATGCAGGCGCTCGGCAAACCACTCCCACAGGCCGGGCTCGACCTCTTCGGTGGCGTGCTCGCGGATGTCGCGGCTCATCCTCTGGCGGAAATCCTCCGTGGTCATGGGGGCGCGGGCGACGCCCAGGATGGCGAACTCTTGGGGCAGCAGTCCGCCTTTGGCCAGATTGTACAGCGCCGGGATCAGCTTGCGCTTGGTCAGGTCGCCCGCCGCGCCGAAGATTACCATGGCGCAGGGGCCGGCCGGCTGACCGGGCGGATCGCCTGCAACGTTGGTCGTCCTGTCCTCTGCCATCGCCGTCACCCCCGGGCCCCGCCCTATCGCCTGCGGAGCTTCCGCCCCGCCTCGGCGCGCATCTGCTGCATGGCGCGCGTCTCCTGGCTCGAGTAGCGCTCTTCCTTCCACGGGTCGGCGTGCATGTGGTAGCCGTTCTCCTCCCAGAAGCCGGGCGCGTTCACGTCCATGAACTCGAATGACCGGACCCACTTGGCGCTCTTCCAGAAGTAGAGCTTGGGGACCACCAGGCGGCAGGGGCCGCCGTGGTCGGGCTCGAGGTCGCGGCCATTGCGCTTCAGCGCCAGGAGGACATCGTCGTCTATCAACTCCTGCAGCAGGAGGTTGGTGGTGTAGTCCGGGTCGGCATGGACCATGACCGCGACCCCCTCGGGCTTGACCCGCACGTGTTTCAGAATCTCGCGGATGTGCACGCCCTCCCACCGGTTGTCCAAGAGCGACCAGTGGGTGACGCAATGGACGTCGGAGACGATCTCGACCCGGGGAAGTCGCAGGAACTCCTCCCAGGTCCAGGCGACCTCCTGCTCCACCAGGCCAATGCAACGAAACGTCCACGTCCGAGGGTCGAAGCGCGGCGTCCCCCCGTAGGTCAGGACCGGCCACTTCTCCGTCAGATGCTGCCCCGGCGGAACCCGCTCCGCCGGATTCTTCTCACCCTCTCCCATCCTCCGCCTCCCCCGTGTCGAATCCCCCCCGAACACCCTGTGTGCTTTCTCCGCGAGGACAGATCATACACCGCCTAGTCGCCGCCGTCTGCAACAACCGCCCGGCCCCCTCGGCCGACTCGCCCAGCCCGTCCGCGGCGCGGGGCATCGTTGATCGAGTGGACTGTCGGTTCATCGGATCGGGATACGGCGTGTGCTGTGTGGGAAGCCCGGCCTTGGCCGTCCGCTCAGTCACCCGGCGCGGATGTCAGCGAAAGATTGGACCCACCCCGACACAGAATCGAGAGGTTAGGCGCTCCCGCCCTGTACTTCTTGCGTACAAGGGGTATCCGAAGCCGTCCGAGGAACTTCCGGTCGCGTCGGGGTTCTTCTGAAGCTTGACTCTCCGGAATATGTGTGTTACGAACCCTTCAGAGAGGAGGGATATGGCGTGAAGGTCTATGATTTCAAGGTCATCTTGGAGCCGGATGAGACAGGCGGGTATGTCGTGACCTGCCCGTCGCTGGCCGGCTGTTATAGCCAGGGGGACACAGTCGAAGAGGCCTTGGCAAACATCAAAGAGGCCATCGAACTGTGCCTTGAGGATATGCGAGAACAGGGAGAGCAGATCCCCGATCCGTCCGGAGTGCTGCTTGGTAGCGTGGTCGTTACCCAGTGAGTCCGAAGCTCCCCACTATCTCAGGCCAGGTTGCTGTTGGGGCCTTTCAGCGTCTGGGTTACGAAGTCGTCCGCCAGCGCGGTAGCATATTCGCCTTCGGCATCCACTCGATCCCTCCCGCAAACCTCTCACGGTGCCAGATCATCGTACCTTGAAGCCCGGTCTTCTCAGAAAGTTGATCCGGGACGCTCGACTGGATGTGGAAGAGTTTATTCGCCTCCTCTAATCCTGTTGATTCCGTACCGCCTCCCGGAGCCGTCCTCTTCCGCCATGCTCCCCTGCGCCTCAGCTCCTCTGCTCCCCATCCTAGACCCCCGACTCCCGCCCGCTGACTCCTGGTCGGTGTCTGCTGCCTGCTGCCAGCCGCCTCCTGCCAACTGGTTTTCAGCCTTGACTTCCCCCTCCGACGAGAGGTAGCGTCTTCCCCGGTTGAAGGTGGCTCTCCTGCGCCTGACTCGGGGGGGCATGATGCTGGCTGGGAGAATCATGGTGCGCGAATTCGAAGGCCCCTTGAGGATGCTGATCCCCAGAGGGCTGCTTCGTTTCCAAGGGAGGGAGTCGCTGAAGCAAGCGTCCACTGTCCATTGCAGGGATCGCGGCCGTCCCCCATTACTGGATCGTGCGGTTGGAGGAACGCACCCGCGACGCCGGCACGCGAGCCTGCGGATTCTCCTGGTGCTGGTCCTTGCTGGGGTTCCTCTCACGGCCTGGGGCGGCGAGGGCAACGCGTTGCGGCTCCAGAACCGGTACCAGGAACTGCGTGATCTAACACAGCGCGGACCCTTTGGCGTCCCCCTCAGCGTCCACTCGGAGGAGCGCAACGATCAGGTGTCCGCCGAGGTGGACGGCATCATCGAGCACCCCTTCGAGGCGGTCAAGGCAGTGCTGAGCAGCCCCGCTTCCTGGTGTGAGTTCGCCCCCCTGCACGTGAATGTGAAGGCGTGCACCTTCCAGATGCAATCCCACGAGACGTTCCTCACGCTCTATATCGGGCGGAGGTACTACCAAAGCCCTGAAGATGCATCGTTGCAGACGTACAAATTCGCGGTGTACACGGGGGAGCCCGGCTCGTTGTCGGTCGCTCTCAGCGCGCCCGAGGGGCTGTTCGGGACCACGACCCACCGGTTCCAGCTAGAGGCTGCCGCCGTGGAAGGCAGGACGCTGGTCGCCCTGCGCTCATCCTATGTGCCGAGCCTCGTGACCAGACTGATGACCGCCCTCTATCTGGCCACGGTGGGGTGGAACAAGGTCGGCTTCAGCCGGGAGGACGCCGGCCCGGCCGCATCACCGCGGTACGTGGGGGGCTTCAGGGGGCTGGTGGAACGCAACGCCATGCGCTACTACCTTGCCTTCGAGGCCTTCCTGGACATGCAGCCCGTCCCGGCCGCCCATCGGTTCGAGGCGTGCATCAACGCGGTGTACGACTTGATGGAGCAGTACCCCAGACAGCTCCATGAAATGGAGAAGGCGGAATATCTCGATGCCAAGCGCCGGGAGCGGGAGAACCAGCTCCGGCTTCAACAGAGGCTGGACGCAGCCGGCCTGCGCTCGGATAATCGCGAGAGCCGGGCGAGGCCGTGCTGGTTGTGCGCATGATGCCAAGGCGGGTCCCTTCCGGCTGCGCGCTGATGACTGATCGCTGACTGCTGATTGCTGTCTTCCATTCTTTCCCCCTTGACTTCGTCCTCCGATGAGCGGTAGCGTCTTGCCTGGTTGACGGGATTCCCCGCGACTGACCCGGAGGGGGCGGTGACGCCGGCCGAAAGAGTCCTTCCGCCCGAACCTGACGGCCCTCTGGGTGTGAACGGCCCCCGGAGGGCCGTTCTGCACCTGGGGCTTGGGACTGCTGGGAGAACGGCCCAGGAAGTCGCCCTCCTGTCTGATCAGATATTTGCCCTGGAATGCAACGTCCCCGTGCTGATAACGAGGAGCCCGATCGCCTTCCGATTCCAGGCACGGCGAGGTCGCTGAGGAAGGCGGAAACCACGCACGGGGAGATCCGGGGGCTCTGCTTGCAGGCTTCCACGGGGAAGCGGCGAGCAGCCCGAGGGCGGATCTCCTAGGAGGAGCACGATGGCGAACAAGAAAAAGACCCTGACCACCAGCTTCGGAATGCCCGTCGACAACGACCTGCAGTCCATGACCGCGGGGCCCAAAGGGCCGACCCTCATGCAGGACGTGCACCTGCTGGAGAAGCTCGCCCACTTCGATCGCGAGCGGATTCCCGAGCGGGTGGTCCACGCCAAAGGGGCCGGCGCCTACGGCTACTTCGAGGTCACCCACGACGTCACCAAGTACACGCGCGCCGCGTTCCTCTCCCGGCTGGGGAAGCGCACCGAGGTCCTCGCGCGGTTCTCCACCGTCGGGGGCGAGAAGGGCTCGGCGGACTCGGAGCGCGATCCCCGCGGGTTCGCCGTGAAGTTCTACACCGAGGAGGGGAATTACGACTTCGTGGGCAACAACACCCCGGTGTTCTTCATCCGGGACACGATCAAGTTCCCGGACTTCATCCACACCCAGAAGCGCCACCCGGGGAGCAACCTGAAGGACCCCGACATGTTCTGGGATTTCCTGTCGTTGACCCCGGAGTCCATCCACCAGGTGACGGTCCTCTTCTCCGACCGCGGCACGCCGAAAAGCTACCGCCACATGAACGGCTACAGCGGCCATGCCTTCATGTGGTACAACGCCAAGGGGGACTACTGGTGGGTGAAGATCCACTTCAAGACCGAGCAGACTATCCAGAACCTGACCCGCGAAGAGGCCGCCCGCCTGGCGGGGACGGATCCGGATCACGCCACCCGGGATCTGTACGGGAGCATCAAGGCGGGGAATCCGCCGGCCTGGAAGGTCTCCGTCCAGATCATGACGCCGGAGGAGGCCAGGCGCTACCGGTTCGACCCCTTCGACATCACCAAGGTGTGGCCGCACGCCGACTACCCGCTCCAACCCTTCGGCCGCATGGTGCTCGACCGGAACCCCGAGAACTACTTCGCCGACGTGGAGCAGGCGGCGTTCTCGCCGGGCAACTTCGTGCCCGGCGTCGGGCCGTCCCCCGACCGGATGCTGCAGGGGCGCCTGTTCAGCTACCACGATACACACCGCCACCGGCTGGGTCCCAACTACCATTTGCTGCCGGTCAACGCGCCCAGGGCAACCACGGAGAACAGCTACCAGCGTGACGGGTTCATGCGCGTGGACGGCAACGCCGGCGCCAGCCCCAACTACTGGCCCAACAGCTTCGGCGGCCCGGCCCCCGATCCCGGCGTGGCGGCGCCGCCCATCGATGTCGCCGGCATGGCCGCGCGCCACGTGTACCCGCTCGGAGACATCGACTTCGTCCAGGCGGGAGACCTGTACCGCAAAGTCATGACCGACCAGGATCGGGACCACCTCATCGGCAACATCGTTTCCCACCTGCGGAACGCGCAGAAGCGGATCCAGCTCCGCCAGACCGCCCTCTTCTACAAGGCGGACACGGAGTACGGCGAGCGGGTGGCCAAGGGGCTGGATCTCAACATGGCGGAGGTCCGGCGCCTGGCGGCGATGTCGCAGGAGGAGCGCGTCGCGGCCACGGCGGCGTGACGGGACCACCAGCCCAACATTGAGGGCGACGGCGGGCGGCCGCGAGGCCGCCCCGTGCGCCCGTTTCTTCCCCTCTCCCCTGCCCCCCGTTCCCTCGCCTCTGCTTCCCCGCTCTCCTTCAGTTCCCTCCACTCCGCATTCCGCACTCCGCATTCCGCAATTCTCCTGGGGCCCTGCCCATTCGGCTCCTCTTGCTCCCCTCTCGGTTCACGGCTCTCAGTTCCCTCTGCCCGCTGCCTACTGCCAACTGCCTCCTGCTGCCCTCTCGGCTCACGGCCACCCGCCTCTGGCGGGTACCCGGCTCTCGGCTCTCCCCGTTCCCCCCTCGGCCCTAGCAGGTTGCTGAAAAACTCCTTTGACTGATAGCCGTTCGCGCGACCGGGAATGCGAGGCGGACGAATTCTCGCGGCCGGCCAGGAACTGGTCCACGGCGGTGCGCTGCTCCGCCGCGGTGGGAATGTGGAAGACCCGGTGGAGGAAGGGGCCGGAATCGGGGAGACCCCGGGTGTACCAGCCGATGTGCTTCCGCGCGATGCCGACAGCCGCCCGTTCGCCGTAGAAGGCGTACATGTCGTCGAGGTGGGAGAGGAGGACGCGGCGGATCTCGGCCACGTCAGGCGGCGGAAGCCGGCGCCCGGTCACCAGGAAGTGAACGATCTCGCGGAAGATCCAGGGGCGGCCCAGGGCGGCCCGTCCGATCATGAGACCGTCCACCCCGGTCGCATCCAAAACCGCCCTGGCCTTCTCCGGCGTGTTGATGTCGCCGTTGGCGATCACGGGAATCCGCACAGCGCTCTTGATCGCGGCGATCGTTTCGTGCTCCGCCTCCCCATGGAACATGCAGGCCCGTGTGCGACCGTGAACCGCCAGCGCCCGGATCCCTGCCGCCTCGGCGATGCGCGCAACCGTCACCGCATTTCGGCAGCTCTTGTCCCACCCCGTCCGAATCTTGAGGGTCACCGGCACGGGCACCGCTGCCACCACCGCCTCCAGAACCCGTGCCACGAGCGACTCGTCCCGCAACAAGGCCGAGCCCGCCATGACGTTGCACACCTTTCTTGCCGGACAGCCCATGTTGATGTCGATGATCTGCGCCCCCATGTCCACGTTGTACCGGGCGGCCTCGGCCAGCCTGGCAGGATCCGCCCCCGCGATCTGGACCGAGACGAGTGGCGCCTCGCCCTCATGGTCGGCGCGGTGTCGGGTCTTGGCTGATCCGTACAGACGCGTGTTGCTCGTCACCATCTCGGAGACCGCCATCCCCGCCCCCATCGCCTTGCAGAGCTGACGGAACGGGCGGTCGGTCACCCCGGCCATGGGCGCGGCGATCAGATTGTTGCCCAGATGATACGGACCGATCTGCATGTCGAGGAACCCACTCTCCGCGACCACCCACAAGTCGATGCATCAACAGGAGAAACGCCGGTCCGGTCGGGCCGCCCCTCTTGCGGCGCCGTTGGCGCGCGGCATCCTCGGTCGGACCGTGGGGAGGCGGGCCCGGCCCCCGGCCACGGGTGACGTTAGCACACGCCTCCAGGCGGGACAAGATGGATTGGCTGGTGAAGAATCAGGGGATGCAGATGCTCAAGCCTGACGCTTGTGTTGGGGGACGTCGTGGACGGAGCGGACTTCCCGGTTCGTCCCTCTGGGCGAGTGGTTTCCCGGCGGCGCAGAGGTCACAACGACGTGGACAGGGAAAATCCCTTCTTCTGCCAGCCGACGATGCCCTCGAACATGTGGTAGACCGACCGTCGGAGGGGACGTTGCTTCTTTAGTCTCCTTGCTGCTTCGACCTTCTCGCCGCAGACGTCCTGGCGGCGCGAGGCGTCCCCACCAGGCAGACGGCCAGAGGATACCGGGAGGAGAAGACATCTCCTGCTCACGCCATCCGTCCGGGTTCAATCGCGAACGGGATTCCCTTCGGCGGACCTTACCGGCGGGATGGTCGCCCGGTTATGCACTTTCCTCCAGCCACCGTGCCAGCCTGCGCAGTGTTTCCTTAAAGGCTTGAAGGTACTTCTCGCCGGGGTAGTCCCCGGGGCTCGGAATCCTGATCTGATTCCAAGCGAAGGCAATCCTATGCCGCTCCACGAGGTCGCGGGCGCGCGAGCTCAACACGTAGGCGGACGTCTTCGGGAGGGCGCCCTCTCCCCCTACCCACTCTGCGAGGTCAGTCACAAAGTCGAACACCGGCGACCAGTATCGCCAAGCCGGAGGTTTCCCTGATAGCTCCAGCAGCGGGGCCCACGCCTTCGCATCTACCCGGTACGCTGCAGGAGTTCCCGTCGCCGCCTGGATGAACCGGGCAGCCACCAGAGCATCCAGCGCCCGATGGATCGCCCGTGGGGTGTAGCTCAGCCCCTCAGCGACGCCCTTGACGGTCACCCAAGCGCCTCCTGTCGCCAGGAGGAACGCGACGAGGTCGGCCTTGACTCCCACCCCCAAGCCAACCCGCAGGCGCAGCATGAGCGCCGCCGGATGATGCAACTGCGGGTCTCCGCCCAGGCTCTTCCCGAAGCGGATGGTCTTTCCCGGTGACGAGCCTTCGAGGGACCGCCACCGGAAGTCCCGGCCCTCGTGATGCGCCAGATGGGCGAAGGCTCCGAGCCGCGCGCGCGTGGATTCCGGAAACCTCGCGGCGAGGTTCTTGATGCGCTGTACGCTGAGGAGGGGCGCCCCAACCTTGACCCACCAGTACAGGACGTCCCACAGCCGGCGTTCTTCCTCTGTCAGACTGAGGGAAGCGAGCACGAGCCCCTCTGGATCGACGATGCTCCGCGCCGACCCTTCGCCTGCGACCGCGGCCCCGAGGGCGCCCCACTGCCGCCAGAGCGTCCCCAGGGCGGCTTCCCGGAGCTGATGAAGCGCCTTAGCCAAGCCTTTCTGGGGCATGTGTCATCACCTGCTCGACGATGGTCGAGAACTCTGGCGTCGGGTCCTGCTCTCGCACCCAGGCCACCGCGGCCTGCAGCTCGTGCTCGGTCGGGCGGAGGGCCAGCAGATCCTGGAAATGGACGCCGGACGGACCGCCGCTGTCCGCCGCCGCGTAGAGCTTCAGGAAGATGAGGTCGTACCGGGCCACGAGCCCGACCCGGAGGCCTCCGTATCGCCGCCAAAGGAGCCGGCGTTCCAGTCCCGGGGGCAGCCCGGTTTGCCACTCGAGCCCCACGACGGTGTTCATCCAGTCTTCGGGAGCTGGAAGTCGCGAGCCACCCGCGCAATCGCCCGCTGCAACGGCTCCGGGAGCGGGTCCGGCGGGGCGAGCGTGACGCCGCCGGAGCCGGCCCGGTCCTGCAGAACGGCGAGCACGTCCACGTCGTCCGTCGTGCGCTGCACGATGCCGAGAAGGTTGAGGGCCGTACCGCCCCCCACGATGATCCCGACCTCCACGCCCTCCGCCGCCAGGAGATCCCCCACCGCGGCCAGACCCCGCTCGAGCACCGAAATCGGACTCGCTTGCATGGCCCCACCGGATGAGTGAATATTATAGTCTGACTAAGAGACTATTATAGTCTATCAGGATGTCAAGTCCCGGTCGAGGGGACGTTGCTTCCTTAGTCTCCTTGCTGCTTCGACCTTCTCGCCGCGGGCATGCTGGCGGGGCGGGGACGCGGCGGTGCAATGCAGGTATCGTTCATCTGTTTGCATGGGCCGCCGCGTTGAGAAAGAGTCGAGGCGAGGGAGCGGCACCGGACCCGTCGTGCGGAATGTGGTTGACGTGCCCTGGGCAATGACTATAATTCTGGTCAGAGCTAATGGCGACGATCCAGCCGTACACTTTGATCTACGACATCGAGGTCCGGCGTCACCTTGCCAGGATCGATCGCAGGTTTCATTCGCTGATTCGGGAGAAGATCGAACAACTGCTCTCGGATGCACCGGACCGAGAGACCAGGAATCGGAAGCCCCTGTCCCGCCCCTCAGCACTGGGCACGGCATGGGAGTTACGGTTTGGTCCGGATAACCGGTCCCGGGTGTTTTACCGTACGAACCAAGAGCTGCGGCAAGTCTATATTCTCGCCATCGGGGTCAAGGAGCGGTCGCGATTGGTCATTGGCGGACAGGAGTTCGAATTATGAAGATCGCACCCGTTGCAGATGTGAAAGCCCGGCTCAGCAAGTACCTTGAAGAATGTGCGGAGGGGCCGGTAGTTGTGACGAAGAATGGACGCCCCGCGGCTGTGCTGGTG
>Ga0187861_10001419_pt1 | contig 24964 bp, 22 predicted proteins | sample June2016WEW_10_1_3_FD_132986 | JGI IMG/M metagenome (GOLD analysis project Ga0187861, IMG submission 132986) | Peatland microbial communities from SPRUCE experiment site at the Marcell Experimental Forest, Minnesota, USA - June2016WEW_10_100 | ecosystem: Environmental > Terrestrial > Soil >...
AGGCCTTCGCCGCCAATCGCCCTGACCTGTTGGTCGTACTGGGGGACCGCTTCGACATGTACGCCGCGGCCCTCGCCGCACTGCCCTTCAAAATACCCCTGGCGCACATACACGGCGGCGAGTTGACCCAGGGCGCCATTGACGATGCCCTGCGGCACTCCATGACCAAGCTCAGCCATCTGCATTTTGTGAGCACGGAAGAGTATGGACGACGAGTCCGGCAATTGGGCGAAGACGATTGGCGGATCGTCGTCGCCGGCGCCCTGAGTCTCGACAACTTGAGTGAGCTCGCCCTGCTGAGCGCGGCCGAGATTGACGCCCGTTGGGGCTTGAACGCCGCAGAGCCCTTCGTTCTCGCCACGTTCCATCCGGTCACACTTGAGCACGAGCAGGGCGAGTGGCAAGCAGGGGAGTTCCTTGCAGCGCTTGAAGTGCTCGGGTTCCCGGTGATTGCGACCCTCCCCAATGCCGATGTCGGAGGGCGCCGGCTGATTGAGATGTGGCGCCAGTTCGCCGCCGCTCGACCCTGCGTGCAGTTCGTAGACAACCTTGGCACACAGGGGTACTTCAGCCTAATGAAACTTGCGGCAGCCATGGCCGGCAATTCGTCTAGCGGCATACTCGAAGCGGCCTCGTTCGAACTGCCCGTTGTGAACGTTGGAACCAGGCAGCAGGGACGAGTGCGCGCCGGGAACGTGATAGACACTGGCTACGAGCGGACCGCCGTCCTGGCAGGTCTGCGCAAGGCGACGGATCCAGCCTGGCGGAGGAACCTGCAGGGCCTGAGGAATCCCTATCACCGTGGCAATGCGGCCGGGACCATCCTTGAGAAACTCAGGACGGTTCCTCTTGACGAGCGTTTGATGAAGAAGCGTTTCGCCGATCTGGCAGGAACCTAGCCTTTTATGGCAGTACCTCCACATTGTGTCATTCTGGGAGGCGGGGGGCACGCGCGTGTGCTGTTGGATTGCCTGGGCGGCGGCTCCATAATAGTGGACGGCATTGTTGATGCCGACCCCAAGCGTTGGGGAACCCGGCTGGACGGCTGCAAAATCCTGGGCGGAGACGAGCGGCTTCCTGAACTCGCGAGAACCGGCACAACCCACTTCGTGGTCGGCGCAGGCTCTGTCGGGAACAGCGCGTTGCGCCGGCGCCTTTTTGACTTGGGGCTGCAGTGTGGACTCAAACCGCTTGTGGTTCAGCATCCATCCGCAATCTGCTCCACTCGTGCCAGAGCGGGTGCGGGCGCGCAACTGCTGCCGGGCTGTATCGTGAACGCCGGAGCTCAGATTGGCGCAAACGCGATAATCAACAGCGGGGCGATTATTGAACACGACTGCGTAGTTGGCGACCACGCGCACGTGGCCACGGGCGCGCGCCTGGCAGGGAACGTTCATGTGCGGGCCGGCGCGCACGTGGGCGCCGGGGCGACCATCCTGCAAGGCTTGAACATCGGCGGCAATGCGGTGGTGGGCGCAGGCGCGGTGGTGGTAAAGGACGTTCCCGCGGAAACAGTGGTGGCCGGTGTTCCCGCCCGACCCTTGGCCAAGCCCGCGAGGCAACCGGAGGCGGCAGAGAGCAGAGCATGACTGAGTCAGCAGTCCCCCAGGAGTCGCACTCTCGTGATGTGCGGATGCAGCGCTGCATGGTTCGCATCGGGGCCAGGATTGTTGATGCCATGCAGGCCCTCGATGCAGCCGCGGTGGGCATCGCTCTTGTCGTTGATGAACAGCAGCGTCTGGTTGGCACGATGACTGATGGCGATATCCGGCGAGCTCTCTTGAAAGGCGCCACTCTGCAATCGCCCTTGGAGCCGTATGCCCATCGCGATTATCTGGCCGTGAGTTCGCAGGTCGGACGCGCCGAAGTGCTGGATTTGATGCGGGCACGGTCCCTCGGCCAGGTGCCCGTGGTTGACGCAAGCCGCCGGCTGGTTGGACTTCATCTTATGCAGGAGATGCTTGGCGCCGTGGAGCGACCGAACTGGGCCGTGATCATGGCTGGTGGCAAGGGGACACGACTTCTGCCTATCACCGCGCACCTCCCCAAGCCCATGATCAAGGTCGCGGGCCGGCCGATTATTGAGCGGCTGTTGCTGCATCTCGTTGGCTACGGCATCAGGCGCATTTTCATTTCCACCAACTACCTGGGGCACATAGTTGAGGAGCACTTTGGCAACGGCAGCCGCTTCGGTTGCAACATCGAGTACCTGCGCGAGGAGGAGCCGTTGGGCACTGGCGGGGCGCTGTCGCTGCTGCGAGAGGCGCCGGCGCAGCCCTTGCTGCTGCTGAATGGCGATCTAGTCACACAGGCCAACTTGGACAGCATGCTGGCCTTTCACCTGGAGCGCGGCAACATCGCCACTATGGGCGCACGGTGCTACATGCACCAGATTCCGTTCGGCTGCATTGCCGCGGATGGCGGCCGGATGCTCCGCCTGGAGGAAAAGCCAGTCATCGAGCGGTTGATCAACGCGGGCATCTATGTGCTTTCCCCCGAGGTCGTGGCGCGTGTGCCACGCAAGTTCTTCCCGATAACGGAGCTGTTCGAGGGCTGCCTGGAACGGAATGAGCGCGTCGGTGTTTTCGAGATCGAAGAGGACTGGGCGGACGTGGGACATCGCGATCAGCTAAAGCAAGCTCAGGAGGGTGGCGGCTGATGGGCGCATGGTCAGGGAAGAAGGTGCTGGTGACTGGCGCGGGCGGCTTCATTGGCAGCCACCTGGCAGAGCGCCTCGCGGCGGAAGGCGCCCGCGTCCGGGCGATGGTGCATTACAACGCGCTGGGAACATGGGGTTGGCTGGACCACTCCCCGGCCTCTTCGGAAATGGATATCTTTGCGGGCGATGTTACAGACCGCGACAGCGTTCGCAGAGCATGCGGGGGACAGGAAGCGGTTTTCCACCTGGCCGCTCTCATTGCCATCCCGTATTCGTACCATGCGCCCGAGTCTTACGTTCGCACCAACATCATCGGCACGTTGAACGTGTTGCAGGCGGCGCGTGAAGCCGGTGCGGTTCGCGTCATACACACCTCAAGCAGCGAAGTGTACGGCACAGCGCGGCAGGTCCCCATCTCCGAAAGCCATCCGCTGCAGGGCCAATCCCCGTACTCCGCCAGCAAGATCGGTGCTGACAAGATTGCCGAGTCGTTCCACTTGTCATTTGGCGTGCCGGTTGTGACGGTGCGTCCGTTCAACACGTTTGGCCCCCGGCAGTCGGCGCGAGCGATCATCCCCACGATCATCACGCAGTGCCTGACGGGAGACATAGTCCGTCTCGGCAGCCTGCACCCGACTCGTGACCTTAACTTCGTCGCCAATACTGTTGATGGCTTCCTGAAAGCAGCCGAGGCGGCCGAGGCAATTGGCCATACCATCAACCTGGGTTCCGGGCGGGAGGTCGGCATTGGCGCCCTGGTCCAACTTATTGCTTGCCTCATGGGCAAGACAGTCTCAGTGGAAACGGAGCAGCAGCGTGTGCGTCCGGACGGAAGCGAAGTCGAACGGCTGTTGGCGGATAGCACGGCAGCTCGCACACTGCTTGGATGGCAGCCTTCGGTTACGCTTGAGCAAGGCCTGCAACGCACCATCGAGTGGATGCGGCAGCACCTGGATAGGTATCGCCCTGGCGTCTACATCGTCTGAACCGGGAGCGACACCTGCTCAAGATGCACAACGTCGCGCCGATGATGCTTGAGGCCGCCCTGCTCCAAACCGACGCCCGGAAGGCCACGCCCTAAACACATGCTTGAAACCGCAGAGCAAACGTGCGTCGAACGGACCAGCGCTACGCTTGAAGCAACGCCACATCGGCGCGTCATTGCGGACTCCGCCAAATTTTTGCTGGCGACGTTGGCGGCGCAGGGAAACGGGCTCATTCGCACGGTGGGCCTCGCGGTCTTGCTAAACCCCGTGCAGTTGGGCGTCTGGAACTTGATGAATATTATTGCAACCTACGGCAACTACATAAGTCTTGGTTTGTTGCCTGGTTTAAACAACAGTATTCCACTGATGCGAGGCAAGGGTGAGCTTGAGCGGGCTGAAAAAGCAAAGGACAGTGTCTTTTGGTCCAACAATATACTCGCGCTTGCCGCTCTTGTATTAGTGTGGGGTTGCTCCTGGATCGTCTCGGAGAATTATGCCTCTGGCTTGCGTGTAGTGAGTTTTAGTATCGCCGGTCAGGCGTTCTATTTCTTTTATTTTTTGCTGCTGCGCGCGGATGTTCGTTATGGATTGATTTCAAAAGGCGTTGCCGGACAGGCCACCCTAATGACCATTGGCGTGCTGGGATTGGCTTATCTTTGTGAGGATCGCGTAAAGGGCGCATTGATTGGCTTGGCTTTGTCTTATTTCTTAATCAATATTTACTGGTTCAAATTGGGCGCATACACGTTTAAGAGGAGGGTTGAGTGGCCAATAATTCGTGAGACTTTCTGGATAGGCTTGCCGCTTGTCATCTGTGGCATAACCGCTACCTTGCTCCTCAGTATTGATCGTTGGGTGATTGTGTCGCAGTTCGATGGGAAAACGCTGGGATTCTATGCGCTGGCCATCATGATAAATGGGATGCTGTCCAGTGTGCCAGCCTCGGTGGCAAACGTTCTCTACCCACGCCTGCTGGAGCGTTTTGGCGCGACAAACGACCCTAAAGCCTCGGTGTCCTTGCTGCTCGCTCCGCTCCGCTTATCGGCCCTGCTGGTTGTTTTTCTGATTGCGGGTGGCGTGCTTCTGCTGCCGCCGGTCATTAGGTTTGTTTTGCCGAAGTATATCCCCTCCCTGGCGCTGATTGAAATCCTAGTGCCAGGCGGATTCTTTTTGTCGCTTACGTTTATTTCTGGAAATGCGCTTCTCAGCTTTGACCGGCTGAAATTGTTTTTTGCCATACAACTTTGTGCCGCTGCGGCGGCCCTGCTGGCCATGCTGGCATTGGTGAAGGCGGGCTTGGGAATAAGAGGCGTAGCCCTGGGAACTGTGCTCGGATACGCCGTATATGGCCTGGGTTACACTATCTCGGCGGTGTATTTATCCCTTGGCAATAAGCTGGCGGCGGGCAAGTTTATGGGCAAGTTACTGTTGCCGTTTCTAGCCTTGCTGCCGGGATTGGTCTGCGCCTCATTTTTGAGCCACGCTTTAGACAGCCGCTCCGCGCAGCTTTCAGTTTCGGTTTTGAATGCCGCTCTTTTTGCAGTTATGTTGGCGCCGGCGGTGTGGGTGAGCAACCGGGATGGCGAGTTGTGGGCGCTGGTGCGCGCAGAAATTGCGCGCCGCTTTAGCAAACGAACGTAAGTGTTTAGCGCGGGAAGTCAAGAAAAGCCGGATACCCGAATAATAAGAGTACAAACTATGTCAAGCGTGACAAGCAACCTTATTCCAACTCTCGAGCGCTCAGCCGCGCTGGTGAAGGCTTGGGGAGCCGGCCGCTTGCCTGATGGCAGGACTTTAGAGGAGACGCTCACGGTCGAGGGGGTTCCGTTATGGGATGTGATGGCGCCTACCCTTGCCTTCTATAATGTGCCCAAAGCGCTCTCAACAGCATTGCCACGAAATGTTTTACGCAGGCACCTAAGGGCCTATGTCAGCCGTGTGAAACATCAGGTCTTCGATTTGGTCACCCGGCGCAAAAACATGCGCGGCTGTTCGCGCTGGCCCGCCGGTGAACAGACGCCGGTGTTTCTGGGCTTCAATGCTTATATGTACCGGGATATCTTGCAACCGGTGTGCTCCGAACTGCTGCGGCGGGGTGAACAAGCGATTGTCTTGCACGACTGGCGGCGTTTTTTGAACACCGCCGAGATCACCGGAGGGGATGAGTTGCACTCCATTTGGGAACACTGGGACGGGGAGGCGCAAACCTTTGCGCGCCAACTGGGCGCTAGCTATCGGCGGATGAGAGACGCCTTGGAGCAGCCGGCGCTGTTGGCACAGCTCATCCGTGATGAGCAGGGCCAGCCGCTGTGGCCTCAGATGGAAGAAAGTTTCCTCTGGATGTTGCGGGCGTTTTTACCTTGGATCCTTCCGCAAATAGCGGTTGCCCGCCACATTCTGCGGCAACACCGCCCAGCGCTGTTGGTTACTCCAGAGTCGCCTTGTTTGGATCCGCACGCGCAGATTTATTATGCTTTGGCCTGCCAAGAGGCCATTCCGGTGCTCGATGTCCAGTTTGGCGTTTTGAGCAACGAAGCGTTTGAGTACTGTTTTATCCGCGGCCAAAGAATTGCCGCGTGGAGTGACAATTCGCGTGAAACATTCATCGCTCATGAAGTGCCGCCAGAGAAGATCGTAATTACCGGTTCGCCGCGCCATGATTGCATGGTCAATGTGTCAGCCGGGGAAGTCCGGCACACTCGCGCGAAGCTGGGCGTCCCGTACGGACGCAAGATGGCGCTTTTTGCTTCAACCTATAGCGTGGCCGCGTACAGCCAGATGGCCGATCCGGGCATATTATCTCAAGTCAAGCGCGCCGTTTGCCAGGTGTCGGGGCGGATGGAAGGTTTGTGCCTGGTGGTCAAACCGCATCCTCTGGAGAACGTGAAGGAGACCAAACGCCTTGCGGCTGGATGCCCCAACATCATTTTTGCCGACAAAAAGTCTGATATCCGCGAACTAACCAGGGCCTGCGACGTTTTCATTACCCTGGGTTCTACTGCCACTATGGACGCGCTAATCGCCCGCAAGCTGGTAATCTGGCCGGCCTTTCCCAAGCTGGTCTGGTGGGACGATCAATATCTGAAATTCGGCGCGGTGCTGGTGGCGCAGGATGAAGAGGCGTTGGGCGCTTGCTTGCGCCAAGTGGTGGATGGTGAGAGCGAAAAGATACTGGCCAAACTCGATGGGCCGCGCAATAATCTTCTGCGCCAATGGACACATGAATGTGATGGGCAAGCCACCTCCCGCGTCATCGCGCTCATGCGGAAAATGACCGGGCAACGGCAAGCGGAGCCTAAATGAAGATCTTGATTGTTGGCGCCGCAGGATTTGTGGGCAGAGGAATTTTAGTTTCCTTTACGGAACACGGCCATGCCCTGCGGCTGCTGGACGTGGCGCCGTTCGCAAGCCGGCATGAAGTGCTCATTGGGGATGTCACGGATTACGCCTGTGTTGAAAAAGCCGTCACTGGCATGGATGGCATTGTGATTGCCCACATGGCGCCGCGTGGAATCAAGGACGTCAATTATGCCACACCGGAAATGGCGTTCAACATCAACGTCAAAGGCACAGCCAATCTGTTTCATGCCGTGGTGCAACAAGGCGTTAAGAAAGTGGTTGTCATTTCCAGCGGATGCGTCGTTCAAGGAAATCACAACACTTCCATTTATGCCCAGGATTTGCCTTTGCGAGCCCCGGGGGGGTACTATGGGCTGAGTAAAATTTGTCAGGAGGTGATCGCGGAACAATTCTCGAGGGAACATGATCTCCAGGTGGCTTGTCTGCGGCCTTGGAGCGTCCTGGATGGGGAAAAGAATGTGGATAAATATGGGCAGACAATCAAGGCTAGAACCGCCGCAGACACCGACCGGCGGGACATCGGCGAGGTGGCGTGCTTATGTCTGGAATCGGAAACATTGAGATACGAAGTATTCCATGTGGCCAGCACACGGGAGGCATTGGAGAAATATAATGTAAAACACACCTGCCAAACGCTCGGTTGGAAACCAGAGTTAAGTGCTTAAGCGCCTGGCCGCCAAATGAAATCTTACTGTTTTTGCGCGCCAATGGGTGTATATAAGTATGAGGGTGCGGCGGAATGCGTGGCCAGGGCGAATAGCGCAGAGCAAAAACAGCCGAGTACATGCCGCGTACGCCGAAAGCATGTGGCCGCTGAGTTCGCTTCTGACGGCTTACCTGGGGGCGCGTTAATGACACACCAATTGTCGGTTGTTTCCGGAGATCCAGGCGGCGTTAACGCGCTGGCGCCAGTTGTTTTGGCCCTGCAGGCCGACAACCGCTACCGTGTGCATGTCTTTGGCTATCGGCAAGCGCCGTTACTCTGGCGCAAGCGCGGTCTTGCCTGTGGAGAATTGCCAATCACTCTTTCGTTGGCGGAAGCCCAACAACGCTTAGCAGCTCTGGCCGCGGATCTACTTCTAACCGGCACTTCCACAAATGAACTCAATCTTGAAAAAACATTCATCGCGGCGGCTAAAACCACTGGCGTACCGTCCCTTGCAGTCTTGGATTTTTGGTCCAATTACCATAGGCGTTTCGGGGACAGTGACGGCCGGTTGAGTTTTCAACCTGAGCGCATTGCGGTGCCAGACGAACATGCGCGGGACGAGATGATTGCGGAGGGCTTTGACGCGAGCAAGCTGCGCATTACGGGGCAACCGGCATTTGACGAGCTGGCGGCTTGTCTGGCCGGCTTTACCCTTGAACGCCATGCCCAGATCCGCAAATCTTGGGAAATCCAGGAGTCTGAACTTGTGGTTGTTTTTGCCTCTCAGTCCCTGGAGAGCTTTTACGGGAACCAGCCGGGCGTAACAGGTTATCCCGGCTATACTGAACACAGTGTGCTTCAAGCACTGATCCCGGCACTTGAGCAGATTGCGGCCAGTTCCGGGCGCAAAATACGTCTTGTCATACGTCCGCATCCTCTCGAAAACCCCGCGCCGTTGGCGCGGCATGGCAGTAATATTGTGCGCGTTCGTGTTGACGGTGGTTACACTGGCCGGGAGGCTGTTCTCGCCGCAGATTTAGTGGTGGGGATGTCCACCGTGCTGCTGCTTGAAGCGGCCCTGCTGAAATGCGTGGTGGTGAGCCTGCAACCCGGATTGCTGGGCAAGGATATGCTGCCCAGTAATAGCCGGGGGCTAACCACCAGCGTATATCGCCACGAGGACATCCGGCCCACGGTTCAACGGTTGTTGCTTGACGAGAGTGCGCGTGCGGAAGTAACCCGCCGCACGAGCTCCATAACCCAATCGGGTTCCACAAAGCGTGTATTGGGCTTGCTTGAAGAGCTGCTTCGGCAAGCGCCTCTCAGAATAGGAGCGCCGCAGACATGAGCATTCTGGCCATTAAAGGCGGGAAGCCGGTGAGAACCAGTCCGTTTCCCGCCTATATCTCCATAGGGATGGAAGAAAAGAAAGCAGTGGCGGAGGTTCTTGATAGCGGAGTGCTCTCCAAGTACCTGGGTTCCTGGTCGCCGGATTTTTATGGCGGGCCGCGCGTCCAAAAATTGGAAAAAGAGTGGGCGGAATATTTCCGGGTCAAGTGGGCGGTAAGTGTGAATTCCGCGACTTCCGCCCTCTGCGCGGCTGTGGGAGCCTCCGGCGTTGGTCCGGGTGACGAAGTAATTGTCTCGCCGTATACCATGACCGCCTCGGTCGCCTGCGTCCTGGTCTACAATGCGATCCCGGTGTTTGCGGACATTGAACCGGAGACCTTTTGCCTGTCGGCGGAGACTATCCGCCGGCGCTTGACCCCCCGCACCAAGGCCCTGGTGGTGGTGGATCTTTTTGGCCAGCCGGCGGAGATGGACGCCATCATGGCGCTGGCTCGGGAGCATAAGCTCGTCGTCATAGAAGACGCCGCGCAAGCGCCTGGCGCCACCTACCACGGGCGGTACGCGGGCACGCTTGGACATATAGGCGTCTTCAGTCTCAACTGCCACAAGCAGATCAACAGCGGCGAAGGCGGAGTGGCCGTCACCAATGATGACAACTTTGCCGAACGCATGCAGTTGATTCGCAATCACGCTGAAGTTGTGGTAAAACATAAAGGCACGCAAAACATCGTTAATCTGCTGGGCTTCAATCACCGCATGACTGAAATTGACGCCGCGATCAGTAGTGAACAGTTGAAAAAACTTGCGGGCCTGTTGCGGCCGCGCATTGAAGCGGCTAATTATCTGACGGAGCGTCTCGGTAAACTCCCGGGACTGACGCCGCCAGTGGTGCGCCCCGCCGCCAATCACGCTTACATGGTCTACGCGCTGCGCTACAATGCGGAAGCCTGCGGCGTGCCACGCAGCCGCGTGGTTGAGGCACTGGCGGCTGAAGGAATAACCGCTGGTGCCGGTTACGTTGCCTTGGGCGCCGGTTACGTTGAGCCGGTTTACCTCCAACCAGTGTACCAGCAGCGGCTGTTGTACGGCACAGCCGGATGTCCCTTCACATGTCCCGCTTATCGCGGCACAGTCAGTTATGAACGCGGGCTTTGCCCGGTCACGGAGCAGATGCATTATTCCGAACTGCTGACCGTCACCATCTGCCACGCCAACATCACGCGCGCGGACCTGGATGATTTTGCCGCGGGATTTGAAAAAGTCTGGGAGAAGCTGGAGGAGTTGAGATAATTCATGGATGAGCATTCGAAGAAGCTGCTTTCCGATAACTACCGTAACCTGCTGCTCAAGCACGGCGCAGGCCCAGCGGTGGGTCAATGGAGCCAAGCAGGTCAAATATTTCGTTTTGAAAAACTCATTCAAATAGACAATCTCGCTTCCAAACGAATTCTGGACCTCGGATGTGGAATTGGCGATCTATATCCTTTTCTACAGGAACGGTTTTGTGAAATAGACTACAGCGGCATTGATTTGGTTCCAGAATTAATAGCGTGCGCATCCCACAAATACCCGCGCGCCAAGTTCTTCTGCAGAGATATTCTTCAGGCTGGTTTAGACGAGCAGTATGATTATGTGTTGATTTCTGGAATGTTCAATAACCCGATCCCCAACTGCACGGCCTTCTTGAAGGAAATGATCGCCTTAGCCTTTAAACATTGCCGCAAAGGGTTGGCCTTTAATTTTACTTCGACTCACGTCAATTATAGCGTCCCTAATCATGCTTATCATGATCCCGCGGAAGTGCTGGCGTTTTGTATCGCAAATCTGACCCGCAAGGTATTCTTTTACCATCACTACGAGAGATGTGATGTGGCCGTCTTTGCCTATAAACAGGAGCTTGGCAACTGATACTGAAGCGCCGCCGGGAATTCTTCTTCAATGCTTTGGGAGTCAAGCAATGCCGCTAACACTTGCCCAATGCGTTGACAAAGCGGTCTGGAACGAGTTTGTTTGCTCCTCGCCGCAGGGCAACGTCTTCTGCACCACGCCTTTCATCGAGGCGTTGGGAGCGCCTTTTGAGCTGTGGCTGCTGAAAAAAGGCGAACAAATCCAGGCCGGGGCTATCGTCTTGAGTGGCGAAGACGGGCGTCCGCTGCAGGCTCCGTTTCCATCTACCTGGTATATGGGGGTGCTATTGGCCAAGTTTGTTGGCGAAATGCCGGCGCATAGCCGGGTTGAGACCGGCTTGGCGATCGTCAACGAGTTATGCGCGGCCTTTGGAGAGCGCTACACGCGCATTTCTTTCTGTTTGCATCCGCGGTTTGAAGACCTGCGGAGTTTTTCCTGGTTCCATTACCATGAGCCTGAGCGCGGGCAATTCACAATTGATCTGCGTTACACAGGCTGGATTGACTTGACGGCTTCCAAAGATTTCGAGAGTTTTCTGGCCACAGTGCGTTCCACGCGGCGGTATGACTACCGGCGCGCGCTCGCCAAGGGCTTGACTGTTGAGGTGTCCACCGACATCGCCCTGCTCGAACGTTTGCAAGCCCTGACCTTTGCGCGGCAAGACCTCGCTATGAACCCTCAGGAAGCGAAGTTGCTGCGGGCCATTGCCAGTGCCGCTCTGGCCCACAAGTTTGGTGAGATGCGCGTCTGCCGCGATGCCGCCGGGGAACCGGCCTCCGCCACTTTGTTCCTTTTCCATAAAGACACCGGCTACTACTATGTGGGAGCCAATGATCCCGCCCACCACCATTTGAACAGCGGCACGTTTATATTCCTTGACAATGTGCAAAACTGCATGCGGCGCGGCCTTAAATTCATAGATACTTGCGGTATTAACTCGCCCAACCGGGGTGGTTTTAAAACCAGCTTCAATGCCGCGCCGCAGCCCTACTTCATTGTTACGTGGAATAAACCATCTGCTTAGCCCGCTGATGATTTGCTTCGTTTTGGCTTGGCGGAGTGTAGAGTTCCGAGCGCACTTGACAATAACAACTGAAGGCCCTAAACAAAGGCGTGTTGGAAGAAGCCGTGTAGAACTCCAGCAGATGAGTATGGCTAAATGAAATACCGCGCCGAAGTGGATGGACTGCGGGCCGTCGCAGTTGTCGCGGTCTTGTTCTATCATGCCAAGCTTGGCTGCCCCGGCGGTTACATCGGAGTTGATGTCTTTTTTGTAATTTCCGGCTATCTAATCACCGGGCTAATCCTCCACGATATTGACAAAGGCAAATTCCAAATTGGGAATTTTTGGGAGCGCCGCTTTCGCCGCATTCTTCCCGCACTGATCGTTGTGCTCAGCATGACGTTGGCCGCCGGCTGGTGCTTGCTGCCCACTCAAGTATTCAGAGAACTTGGCAAATCCACTGCATATCAAGCGCTGCTGGTGTCTAACGTTTATTTCTGGCGCCTCAATGCCGGATATTTCGCGCAAACCGCTGAAGAACAGCCGCTGCTGCATACCTGGTCTCTCGCGGTTGAGGAGCAGTTCTACCTTTTCTTTCCGCTTTTGTTAGTGTTAGTGAGCCGGTTGATGCGAAACAATCTTTCAAAGGTGCTTAGTCTTATTGCAGTCTGCTCGTTCGCCCTATGCGTTTACGGAAGCTACACACATGAAAGTGCAACGTTTTATTTTCTGCCTACACGCGCATGGGAGCTTCTGCTGGGCGCGTTTCTTGCCGAACGCGGCAGGGAGCCGCGTGCATCCGCCAGTTTGTTGGACGAAACGCTGGGATTGGCCGGTTTATTCGCCATCTTGTCCGCCGCAATGTTCTATAGTCCCGAGACCCGTTTCCCGGGTTTGGCTGCGCTTCTTCCGTGTGGCGGAACCGCTTTGCTCATTTGGGCAAACGGCGGCGCATTAACCATGACAGGCAGGCTGCTTGCCTGGCGCCCCATCGTTTTCATCGGCTTGATTTCATATTCGCTCTATCTTTGGCATTGGCCCATGCTCGTTTTCTTCAACTATTGGGTGCTTGGTCCGGCGCCATTGTGGCGTCACGTGTTGCCTTTGCTCGTCAGCGTGTTTGTGGCCGCCTTGTCCTGGAAATTTGTTGAGGGTCCGTTTCGAAAAGGATTGGTTCTAAATAGACGTGCCCGGGTCTTTGCCGCCGCGGGCGCCGCCTTGGCCGCATTGCTTGCGGCGGGCTTGACGGCCCAACTAGAAATTGTTCGGACTAGGATGCCGGAGGCGGCTCAGCGGTATTTTGATGGGCGGTACGACGAAGCCCCTGAGCGGCTACTCGACCTGCAACAGGTTCGCAACGAGAACTTTATTGAATTGGGATTAGGCGACAAGAGCCGCAAGGTGGATTTCTTTGTCTGGGGTGACAGCCATGCGACGGCAGTGCTGCCAATTGTCAATATTCTATGCAAGGAGTATGCGCTTCGCGGGGTGGCCGCAACACGCGGCTCGACAGCTCCTTTGATCGGTTATACAAGCTTTTGGAGGCGCCGTTTGTTGGAGAGCATCCCCTACAACGACGCGGTGGTTGCGTTCATCACCAAAAACCATGTGCACGACGTACTCCTTGTCGCTAAATGGAGGTGGTATATTGACATTGATGGATCCGAACGAATTCACAGTGCCTTGCTTGCCACAACGAATGCGCTTAAGAGATCCGGCGCCAGGATTTGGATATTGAAAATGGTTCCGGATTACGAGGTGGATGTGCCCAAGGCGCTGGCCGCATCTGTTTGGTTCGGCAGCGAAACTCCAAGTGGACGATCTTTGACCAAATGGCGCAAGTTTTGTCCAACTGAGGAGACGTGTTACGAGGGGCTTGATTTAGCTGGGATTACGGTGCTTGATCCGGCGCAGCTATTTGTCGGGCCCGCGAACACTTGCCGGACGGCGGATTGCGGCAGATCCCTTTATTCCGACAGTCATCACCTGACGGCACAAGGAGCGTTGCTATTGCGCCCACTTTTTGAACCCATCTTTGCGAGCCTGCGCAAAGCACGAGAGTTGCAGTAAGGTGGGTGTTTTGTGGGATAATTCCTGTGGTCCTTGGTAGATGGTAAAGCACAGAAGATTTACTCAGCGACATGAACCCTACGCACTCCCAGCACGGCTTTCTAACTTGCGGATGCGGCGCACGGCAAGTATGAATGGTGCCAGGATGCGGAAATGATATGGAGGCGGCGAAGGGTGGAAACCACCGATTTACCTGCCGGGAGTAACCAGACTGTCCTGGCCTTGATCTTGGCGCGCGGCGGATCAAAAAGCATTCCCGGCAAGAACATCGCGCTCGTGGCCGGCAAGCCGCTCTTGGCGTGGTCAATTGAAGCGGCCAGGAAAGCAAGCCGCGTTGCACGGGTCGTCATCTCAACCGACTCCCTGGAAATACGCGAGATTGCGGTCCGCTATGGAGCGGAAGCGCCGTTTCTGCGGCCGGCGGAGTTGGCGCGTGACGAGACGCCGAGCATGGCGGCGGTGCTGCACGCGGTGCGCTGGCTGGAGCAGCACGAGACGTATCGCGCGGATTATATCTTGTTGTTGCAACCCACTTCGCCGTTGCGCCGTAAAGAAGATATAGAAGGAATTATCAACTTGGTTGTCTCGCACGGCGCGCCCGCGGCGCTCAGTGTTTTCCCGGCCTCCCAGCACCCCTTCTGGATGAAGAAAATCAACTCCGCGGGTGAAATGGAAAGTTTCTTGAAACTGGATCGCGAATATGAACGGCGCCAGGATTTGCCGCCCGCCTACGTCCTCAATGGCGCCCTGTACCTTGTCCATAGGGAGATACTGCTATCACAGGAGACTTTCACCCCCAAAGGCACCTTGGCGTACGTCATGTCCGGCGAACATTCGCTGGATGTGGATTCGCCGTGGGACCTGCATTTGGTTGACCTGATTCTCAAAGACAGGATAACGCATGAGGACCTTTGAAATAGGCGGCCTCCGGATCGGGTCTGGCCAACGCTGCTTCGTTGGTTTCCGTCAAACTTGAACGGAGACTTTTCCAACATGCAGATGAGAAACCTAAGTGCGGATAGCTTTTTTCCATAATCTTCCATCAGGCGGCGCCAAACGCACAGCGCACGAATGCGATCGGCAATCCGTTTCCCGCGTCATCGCGGCCATGCGGGAATTGACCAAGCCGCGGCAAGAGGAGCCTAAATAGGGAAGAACATGTCAGTCATTCCAGTTGCAACTCCTGATCTCTCCGGCAACGAAGAGAGGTATATTGGCAGTGGGAGGCGGCAATGCTATCTCTAGTCGTCGCAGGTGAAACCATCGAGCCGCATTGTGGTCTGGGCAACTATCTTGAATGCCTTGCAGCAGCACTGAAGGACACACGTCCCAAGGAGGTCGGAGCACTGATAGTCCGCAAGACATCGGTGAAAAGGCATTCCGTGTTGCGACAAATGCTGAAATCCGTCCTCTCTATGCGGGCCTGCCGCTCCCTGAGCTGCTTCCGAAGGTCCTTGTTGGCCACCCGGTGGGCGGCGGAATGGGCTCTTCTTCCCGCAGACGCTGTCTGCCTCTTGCCTTTTATTGCGTTTGCTGACGACGGAGAGCTAGACCGGTATTACGAACTTCTGTGTAATCGTCCTTTGGTATTGGTGATACATGACCTTCATCCTTTTTATTACCCCGAACACTTTACATTTTGTCCCAGCGCACCGGAACGACTGCGGACCAGGTTGCAACTGCTAATACCTCGTGCTCAGCAGATTGTCACACACAACCAGTTTACCAAAAACGATATATGCAATCGCTTTCCTGCAGCGAATGGAAAGTGCCGCGTAGCTTTGCTTCCCGCCCTCTTTGATCCGGGCAAGCTCGATGCACAAGGGGGGCGGCTAGACGACATGACGCAGTTGGGTATCAGGCCACCTTACGCATTGTGGGCGAGCAGCGGCACATTGGTCCATAAGAACCATGATCGCCTCATTGCATCATGGAGACAACTGCTGAACGAAAGCTACGACATTCAGTTGGTATGCACCGGTACTAAAGAGCCGCGTTGGGACGAAATCCGTAAGTCCATTGTTGCCACAGGGCTTCAGAATCGGGTGCTATTTACCGGTGTTGTCACCAATAGGGACCTCATGGCGGATATTGTGCGAGGCGCAACTCTGGCCGTTTGCCCTACGCTGTATGAGGGCGGTGGATCGGGTCCCGCAGCCGAGAGCGTACTTGCCGAAGTCCCCGTATGCTGCTCACGGATACCCCAGACGGAAGAGCAGTTTGCAGGCCTTGATGGGGTGAATTGGTTTGACCCTTATAGCGTATGTGATATAACCCGTTGCGTTCGGGAAGTCCTTGACGACTATCCCAAGGCCAAGTCTAGAGCGGTGAGCGCCGCGCGAGAATACCGGCATCTGCGCTCATGGCCATCTGTGGCAAGAGTCTACTGGGATGCGGTTTTGGCATCAATGCCGACATAGGCTTTGAGGGAAGAACATGTCAGTCATTCCAGTTGCAGCTCCTGATCTCTCCGGCAACGAAGAGAAGTATGTGGTCGAGGCGATTCGCAGCAGTTGGGTTTCCTCAACAGGCGCTTTTGTGCAGAGATTCGAAAAAGAATTCGCCGCCGCTTGCGGAACCAAATCTGCCATCGGCTGTTGCAACGGGACGGTGGCGTTGCATCTGGCGATGCTGGCGCTCGATGTCCGGCCAGGTGACGAAGTTCTAGTTCCGTCACTCACTTACATCGCCACGGCCAATGCGGTGCGCTATGTTGGCGCGGAACCAGTGTTTGTTGACCTGGACCCGGATACTTGGTGCATTGATCCAAGCAAGTTGGAAGCCAGCATCACCCGCCGCACCCGCGGCATTATTCCGGTGCACATATATGGGCACCCCGCCGATATGGATGCCATTAACCACATCGCGGCGGTTCATGGGCTGTGGGTCGTGGAGGACGCTGCGGAGGCCCATTTTGCAAAGTATAAAGGGCGGCCAGTCGGCAGCTTGGCGCCCATGGCAACCTTTTCTTTTTACGGAAACAAGATTGTCACTTGCGGCGAGGGCGGGGCGATTACTTTGGACGACCAGCATCTGGAACTGCGCACTCGTACGCTACGCGGGCAGGGCATGGATCCGCTACGCCGCTATTACTTTCCCGTGACCGGCTACAACTTCCGCATCACCAACGTTGCCTGTGCCATGTTGTGCGCCCAACTGGAGCGGGCCAGGCAAATCCTTGAGCGGCGGCATGCGATTTTCGCCGCCTATCGGGAGCAGCTCCAAGGCATCCCGGGAATCGGTTTCCAGCCGGCTGCCTCGTGGGCTGAACCCGTGCCGTGGCTGTATTGCATCACGGTGGACCCCAAGGAGTATGGTTGCACGCGCGATGAACTCATGGCAAGACTGGCCGAAAACGGCGTGGACACTCGTCCATTCTTTATCGCCCTGCATCACTTGCCGCCCTTCCGTGAAGAGTCGCGGAGGCGCGGCGCAAATCTGTCAGCCACGGAACGCTTGAGCGTGTCGGGCATGAATCTGCCGACGTTCAATACCTTGGGGGACAATGACATTCAGAGGATCTGTGAGGTTATTCGCAAATCCAGAGGATGAGGTTTGGGTTATAGACAATTCCCGAGGCCGAAAATGACAATTGCACGAATCAATGAAGGTGATCTGCCGCTATTGCGTGAATTTATAGCCAGTGCGGGAAACTCGCTCCAAACCTTTCGTTATTTTGCGAAGCGGGATTTTGCCGTGATCAAAAATCATGTCGTGACTCTGATCGGGACTACCAATGGCCGGCCTGTGGCATACGGGCATCTCGACCGCGATGGCAACGATGTCTGGCTGGGGATCTGCATTGGGGAGGCCGCGCGAGGGCAAGGACTGGGTAAGATCATGATGGCCAGACTGCTTGACATTGCGCTCGACTGCAATATATCTGAGCTTCGACTTTCAGTGGACGAGAACAATGTCTCGGCGCGAGCGCTCTACGAGAAGTTCGGCTTCGCGCTTGAAAGCATTAACGATACGCATGCTTTTTACCGCTGGAAAGAAGGAGAAGTGATGGGAAGACAGCCTTCATGAAAAGGAACCTAAATGCGGATAGCTTTGCAAATAATCTACCCTCAGGCCGCGCCAAACGCACACCTCACGAATGGGTCAAGCGACTTTGTAAACCGCACTCGTTTGACCTCTACATCTGTGATCCCGAAGCCGAAACAGTTGTGGATCTGTGGCCATTCGTCAAGCGGACGGCCTTGATCGGCAAGGGTACACGCCGGGAAGGACGCTGGTTGGAAGGCTTGCGGTCATTGTCGGCGGTGAAGAACGCTTCAGAGGAAATTGCCGCTTGACAGCGCGGCAATGGTACGAGTGAATGAACTGTTCGAATTCCTCCTTGCGACAGCCTTGTGCCAGCTCGTTTTCCTTGTTAAGTGGAACGAGATGGGGTTTCTTGTTGTTTTTGTTTGCCGCCCTAGCGGTGAACTTCGCAACCGGTTTGCCCTCAGACAACTGCGCCGCAAATTACGTTCTCCTGCTGACGGGCATTCCTGCCTCCACCACGACGCCGAATAGCGCTGAGGCGTATTATGTTATTTTTGTGATCGCGCTTGCGTGCTGCCTGCCGGGGTGCGTTGTTTGCGGCCGCTATCCGCGTCCGGCCAACTTTCGACAACTGGCCTGCGATCTGGCCGCGCTCGTTTTCCTCATTGTCTGGGTCTACGGTTTACTGCTCGGGTGGGTGCTGGGTAATTCCCTCAGCTTTGTAATCAGGAACTTCGCCGGGATGCTCTTCTATATTGCCTATTTTATTCTTGTGTGTCTGCGGGCACCTCCAGAAAAGGTCTACAAAGTGACGTACTGGGCCGCGTTGTACGTCATGTTATTGACAATTGTGTTATCTATAGCCGCCGAATTACTGAACATCGATATTGATTCACCCGCGTGGGCGTTTTTCTCGGGGCCTGTTAGGGCCGGCGAAGCAAGCGGCCATCGGCGCATCTTCTGTGCGAATCAGTTGGTTTTGTTTGTGGTGGCTAGTATTGCCTTATACCGGCTGACAAGCTTATATTTCCGCCGTTTGTTGAAGAGCCTGCTGCTGGCAGCAATAGCTTTATATGCGCTCTTTGTGCCTGCCTCTCGCGGTTACATTCTGGGGTTGATTGCCATCATTGCGGTATTGCTGATGGCCGCGGCCGCTCCTTTGATGCGTTTGCGTGTTTCCAAGCGTTTCCTGGCGTTGCTGCTGTTTATCGCTCTGGGCGCTGGGGTCGTCATCGCGACCGGTTATGATGACATCGTGCTGTTGATTTTTTCCCAAGAAGAAGGTGGAAACGCCATTCGACTTGAGCAATCATCCGTTCTTTTGGACGACTGCACCCTGTTCGGAAGAGGGCTCGGGGCCGTCATCAGTTCCGGATATACGCGGGTCAGCGGACTCGACTATGCGTTTGAAGTCGTCTACGTCAATATCTTCCATAAATTTGGCATCTTTGCTGTATTACTGATCGCCTGTTACCTCTATACGTTCTACGCAGCGGGCAAGGCCCTGGTCCGCAAGACAATTCCTGCCGAGCATGCCTGCTGCGCCTTAGGCGCGATGGGCTATACGCTGGTAGCGTTTGGAAATCCTGTTCTGTTTGCGCCTAGCGGGGTCCTTCTTCACTGCGTCGCCTTGTATCTTCTCAGACAGCCTTCCTCACGGGTTGCTCAACTGGACAATCCGGCCGTTGGACGAGTTGCTTGGGAGGCGAGGGGCGTATGAAAAAGTCTGTCTGCATGGCGACGTATAACGGCGCGCGCTTCATTCGCCAGCAACTGGAGTCAATCCTGCCGCAATTGGAATCCGGCGACGAAGTGGTCATCAACGATGACTGTTCGACCGACCCAACCTGCCAGGTGATTGCGGCTTGCAGTGACGCGCGCATTCGCTTAGAGACCAATCCCCGCAACCTCGGCCCGATTCGGAATTTCGAAAAAGTCATCGCCCGCGCTACGGGCGAACTGATTTTTCTCAGCGATCAGGACGACATCTGGCTTGAGAACAAAGTCAGCGCCACCTGCGCAGTCTTCGCGCAATACCCGGATGTTACACTGGTCTTCAGTAATGCGGAACTGGTGAATGCCGAAGGCCAGCCGTTGGGGAGACTCCTCTGGCAAGGTGCGCTCTCGGCAGGCGTGATGAGGAATCTGGTCAAGAACCGCTTTCTGGGCTGTACTTTGGCGTTCAGAGAGGGATTGCGGGAATGCGCCCTGCCTTTTCCTGACGACCTCCCGATGCATGATATGTGGCTGGGCCTTGTCAATGCTCTTTATGGGCGTGGGTACTACATCGCTGCACCGTTGATCCAGTATCGCGTTCATAGTGCCAGTGCCACGTTCCACCGCAGGGCACCAAGTGGCCGCAGCACCGCGAGCTTATGGCAAAAGACAAAGTGGCGTTTAGCGCTCATGAAGAACCTGGGATTTCGGCAGCACAAGATCCGATCGGCGTCGCGCACCCGCATGCGATTGGCGGACCGGCCTCCACCAACGAAGGCGACCTCGCCGTAATATGCGTGTTCTTATTGCCAGTTGTGTTTTTCCGCCTGAGCTGGCCACGTCCGCTGTGAGCGCCCTTTTCGGGGGCGTTTGGTTGTGGCCTTTCGGCCGCGCGAGGAGCAGATGGCGGCGCAGCGCATTGTTTTTCTGAACCAGGCTGGTGGCCCGCTGTTTCGCGAATTCGTCCGCGTCGCCGGGGCGGCTCTCGGTCCGGCGCGCTACTACACGGCCGATGCCACCCCGGTGGGGGAAGGGGTGGAAGTAGTACGCGCACCACGTTATCGGCGGGACAGCGGCAGCGCGCGCCTATTGAGCTGGTCGTGCTATATGGCGGTAGTCGCCGCAAAAATTCTGTTGCGGCCACGGCGGCCGCTGCTGTTCATCGTCACCAACCCACCACTCGCTCCGCTGATCGGTTATCTGGCACGGAAAGTAAGGGGACAGCGCTACGTGCTGTTGTTCTACGATATGTATCCGGAAGCACTGGAGAGCTTCGCCGGTCTTTCGTCCCGCTCGAAGCTGGCGCGTCTCTGGCGCCACTGCAACCGTCTGGCCATACGCAATGCGGAGGCCGTGATCACGATCTCGCCGGATATGGCGAGGACGTTAAGCCAGTACGAGCTAACCGGACCGGGCGTCCCATCCAAGGTTCATATTGTGCCCACATGGGTGGACACCGCACAGATCCGGCCGCGCGCCAAACGGGAGAATTGGTTTGCCCAACAACACGGCCAAGTGGACAAACTGACGGTCCTCTATGGCGGCAACCTGGGCGCCGTCCATGACCTCTCCATGCTTCCGGACGTCGCCGCGCGGCTGCAGGACGATCCCCTGTTCCATTTCATGGTGATAGCCGAACCAGTGGCGCGCAAGGCTTTGGAGGAACGCTGTGCCCAGCTCAAACTGCGGAATGTTTCTTTCCTGCCGCTCCAGGACGAAGCCGCTCTGCCATTTTCGCTCACCACTGCGGACATTGGCTTGGTGGCCTTGGCAGAGGGGGGCGAAGGCGTTTCGATGCCCAGCAAGACGTACTACCTGATGGCGGCCGGATGTGCCTTGCTCGGATTCAGCTCGCTTCACAGCGATCTCGCAACGTTGTTGCGCCAGCATGACTGCGGCATCAATGTCGCGCCCCACGATGTCAACGGCGCCGTGCAGGTGCTGCGCCAGTGGCGGGCAGATCCCTCCGGGTTGGCCCAGTGCCGCGCGCGGGCGCGCGCAGCGGCAGAACAATACTTCAGCCGCGACGTCTGTGTTCCGCGGATGCTGGCTGTAGTGCAAGCACTCTTGCACGGAGCATCCGGCGACGGACCGGTTAAGGAAGGCATGCGGGTGTGAGGCTGCAACGGGCAATCAAACTGCTGCTGGATGTGAGTTCGGCGCTGCTGCTGTTGCTGCTCTTGTCGCCCCTGCTGGCAGTTGTGGCGTTGCTCATTCGCCTGAAGATGGGCGCGCCGTCGCTGTTCCGCCAGCAGCGCCCGGGCCTGCATGAGCGGTCCTTCACACTGTACAAGTTTCGCACGATGCTGGACCGCAGCGGCCCGGACGGCGAACCGTTGCCTGACGCCGAGCGCTTAACGCCGCTGGGGCAGACGCTGCGCCGCTTCAGTATGGACGAACTACCGCAGTTGTGGAATGTGCTGTGTGGGGACATGAGTCTTGTGGGCCCGCGGCCGTTGCTGATGGAATATCTGCCTTACTACAGCACCGAGCAACAACGCCGGCACATCGTGCGGCCTGGTATCACGGGCTGGGCACAGATAAACGGGCGCAATGCCATCACCTGGGAAGAGAGACTCGCGCTGGATGTCTGGTATGTCGAGCATTGGTCCTTGTGGCTGGATTTGAAAATCCTATGCTTGACCTTTGGCAAGGTGTTAGAGCGAAAGGGTATTTCGGCCAGCCAACATGCCACGATGCCGAAATTCCGGGGCACAACAAGGGGGCCGCAGTGAGTGCTTGCGAGGTCTTGGTTCTAGGCGCCGGCGGACACGGCAAAGTCGTCGTCAGCACCGCGCAGGCTGCCGGCTTCGTTGTCAGGGCCGTCTTGGATGACGTGGCTGCCAAGTGGGGCCAGACGCTGCTGGGCTGCCCTATTGCAGGGCCCCTCGACAAAGCCAGGGATTGGCCCGCTTGCGCGGCTGTAATCGCGGTAGGCGACAATCGGCTCCGCCAGGGCGTTTCCCGCAGGTTGAATCTGGAATGGCTTACACTGGTGCATCCTCGGGCCTATGTGGATGCGAACGCCCGGTTGGGGCCCGGCTCAGTCGTGCTGGCCGGTGCGATGGTGCAGGCCGGCGCGTGCCTTGGATCCCACGTGATTGTCAATACAAGTGCCAGCATTGATCACGACTGTGTGATTGGTGATTCTGTCCATGTGGCGCCGGGTGCGCATTTGGCAGGCGAAGTAGAAGTGGGAGCAGGCGTACTGCTTGGCCTCGGCTCGCAGGTATTGCCTGGCCGCAAGATCGGGGCCTGGAGCATTGTCGGGGCTGGCGCGACAGTCACGCGGGATGTGCCTCCAGGCGTGGTTGTCGCAGGTGTGCCGGCCAGAATCATGCGCAAATTTGACGCTCAAAGCGCATCGGACAGGGGGACTAACGCAGAACATGGCAGCCAATCGTAAACGCATTTTTCTTTCTCCGCCGCACATGGGGTCACGCGAACGCGAATTGCTGCTGGACGCGTTCGATTCGAATTGGATTGCGCCGCTGGGCCCGCACGTGGACGCATTTGAAAGGGAGCTTGCGGCTTGGGCCGGGATGCCCTATGCGGCCGCGCTCTCTTCTGGTACGGCAGCACTGCACCTGGCCTTGAAGCTGCTGGGAGCCGGCCCTGGCGACGAGGTTCTGGTCTCGACGTTCACCTTCGCCGCCACGGCCAACGCGGTGACCTATTGCGGCGCCACCCCCGTCTTCATAGACAGCAATCCTGAAACGTGGAATATGGACTCGCGCCTGCTGGAAGAGGAATTGCGGGCCTGCGCCGGGCGGGGCAAGCTGCCCAAGGCCGTGCTGGTCGTGGACCTCTACGGACAGTGCGCCGATTACGAACCGATATGCAAAGTCTGCGCGCAGTACGCTGTGCCTGTTGTGGAGGATGCCGCTGAGGCACTGGGCGCCACTTACCAGGGCCGGCCCGCAGGCGCTTTCGGAACCTTGTCGGTTTTCTCGTTCAACGGCAATAAGATCATCACTTGTGGCGGCGGCGGCATGCTGGTTTCCAAGCGCGAGGACTGGATAAAGAAAGCGCGTTTCTGGGCCACCCAGGCGCGCGACCCCGCCCCGCACTATCAACACACCGAGATTGGCTACAACTATCGCCTCAGCAACCTGCTGGCGGCGCTGGGCCGCGGGCAGTTGCTGGTCCTGGAGGAGCGCGTCAAGCAACGGCGCGCCAACAACACCTTTTATCGCCTGGCCCTGAAGGACCTCCCTGGTGTGGCGTTCATGCCCGAGGCGCCTGGCGGCCGGGCGAATTGCTGGCTGACTTGCATTACTATTGACCCGCAAGCCTTTGGCGCGACGCGCGAGCAATTGCGCCTGCACCTGGAGACGTTCAACGTCGAATCGCGCCCGGTCTGGAAGCCGATGCACCTCCAACCGGTTTTTGCCCACTGCCGCAGGCGCGGCGGTGCGGTCGCGGACCATATCTTTGAGCACGGCTTATGTTTGCCGAGCGGCTCGAATCTTACGGACGAGGACCGCGCCCTGATCCGCGATCAGATCTGGGATTTCCAGCGAGGGCGTTCGCGAATCTCAAAACCATGATTCATTACCGGCATGAGCGGCGGCTGCTGGCGCTGCTCACAGCCTTCTTCTTTGCTTCGTGGTTGCTGCCCTGCATCACGGACGTAAACCACCCGCCAGGCACGCGCCTTGTGCGGATCGCCGCAGCAGTGGCCGCGCTCGGTGTTCTATGGCTGGAAGCAGCCCGGCCCTGGTGCGGGTTCTACCTCTTTCTGGTCCTCTGGCCCCATGCCCTGATCATACGGGAACTCCTTTGCCGGCAGTCGGAATTATGGCTTCAGATGCCCATCTTCTGGTCAGGGCCGCTGGCGTCGTCGTTAGCTCTCGCCTATGGCTGGCGCCTGGAACGAGCGTCACGCCGCAGGCAGACTGATGTGCCTCTGGCGCCAGCCGAATCCGCAGTGCCTTGGCGCAAATGGATTGGCGCCTTTCGCATCGCACTCTGGCTGCTCGTCGTAAGCTGGCTGCAGTCCATGGTCTGCAGTCTGTTGAGGCTGCGGGCCTGGGAGGCCATGCCGCTTTCGTGCCGGCTGCTGCTTTCGCAACCTCAGATCTCCCCGCTCACGCCCTTCCTGTCCACGGCCGCTGTGCTGCCCAGTCTGCTGTTAGGACTTCTGCTGTTGAACGGGCTCAGCGATCTGGCTCTTGACGGCGCCACGGAACTTGTCGCGCGCCCCCTGCAGCCGAAAGCGTTCCAGATGCTGCTGTGCCTGCTCGGGCTGCTGCTCGCGGCGCAACTTTGCG
>Ga0187861_10001437_pt1 | contig 24711 bp, 20 predicted proteins | sample June2016WEW_10_1_3_FD_132986 | JGI IMG/M metagenome (GOLD analysis project Ga0187861, IMG submission 132986) | Peatland microbial communities from SPRUCE experiment site at the Marcell Experimental Forest, Minnesota, USA - June2016WEW_10_100 | ecosystem: Environmental > Terrestrial > Soil >...
GCTCTGTAAGCGACTGAAAGGAAACGGCGCATCGGCATTTCGGCTATCCTTCGTGCGTGTTCCAAACGAACGAAAGGATGGTCGCTGCCGATGCGCCTGGAAACTTGTATCAGAAAAGGCCTGTGTTTGAAAAGCTATCGAGTTGGACGGGTCCTCGAGGAGCCGGATCGACTGGTGGCGGAAATCGAATGGATCCCTGGTCGCACTTTGATTTGCAGCAACTGCTCGAGACGGACGGCACGGATCCATGCGCGGCAGGTGCAGCGCGAGTGGCGCGACCTGTCTGTACGCGACCGGCCCCTGGTCTTGCGATATTTGCCTGTCCGGGTGCGCTGTCCAGCATGTGGCCCGCGCGTCGAGCATCTGCCCTGGGCTCACAAGTGGCAACGCATTACGAAGGCGCTGGCGGAAGTCATCGCCAGGCTGTCGCGCCAGTTGAGCTGGAAGGAGACGGCCACGCATTACGGGGTGGACTGGAAGACTGTCGCGACCGTTGTGAAACGGGCGGTCGATTGGGGGTTGGCGCATCGGGTTTGGAAGCCGCTGCAGGCCATCGGCATCAACGAGGTTTCGCGTTCCAAAGGCCAGCGTTACCTGACGCTTGTCTACGGCCTCATTCGGCGACGCTTGGTCTGGATCGGGGAGAACCGGGATGCGGAGGCCGATGGCCTTCAAGCGCACCCGGTGGCTCTGGCTCAAGAATCCCTGGAATCTGAAGAACGAAGAGCAGAGGCGCCTGTCTGTACTCTGCCGCCAAACCAATCAGCCGATCGTGCGGGCCTACCACCTCAAGGAAAACTTTCAACGGTTCTGGGACTATCTCTACGAAGGATGGGCGCAGCCTTACCTGAAGCAATGGCTCTGGTGGGCCTCCCACAGTCGGCTGGAGCCGTTCGTCCGGTTTGCTCGGATGATCCGCGAGCACCTGGACGGGATTCTCGCTTGGACCCGGCTGCGCGTTGCCAACGGCGCGCTGGAAGGGATGAACAACAAGGTGAAGGTTATCAGCCATCGCGCCTACGGCTTTCGCAAGACCGACCACTACATCGCCGCCATCTGGCATGGCTGCGGAGAACTACCGTTGGAGCCGATGTCATGAAACACTGGCCTGTGGAAGCTGTGGAAAACCGCGCGCTTTGCGGTTTTCCACAGCTTCCACAAGCCCTACTGGTATTTATCGAATCTTGCATCACACTTTTGGATACCAGCCCCTTTTTTTTCTGTGTCGAAAGATTCGCTGAACTGGTTGGCCCCATGCCTGCGATGCTGGCGAAGGGTCTTGAGCGTGTCAGAGCATCTGTTTGGCCGCGCAATTCCCAATAACGCCGCATGCCAGTTTCCGCCTATCTCGAACGCGTCGGCGCCTTGACTGCAGATCCCCGCCGTGTTATGCAGTAGCTGTGTTTAGAACTGCGGTTCACCCTCTGCGCGTGCTCTTTTTGATTTGTGTTGTGTTCGCACCGGCCGGCGTTTATGCACAACGCCAGCGGCAATTACAGGCCCCGGAAGAAGGCGCCTATGGATCGAAGTTCTTCGATCAGCTGCGCAGCATTTTCGGCATGTTCCGTGATGCAGATCTTCAGCACGCGTTTCAATTGGCTCAGCCGATTCAATGCTCCGAGCTCGTAGTCGGTAAAGGAGAGTGGAGAACGGTCGCGTTCTTCAATGAAGACCGCAGCCTGGGCGAGTGGTGCCGCAGCAGCATCGAAGAAGTGAAATCGGATCTGTCCGTGTACATCTTCAAGGGGCCCTGCAGCGGAGATCGGGGAACGATCCAGGTGTCGACGGAGTTCCCCGTAGGCGCAAGCGTCGACGCCTACACCGATGGGAAAATCGGCTTGGATCAGGTCGATATCAATGTCAACGCGCCGGTGCGCGCCGTCTTTGATCTAGGGACTCAGGCTTACATTTTCGAGCTTCCCTATCTCTTCCTGGTTGGTCAGCGGAGTACTGGAAAAGTCTACAGCTTCGTCGCACCGCATCTTGAGGACAGTTATGCCCCGGATGTGACGGACCGTTGGGAATGCAAGGCCGTAAAATCCAACGATGTGACCTACCGGTTCTTGATCTGCCGGACAGCGACGGTGGCTCGCGATGCGGCCGTGAGAAACCAAAACCGGGATCGGAGCTTTGGTGCATCCGCCTACTTTATTCTGTCGGACGGCATGGAAGCACAGACGAGTGTGAGCGTGTCGTTCGGCAACACGGACCCTGGGGCCGACAAATCTCAGGTCACAGCAGCGCCTGTCGCCTCCCCGGAACGTCCAGTCCTCACAAGAGACGTAGCGATAAAGCACGGTGGGATCTGGCAAATGCCGGATGTCCGCTCAAAGGTCGTCGATGTGGGGAAAAGCGAGTTCAGACTCCGCTTCAGTTCTCAAACGTGGACCAGCAAGATTGGTTCCCCTCAGATCCTGTCCGATCAGAAAATGTCGAGCTCCCTATCGGCCAAACTGTCGGAAAGCGCAGACTATTGCGCCTGGCGTCCAGCAGCTGAAAATCTGGGAGACCGCCTTCTGGCAGACGAGCCTGACGCGGATATTTCGTATTCCGTCGAGGCGTTCAACAAAACCAGCGAGACGCCTGCGTCGATCGTTTTTGACATGAAGACTCATACCGGCATTCGTCTCGGAACGTTGCAGTGCGTCTTCCCACATGCCGAATCCGTGTCGAATATCGATTTCGATCGCTGGGTCTCAGTTGTTGGCGGACATCTCACGTTGGAGATCCGCCGATAGCTTCCGCATCGAGGCGCCGAATCAAAGCAAACCGCGATTATTCAGCATCCTGATAGAACCTGTTTTGCGATATATTCGGGCACACTGGCGAGTGACGCAGCTGCGGAGCCCCCAGTCGAAGTTTTCATAGCATCTCATCTCAGAATCTGAAACACGGTCGCTTGCAGGCTGCAATCCGAAACGCAGTCAATTCCGGCAATCGTGCGCTTTGTCGACTACCTTTGTCTCTGATGCTTGAGGAACGTCCCCTGCTGCAGTTCCTCGAACGCCTGCCGGAGTTGTTCCTGGGTGTTCATCACGATGGGGCCGTACCACGCCACCGGCTCTTCGAGCGGCTTTCCGGAAACAAGCAGGAACCGGATGCCAGCGTCTCCGGCTTGCACGGTAACCTCGTCGCCGCGATCAAAAAGAATGAGCGATCGGTTTTCCGCCTCCACCGGAGGCGTTGTGTCCGACCATCCGACCCCTTCCGTGGGTACGGCGAAAGGCCCCGACGCGTTACAGAACCGCCCCGATCCCGTGAAAACATAGGCGAAAGCATGGCGACTCGTTTCGACCGACAGCGTTTTCCTCCTGCCCGCGGGGATCGACACATCCAGATAAATCGGATCCGCTGCAACCCCGTCCACCGGCCCGGCTTTACCCCAAAAGCTTCCGCAGACGATGAGCACACGGGTTCCGTCGTCATCCATAACCTCGGGGATGTCGGCGGCCTTCACCTCCTGGTAGCGGGGCGATGTCATCTTCAACGACGACGGCAGATTTCCCCAAAGCTGGAACCCATGCATCCTGCCGTCCCGATCGCCCTTAGGCATCTCCTGATGGATGATTCCGCTCCCCGCCGTCATCCATTGGACATCACCTGCTGTGATAGCACCCTGGTTTCCAAGGCTGTCGCCATGCTCCACGGTTCCGGCGAGAACATACGTGATGGTCTCAATTCCGCGGTGCGGATGCCACGGGAACCCAGGGAGGTAGTCTTCCGGGCGATCATTGCGAAAGTCGTCGAGGAGGAGAAACGGGTCGAAGTCGGACGTGTTGCCAAACCCGAAAGCACGGCGTAGGTGGACGCCTGCGCCTTCGAGGGTTGGCTTCGATTTTATAAGCCGTTTAATCGGTCGAAGGGACATGACGTACTCCTCTTTTCCGAAAATAACCGCTTTCCCAAACGTCGTGGTCGTAATCGTAATCGGTAGTGTATGGATATCAAGAAAAACCGATCACGACTACGATCACGAGCCATGACAGAAGGGGCACCGCGGCAAACAGCCATTTTCATCCGTGAATGGGTGCGCCCCGATCATAAGAAGCTGATGTAAGCTTAACGTGCGACGTATGCCTATTCAACCGGTGCCCGGGTCGCGGGCGGAATTTCAGGGCCGGAGCCGGCTTTCCGCGCCATCCAATCTTCGGCGTCGCCCCTTAGGGCTCGCGCCAAAATGTGAACTTATTTCTGAGCGAACCCTTACCTCACTCCAGGTACTCAGTCTTCGACGAACGACTTTAGCCTGAACAGTGCCTGATCCCATTGCTCGGAGACAAAATCGAGGTATTCCTTAATTCCTTCAATCGGCTGCGGATCGAATTTGAATAGGCTCTCGCGACCCCTACGGACGCTGTGCACGATTCCTACACTTTCCAACACTCGAAGATGCTTGGTGATCGCCTGCCGGGTCAGCCTGGAACCGTGCGATAGCTTAGAGATCGAATGAGGCGGCCCACCACAGAGCCGCGCAACCAGCGATAGCCGCGTCTCGTCGCCCAGCGCGGCAAATACCAGTGCACGAGCCTGCCGACTGGCGGCCATGCTGCTACGGCGTCTGTGAGACATGGTTGTCGATGTTCTTCATTTGTTCTGTCCAACCGCCGTCATTCATGCGGAATGCTTCGAGGCGGCGGTCGCTGGGAATCTTGTCGAAGCCGGACTCTGTGAGCAGAAGCAGTGTACCGCTCGTGGTCTTCTCCAGCCTGAATTCGACGAGCGTGGGCGTCTCCTTCGAGTAATCTATTTTGGGATCGATGGAATAAGGATGCCAGGTGAAGGAAAAGAGCCGTTCGGGCTCCATTTTCTGCACGACGGCCTCCCATTTGATGTGCTCGTAGCCGGGATAGGTAACCTGGCCACGCGCGACCTGACCCGGTACGAATGGCCCATCCAGTTTCACCCGAAACCACTCGCCAAACTCACGGTAATCCGTCAGCGCGCGCCAGACCCGCGAAACCGGCGCTTTGAGTTCAATACGTTTCTCAATTTGGTTATTCACCTTAAGCAACCTCCGGGTTGCATATTAGCTTAGCGCGGCATAAAAAGCAACCCTGTGGTTGCACTTTCAGGCAGGCCGGCTACTTGGCCACCGCGAGGATGAGCTTCGAAACGCGGATGTCGATCGTGATTATGAGGTGGGACAGAATGTCGCTGCCGAGCGTCAGTGCGACGGGCAAGTCAAAGCCAGCCCCGCGGCGGACCTCGGATTCGCGGAGCTCATCGAGGATAAACGTTTGCCCGCCCAGTTCCATTGGAACGCGCTCACGGAAAACCTTGAATTTTCCGGGTCGTTCGACACGCACAAGACCTTCTGCGAAGGCGGGATCGATGAAGGACACGTTGTAGCCGGTATCGAAATAGACGATCGCCTCACGCCCGTTTACTTTGGCTCGCACGTATAGAATGTGACCCTGCGATTTCGGAGGTTCGACGAGATCGACGGTAAGGTAGCGCTTGCGGTCGAGTTTTTCCGGGAGAGGCGAGGCTGTTACGCCGACTCTCCGTGATCGGTAATCCAAAGTAAGGCGCCGATCCAGGAAGAAGTCGAGCCCCACGGTTCCATTGAACGGTTCGGAGGAGAACATTTGCCAATCGGAGAGGCTTCCCGCGACATTCTTGAAAGCCTTCCCGAGGACGGAGACGATTTCGACGCGAATGCGAAACGATTCGCCACGGTGGCTGCCGTCGGCATTGAGTTCCTCCGTGCGTTCCTCGATGCGATGCGGAATTGAAGGAACATGATTCGTGATTAGAAAGCCTCTGGCGGTTCCTGAATCGAGCATGAGGGAGAGTCTTACCCCGGAGACATCCACTTCTACGAACGGACAGCCCAAGGCGTCAAGACTCAGCGGATAGAGTTGGGGTTTCCGATAGCCAAGGTCCTGCGACCACCGCACGAATGAGGTAGGTTCAAGCGTAGTCGAGACCACTGCCGCTTTGATCAGTTGATCTGCCTGAAAAGACGCGCGACTCAAGACTGCCGCGGTGGGGAATGAGACGGAAAATATTATGATAGCGATTGGCGTCCACGCTGCTGCGGACCATGATCGGACCGTCAGAAACCGAAGTGCCGTTTTCCCTATCATAATGGCTCGCTCCCATTGTCGCTGATGCGCCTCAATTAAAGAGGGAAGCGGCGTAAAAGTAAAGCATGAGTCTTGTCTGAAAAACTCTGCTGGATTGCGATCCAGTCTTACTTCTCTGAAATTGTTGTTGCACGCGAGTATCCTTTCGCCTGAAGGGTCCGAGGACTGGAACCCGGACAAGCTCGACCTCGCGCCCGCGAATCACTTGGAACACGTGCTCCGCCGCGACCCGCTCGTGGAGAGAACTTGTCGGGCATTTCTAATGCATGAAAAATGTTCTTGGGGAGGCAGGGTCGACAGCGGCCGCTCGGACCTTCAGGTCAGGCAAGTCAAGCCAGATCGAAGAGCAGTGTTTCCGCCACTCCGTCCGCCTTGATCAGGAGAGACTCTTCGTCGCTGGCAGAGGCGCCATCCCCCTGTCGCAGCCGGTTCCCATTCAGCCAGAGGCCGCCTTTTGTGACTTGCAGCCATGCGTGCCTGCCCTTGGGCATGGAATAGGTCATTTGTTTCCCATTCTCCATCAGGCAGGCGAACACACGCGCATCCTGGTGGATCGTGACTGAGCCCTCCTGACCGTCTTGCGAAGCGATCAGGCAAAGCCGACTGCGTTTTTCGTCAGGCGCGAAATATTTCTGCTCGTAGCCCGGAGTCAGCCCTTTGCGTTCGGGCAGGATCCAAATCTGCAGAAAATGAACTGCCTGGTCCGCCGACGGGTTGAACTCGCTGTGCTGCACCCCACTGCCGGCGGTCATGCGCTGGACGTCGCCGGGGCGGATCACGGAGCCGTTTCCCATGCTGTCCTTGTGCTCCAGAGCGCCCTCGAGCACGTAGGAAAGTATCTCCATGTCGCGGTGGCTGTGCGTGCCGAATCCTTGCCCGGGCTGCACCCGGTCTTCATTGATTACCCTGAGGTCGGAGTACCCCATGTGCTCCCGGTCAAAATAATCGGCGAAGGAAAAGGTATGGTAGGTGTTAAGCCAACCATGATCGAAATGGCCCCTTTCCTCCCCCTTGCGAATCTTGATCATAGTTCCTCCTTATCCTTAACCGACTCCACCTGATAGAACGGAAAATCAGTTCGAAGCGGCAGGGGCCGTTTTGATGAGTTCGATCTCAAGCGTGATCTTGATCTCGGTTCCCACCAGCAGACCGCCCGTTTCGAGCGCCGCATTCCAGGTAAGCCCGAAATCTCTGCGATCGATCTTCGTCGTTGCCGATGTTCCCATCCTGATGTTGCCGTACGGGTCTTTAATCTCGGAGCTCAGCGATTCGACCTCCAGCGCAACCTCGCGCGTCACTCCGTGGATGGTGAGATTTCCCGTGGCCCGGAAGCCCTCGGTCATAGAGCCCTCCACGCGCGTCGACGTGAAGGCGATGGTGGGGAACTTCTCTGCATCCAGAAAATCAGCGCTGCGCAGGTGAGCATCGCGCGCCGGTTCGCGCGTCTGAACGCTCGAGGCGTCCAGTACCGCATCTACACTTGACTTGCCCGGATCACCGGGGTACAGCTTCACAGCGCCGCTGATTTTGCTGATCTCCCCGCGCACATTGGAAACCATCATGTGGCGCACGGAAAAGTGCGCGCTCGAATGCGCCGGGTCGATCTGCCAGAGCAGCGGTTCCGGCGAAGCGGCTCCCTGCGTTGCTTTGCCGGGCTCAAAAACGGGCTGAGTCGCGTTCATATTTGTTCTCCTTTTCAAGTTGTTCAACCGTTTATCGTGATAACGACTATCATGCCAAAGAAGTTACCCGCTGCCCGCGCGTGCCGCTTCGAGCAGATCAATCAGGTGCTGGACCTGTTTCCGTCCAAGATGCGCCAATCCGCGGCGATGGAATTCAAGCACCGGTTCATCCAATTCCTTCAGCAGGCGCAATCCTTCATCCGTGATCCGTGTCAGGATGACCCTACGATCCTTTGTGTCGCGGGAGCGGGTCACCAGGCCTCGGGCCTCCAGGCGGTCGATGAGGCGCGTGATATCGGGGTCGCGGGTGATCATGCGCTCGGCCACTTCGCGGCAGAGCAGTCCCCCGGGGCCAGCGCCCCGCAAGATCCGAAGCACGTTATATTGGGTGTGCGTGAGCCCGAACGGCTTGAGCGCCGCCTCGAACACGCGCAGAAACGCATCCGCGGTGCGCTGCAGGTTCAGGAACGCCGCCTCCTCCCGGCAGGAGAAGGGCTTGGTCTGCTTGATCTCCTCTATCAACCGTCGTCCCATGCGGATAATATAATCGTTATAACGACAAATGTCAAGAGGAATAAAATGCGGCCGCAAATCGGGGTGGATCGGAGAAGGCCCCATGCTATGGCGTGCACGAGCTTATTTCTTCAAGACGGCTTGCCAGTTCAGCACCACCGTGTAGGGCTGGGGTCCGCTCTTGGCCGCCAGCCTGAGAAAACGATTGCCGTCCGCGGCGGAATCCCACTGGAAACCTCCATACGAACTGCCAAACGCGAAGGCTAAAGCTCCGAAAGGTTTGGGGTTCCCGGCCCGGAATACCGGATTGAACGAAATCTCGACAGCCAGCAGCCCTCCACCGCGAGAAAGATAATAAAGTTCCCGGCCGTCACCGCGCCAGCGCGGGTCAGTCCCGAATCCATCGGAGATTTTCCACTTGCCACCCGCCTCCACAGCCGTCCCGGCGGAGTTCATGGAAAATGACTGCACGTAGACCTCATTTTGGCCTGACTCATCCGAGGTGTAGGCCACCCAATGGCCGTCAGGAGAAAAACGAGCTTGGCCCTCGTTGAATTCACTGCTCAGGAACGGGACCGGCTTCTTGTCGCCCAGCCGGAGCACCCAAATTTCCTCCTTCGTTTTCGGGTGAACCACTGTATACAGAAGGAAACGCCCGTCGCGCGACCAACTGGTGGCATGTTTGTCCTCTTCAGACTTGAGCAGAAGTTCCTCGTCTTTCCCCTCGTTCGCCGGCTTTTGATACAAGTTGAACGTACCATCCCGGTTGGAGCTAAAGATGATGCTGCTCCCATCCGGCGACCAGACCGGATTTGTGTCTCTGAGCGAACCAAAAGTAAACCGCGTACTCGCGCCGCCACGAGAAAGATCCAGCAGCCAGATGTTTGCGTCCGCCCCTCTCTCTTTCGTAACAGCCAGCCGCGTCCCATCCGGCGAAAGCGCCAGGTTTCCATAATCACCCGGCTCTCCGGCGGTTCCCATGACCTTGCCCTCCCGGTCGTACCAAGTGAGCTGCCGGTCTGACGCTACGTTTTGCAGGAACACCAGAACGTTATTGGCCGAAGCCGAAAAGGCCGCGTAGCCGCCGGTGCCGCCGCCGTTATCACTGACCTGCTCGGCGATGGGCGCCTCCTGTCCTTTCAGCTGCAATCGGCGGTTATCGAATGGCTGGGCCATCAGCGTTCCGCCGCGTATGAAAAGCAGGTAGCCGGTGCTAGGGTCCGCCGAGGACGCATATGCCGGCTGCCAGTTGCTAGCCACTAATGGCTTGGAACTCTGCTGTTCGGGTTTTGCGTCAATGGAGCCGAGATAAATGGCGCTCTTCGCCTCGTCAGTCGAGGCGCGCGTATAGACAAAATGCCGCCCATCCGGCAGGAACGAGGGACAATAATGGAGATTTTCCTGGCGCGCGGGATCCAGCGCAGTGATTTGAACTGGAACGCCGCCAGAGGCAGGCACACGGAATAAGCCAACCTGACTGATGCCTAAGACGATCACGTTGTCCTGGTTCCATGCGCTGCATGCGGCCCCTGCCGGGATGTCGGACAAGTCCAACAGAGTCGTTGGGGGACCGCCAGTCACTTCGATCTTCTTGAGCTTTCCTTGGGATCCATATCCGATAAAGCGGCTGTCCGGGGACCAGAAGGGCGTACCACCGCCGGCCGTCAGATCGCGCGATTTCCCCGACTCTAGGAAATGAACCCACAGCCGGTCTCCCACGATGAAGGCCAGCTTGCGGCCATCGGGCGACAAGCTGAGCATCAGCGTGGCGTTTTCCGGCGCCGCGATCTGTAGGCGCATTGGCGCCGTCGGAGCCGGCGGTCTTTCGCGGAAGTGCAGAAACGCGACCGTAGCCAGGCCTACAGTCGCCACGGCCGCCACGCTCCACGCGAGCCACAGGCGGCTAGGGCCGCCGGGCTTCGGTGCGCCTTCGAGGAGCAGCGTCTCACCGGCGAGAGTTGCCTCGATGGCGATTCTCGCTTCACCGATGTCGCGCAGGCGGTTCTTCACGTCACGATCCAGGCAGCGGCGCAGCAGGCCCCGGATTGCCGCCGGCATCTCGCGCGGCAATTTGTCAAAGTCGATCGGGCCGCGCAACACTTCGGCCAGCGTGTGTGAAACGGTCTCGGCTTCGAACAGGCGATGGCCGGTCAGCAGCTCCCACAGCACCACGCCAAACGACCAGATATCCGCGCGCTTATCAACCGGTTTGCCGCTGGCCTGCTCCGGGCTCATGTACGCGGCCGTCCCCAGGATCGTTCCTTCCCGCGTCGCAGCAACAGTCAGCGTGGGTGAATCCTCCGCGCTGCCCGCCGCTGACTCCTGCGCCTTTGCCAGCCCGAAATCCAGCACTTTCACCTGGCCCTCGACCGTGAGCTTGACATTGGCCGGCTTCAGGTCGCGATGGATGATGCCCCGCTCGTGCGCGTATTCCAATCCTTCAGCAATCTGGCGGCAGATTTTCAGGGCTTCATCTGCCGGCAGCGGCCCTCTGGCGATCCTCTGCGCCAGAGTCTCGCCTTCCACAAGCTCCAGAACCAGGAATCGTTTTCCGGAAGCTTCTTCGAGCCCGTAGATGGCGGCGATGTTGGGATGATTCAGCGAGGCAACAAGCCTGGCCTCGCGTTCGAAGCGGGCCAGCCTTTCGGGATCTGCCGCGAAGGCAGGCGGCAGAAACTTGAGCGCGACCGTGCGTTTCAGCTTCGTGTCTTCCGCCCGGTAGACGACGCCCATGCCGCCATGGCCGATCTCCTGGACGATGCGGTAGTGCGCGACCGTCTGTCCGGGCTTGAGCGTCGCTTGCGCCTGATCCTGCGCGAGCGCCTGGGCTGCCACATTCAGAGCTGGAGTTTCGATGAAGCGATCGATTCGCGATTGATCCGCAAGAAGCGCGGCGACTTCCTTTCGAAGATCTTCGTCGCCCGCGCAAGCATTGCTGAGAAATGCCTCTCTTTCGCCCGGCGCCCGCTCTTGAGCCAGTTGGTACAGGCGCTCGATTTCCCGCCAGCGTTCAGGATCTATTCCCAAGGTCATGAGTCATCTGTCTCCACTGACGAGAGGGACAGGCCTATCCATCGCTACCGCATCGCCAGGCTTAAAGCAGTTGAGTGATTTTCCCGGGCTGCTGTTTCATGACATAAACCCGCGTGGCGAAAGGCTTATCCCGATTCTTGTGCGATCATACACCGGTTTCATCCGGCCACGCAATCGAGGGAAAAAACTCCGTCGACATTCCTGTCTGATCCTTGTCGCCAAACTCCGTGGTCACATCGCAAAATCGAGCGAGTGCCTTGGACCTGGACTTGGACCGTCTTGTTCGATGTAAACTTTCCACAAGAACATTTACCAGGTGGCCCTTTATCTGTTCATGTCCACTTCCAGGTCGACGTCCTGGTCCGGGACTGATAGTTGAGGAATTTCACGACGGAGACTATCTGGAGTCCGGAAGCCGTTGCAGACCCATGAACACAAAAAATCGGGGACATGCGGGTTTATTGGGATGGATTTCGTAATAGGGACTGAGGGCGGACAGATGAAGCCGCCAAACGTAGCTCTATCCAAGGGGAGGGAAAACCATGTTCAGCAAGAAAAGCTTGTTTGTCCCAGCAGTGTTGATTTTCAGTAGCTTCTTTGGCGTGTCTGCCGCAAATGCGCAGAACCCGGCATGCCCGTACACTCTCGCCAGTCTTCAGGGCAACTATGCGGTCATCGGCAACTATGGCGCCAACGTAGCCATAGCACTCGGGACAAGGTATTTCGATGGAAAAGGCAATCTGACGGGATCCTACGTCGTTAACGAGCCCATGGCCGGGTCAACAACCGGAGATAGAACCATTGCGACCGGCACGCACACGGGAACCTATACGGTGAATTGCAACGGCACCGGCGTTATCAGCCGCGTTCTCACGCAATCGAACGGCACCACCTCGCTAGGCATGGATGACTTCATCATTTCATGATCATCAGTAGGTGGCTCCTGCTCGCGTTCTGCGACAAAATTCATAGTCATGATGCGTCCCCGCGCCTCTCAGATTTCTGCTGTGATTCGTACCCTGATATTTGCCTCGATCTTCATCGCGGGCGTGCTGGTGTATCTTCCTTGGGGCATCGGCATTTTCCGTTGGCAGCGCCCTTTGCAGGCCCGTTGGGAGTTCTTTGGCATCGTGGTGCTCCTCCTCGGTGCTTACCTTGGCCTGCGGTGCGTCCTTGCCTTTGCCTGGACGGGATATGGTACGCCTGCTCCCTTTGACCCGCCGCGCACACTTGTAATCAAAGGCCTTTACCGCCATGTGCGCAATCCCATGTACTGGGGAGCGTTCCTGATCCTGGCCGGGCAGTGGTTCTTGTTCGGGATTGGATGGGCCACCATCATCTACATTGCCTGCTTTGTCCTTCTCGCGCATCTATTCGTCTGCTTCTATGAAGAGCCGACACTACGCCATAAGTTCGGTGCAGACTATGATGACTACTGCCGCAGTGTGCCGCGGTGGATCCCGCGCCTCAAGCCTTGGACGCAGTCTTCTTCCGATTCCGCCGATCCTGATTGAATTGAGGTTCGTCGAGGGCTTGCCTCAGACCGGATGGACGCGTGCACTGGATGGCGCCGCGCACCCCGGCATGCGGCTTTCAAGAACGAGCGCAGAGGTGCGATGACGGCAGCGCTCTTATCGGGGTCACACCTGACAGCCGCCCATCTGCGGGGAGGGGGAGTGACCACCTTGCAGAAGATGCTCTATCCACTCATCGGACAGGATTACCGGCGAGGTTCCAGGCTCGCGGGTTTCAAAAGCTGATTTTGCGATGTGTTGTCCGAGCCTCCGATAGCTTTCAAACTGGGACTCATCGAAAAACTGGTCCGCAGTGGATTGGTGTGGGAACGCGGCGTTCTCAGCCTTGTATTGGAGGATATCGCCATCTTCGTCACCCGTCAGGGACGCTTTCAGATACACCAAATACCCGTCCTGGTCGCGATCATTGCGGTCGTAACGGACTCTCCCCAGCGCGCAGTGAGCTCGTGAATAGGAGTTCGCATCCCGTATCCGTATTTCCCGCGTGTCTATTTCTATGTCGACGTCGAAATCCACTCTGCATTTACGAATCAGGCCCCCGAGGCCGGACATCACGAAATGCTCGTCCTGCTCCGCATCGCAGGCGATGATATATCGGCAGCGCCTGCGGATGAGTTCGTACACTCCAAGATTTTCGAAATGGCCACCATCGGAAAGGTAAAGAAACTTGTCATCATCCCCGGCAGTGCCGAACAGTTCCTTCAAGAGGTACCAGAAGCCCCAGCGTGCGCCTTGTTGACTCGCGGGAAACTTGGGGCTTCTGGTCCAAAGGCCGAGGCGGACGTTGAAGAAGGTCATGAGGAAAGCAACGGTAGATTTTGTGTGATAGCCCATGTTCGGGCTTGCCGCCGCGCCGGATGTGGCAATGCACCGGCCGATCGTGATGCCACCTTTGCCCTTGCCGAATTCAATCGTGGGGCGCACGCCGGTCTGCTCTGAGCCGCTGCAGTATGGCGTAAAGAAAAAAGAGGAAGCGCGCCGTTCCTGCAGCCCTGCGTCCCCTCCTCCGACCATATTCAAGGCGGTATTGATAATGGGAACGGGCCCGTCATATCCGGGCTGCTTCAACTCTGCCAGGCCGAAATCGTCCTTAAAATCAAACTTGGTAAATGGGTTCGGTTTTCGTTCGCCGCGCGCCGCGCGCGCCGCTCCGAGGAAACAGCGCACCAGCCGGTTCCGGTAAAAGGGCGACATGGAGAACTCGTTGATGTCCACGCGCCAGGCCAGTATCAGGCACACGACCGCGAGCGCGATGAATAACCAAAGAACAATACGAATATCCTGCTGAGAAGAATGGCTGAGCGCCTGCCAGTAGTCCTTAACCATCTCTTGCGTTACAGGGCTTCGCGTACCTTCGATCTGCGGCGGACGGGCCGACGCCAGGTTGTTGGGAGGGAGGTCGCACCCGGCCTGAGGCGCGGGAGCCGGCACACTTGATTGGAAGTAATGAGCCGTCAACCCGTAGTGAATCCCGGTGGAGATCATGACCAGCAGGAGGAGGCTGAAGGCGAACGGGGCAATGGCAGCCAGGATCTCCTTGAAGGAGAATCTGTCAGTTCCGCTGGTATGCGGGCTGCAGGCCGCGACCAAGCCCGCGATCGTCGTGAGCAGTCCACCACCGGCGGCAGCACCCACGATCCAGTTCGCAAGGCTGAAGGTGTACAAGGGTCCCCAGATTGCCAGCAGTTCGAGTGCAAAGGAGGCGAAGGAATAAATTCCCAGGAAAGCGGCGAGGCGGCTCCACCATTCGCGGATCGAGTCATCCATGGCGCGGCCAAGGAGGCCGATCTGAAGGACCACACAGAGAGACACCGAGGAAACAAGAAACGGCGCACCCCACAAGCCCGCCTTCCAGCTGCCGGGGCCGGGGCAATCATAGCGAGCCCACCCTTGAAACACCCTGAAGACCAGGAGACCCAGAGCAAAGAAAAGAGCGCCGCACACAGCCCCTACGAGGATGGATCCGGCAAGCGCCCCGATTCTCCGCTTATAATCCCTCATAATGGAGATATACGCCGCGACAAAAGTGGCGACGGTGAGAAGCGCGGACTCGAACAGCAACTCGGCGGGCAGCGTGGCAACACCGGACTTGGCCGTGTTCCAGAGCAGGGATGCGAACAACGCCATTCCGGCCAGCAGCGGAACCAGTGCGAAGATCTGCAGCGCGCCCTGTCCCTTCAAGCTGATCAGGGGCTTCGTAGTCTGAGAGAGAATCCCTGTTCTTTGCTCCTCTCCCGCATTCTGCTTGAACAATAGAACCAGCATCGCCGCAAAAGAGAAAGCCAACAAACCGAAGGTGGAGATCCAAGCGAGCATCAAGTGGCTCGCCGGGAAGTTTGTGAGGGCCCACTGGAAGAAGCGTGGAAGCAGCAGCAGCAGGGCAATAAAGGAAACCAGGATTGCCTGAAGCAACATGCTATTGCGCAGCCAGACCATGGCGATGGTCCAGGTATCGGCGCTGAAGAAGCCGGCGGCGGGCGCGAGATAGCGGCCGAATGATCTCAAATGGCCGACAGCGGCTTGATCCTCGGTGCTCGCAATCTTGTTCCTGCGACAGGCGAGGAACCAGGAGTTGATATATCCTCCTCCGGACACCGACGAGAGGTAATCCACCTGCCTGAGCAGACCCAGCCCTTCCAGAGCCTGAAGGACTCCCAGACAGAATGTGGCGCTCCGGATCCCACCGCCTGAAAAAGTCAGGCCGACCAGGCGCAGCCTCGTGGCACTATGCATCCATGAATCCGGATGAGGTTTCGTCGTCTGATCCGCTGAGGCATCCTTTACGCGCGTGTCCTGTTGATCTGATCGTCCGGAACGATTTCCAATGGCCCGCAATTCTTCTTCGATCCCCTGGGAGACCGGTTTAGATGCACTCGGAGCCGGAAGAAAGTATTTCCTGACTCCTTTCCGGGCCCCGCTTGATTTGGATCGATCCAGCGCGGCAGGTGTTTTGGTGGTTTCAGACGGCGAGGACATATGATCCTCCGTGTGCGCGATGACAGACTGTGAAGGGCAGCTCTTTGCGCGGTGGATAGATCTCTTCTCGGGACCTATGCAGCCGCGGGCTCCCTATTTCCTCAGGATGAACCTCTGCATTTAGCTTATACCTATGAGCAAAAGTAAAACACTATAAAGCCGATTATGGCACGGTCGCCGGCGCTCCCGAATCCGATGGTTCTCCGGATTTGGATGCCTCTCTGTACGGGGACTCTCTAGTCTGACACAGATGATTTCATATTCTCTGACATGGTTCGCGCAATTTGAGCATAGCGATTTCACTTAGGGTAACATTCCAGACGTTTGAAAACTTGGTTGCGGCAGGAAGCCTCGTCGCATTTCTGGCGTCGTTCACGATCACCGGCGCCAAGGACGCCGTCACTCAATTCCAGGCGCGCATGCGATTCATGGCGTTCACAGCTCAATTTGTGCAGCGCGAGTGCGATCCACTGGCACCGGCCGGAATCTCGATATTGTCTCCGTACTCGTCGGGCGCGAACAGCGTCGTGCAACCGGGCGATGGTGTGATCACGCGGAATGAGACTCCTGCTTCCGCCGAGATCGTCAATTGAAGAGCATCCTGGCCAAGGCTGACGGGCTGCTGGAATTCCAAAGTTGGCTGCAGCGAAGCAACCAAGAGGTCACTGAGCTTGAAAGTTGCATTTTTGCCAAGAAGCATGAGGTCAGCTTGCTGTGGGGTATTTGGAGCGGCCTTCACAGGGAAATATCCCGCTTGTTCGTAGCCGTCTGCATAGGCAATCACGGAATGAGAATCCCCGAAATTGCCGCAGTAGGGAACCTCGATGTTAATGGACGAAGCCTTGACGTAGTTTCGAGAGACGATCTTCTGCTTGCCATCGATGAATGTAAACAAAACGTCGGCCGCGGACGGGATAGGCTGCCTCGTCCCGTCAAACACGTTGATTGCGATGGTGCATGCATTTTGGGATGCGCCCGATGGAGTCATGGCTACGCCTCCAGTTGATTTTCGTGTAAAAAGACTGACAGGTACTTACTTTCCCCAGATTCTGTCAAAATCTGCTTCGTAGCTCTGAATGATCGATGACCCCTGGATAAAGATGGCGTTCTCAAAGTTGTAACTCTCCGCGCTCGCCGACCAGTTGTAACTGCCGGTCACGAGCAGCCTGCCATCGATAATCATGTATTTATCGTGCATGATGCCATTCTGGATGCCGGCTGTGCGTCTTAGAGCGAATCCGAGCCCTTCCAGCTTTGCAATCTCGCTACCCGAACCGTCGGCCTGGCTGGCATCGGCGATGATCCTGATGGCAACCCCGCGGCTCCTTGCCTCGATCAAAGCCGCGCTCAAGTCATCCGCGGTAAAGGAATAAATTGCTATATCGATTGTTGACTGCGCCCTGGCGATCTCGGCGATCAATCGGCTCCTCACACCGCCGTTGGGTGAGAAGAGTGACGCGCTCCCGGCTGGTGAATATCCCGGCTGCCCGACGGACATGGCGCTAAACACGTTTGAAGTGTTAAATCGCAGTGCGGTGGCGGCAACATAGCCGGACGTAAGAGCAATCTCCGCCCTGCCCGACGGAGCGCCCGTGATGATTTGCCAGAGGTAAGTCGCCATGTGGTTGCCGGCACCCAAAGATATCGGATATGTGCCGAATGCGGTCCCATCCTGGCTCCAGAGCGTGAGCGTGCCCAAAGAGGGACTCGTTCCGGGGTTTGCGATTGCAAAGCCTGTGGTGAATCCCGCTTCTTCATCCGCATAAAAATCGACCGATGAGACCGGCCGCACTGCTGGAACAGAGGCCTCGCAAAACAGGGTCGAGCCGATAAAAACTTGGAAAACGGAATTGCCGTTCAGGTCAACGGGAGGAGTAGTCGTGACGTTCGCCCAGCCGGTCACGGGAGTGGCTGGCGATCCGGAGGTTATCAGTTTCGCGGCGCCGCGCGCAGGGACCCTGATCCGGAAGGAATCTGAGGTGACGCCACCGACTGTCAAAACCAAGGGCGTGCCCGAGTCCGATACAAACGAAACGGTCGCGTCGGTATCGGTATCGGACGAGTTGGTCAGAAGCAGGCTGGTCTTGTACCCGCCGCCGTCGGCGATCTGCGGAAAAATCAGCGCATCGGGATGCTCAAAGAGAGATGCTCCCGCCTGATTGGACAGGTAAAAAAGGGCAAAGGGGATCGCCCAGGCAAAGCGCAAATGCTCGCGTGAGAAACATGATCTGTTCATAAGTACCCTTCCCGGTCTGCAATCCGCGCTGAAGTTGTGTTCGCGTTTATTCTTCCACGCTTTGTTTACATTTTTAAAGCACATTGCGTAATTTCGATTGAACGGAATATCACGAGTTTCGCTCACAATCATCCTCTTTGCCTTGTGCTGTTCGTGAAAACTTGGTTACAATCATGGTGCAGCCTGATGTTTGTGTGTGGCGGTCCACAGTGGATGAATCCAGGGAGGTGCGCAATGTTAGCGATCCAGTTTTCGAAGCGCAGGAGTTTTAGGGCATCGGCCTTAGTATTGCTCATTTGTGCAATGGCAGGATTTGCGATGCAGAAACCCGATGCCGGGAAAGGCCCTGATACTGCGGTAACGCTTGCGTACCAGTTTCCCGAGGGCAAGACGGTGGCATACAGGCAAACCAGTACCGAAGCCCAGACCGTCGAGGTCATGAGCCAGCAGCAATCAAGCCAGACCAATGCCGTCGTCGAGTTCTCGGCGAAGCAAAAGAGTTCAAAAGACGGCCAATTCACGCTCGGCGTGACGATCAATGCTTTCAAGATCAACGAGGATAGCCAGCAGGGAAGCGTTTCGGCGGACACGAGTGCCGACGTGGGCAAGAGCTTTGACATGATCGTTTCTCGCCTGGGCAAAGAGATCGACACCTTGGGGGCATCGGCGATTCAGTACGAACTTGGCGCCAACGGCAAGCGGGATCTTGCCGGGAATTTTCAGACTTTCTTCCCGGATTTGCCCGAGCAGCCGGTCAAGATTGGCGATACATGGCCGAGCGAAGATAGAGTCACCGAGAAAGTCGGGAGCAACGAAATCCACATTACGTCGAAGAACGTGCACACGCTGGAGGGGTTCGAAACCGTCGACGGATTCGACTGTGTCCGGGTCAAGACCGTTGTCAAGGGCACAATGGCCGGCGAGATAGATCAGGGTGGCGTGGGATTGTCGATTAATGCCACGATCGAAGGTACAGATACCTGGTATTTCGCAATCAAGGAAGGGATCTTTGTCAAGTTGGACTCGAAGGGAGTCTTGACAGGGAGCATCGCGGTAGGCGAGCCCGCCAACATGACCCTCCCGCTCACAGGCGATACGCACACAGAAGTACGCCTGATCCAGAAATAGGTTCGCGCCCATATGCGGTTGAAATCGTATGTTAGCGCCGCGGGCTGTAGCTATGGCGTCCCTTGCGGGGTTTGCCACCGTCTGAGTTGCAGCAATGGCCGATGACTACTTGGCGGGCGCAGACGTGTCGGGCACATAGACCACCTCACCGTTGGCGAGACGGTAGGCGACGCCGAGGCGCTCGCCGTTTCCACTCAGTTTTTCGTTGGTCGGCCGGTAACTCTCCATCTTGACGCTCTGATCCACCTGTTCGTGCCGGTCTGCCGCGGCGGCAGGTTGTCCCGGCCGCGCATAATAGGTCATGGTCGCCAACAGCAGGACCGCGGCGAAGGCAATCCAGACATCGAAAAGGTTCAGAAGACCGGAAGACGGGTCCTCGTCAGCTAAATGCTCCCATTGGCGTTTCTTACGCAACATATTCTTCCTCTTCCTTTACGAGCACGGCTGCGAAGATAGTCTCCAGATCGAGCAGGTCGCGGGCATACCAGGCCCGTCGTGTAAGACCCATGCCGTAGGAAACTCCGCTGACCAGCAGTCCGATTACGGTTGCTGTGAATACCACTACCAGGTTTCCGGCGAGTGCCTGCATGTTTCCTGCTGCCAGGCCGGAGAGCGCCGGACCGAGCGGTATCAGCGTCGCCATGAGGCCGAACATCGGGCTCACGCGCGTAATAAACGTGTGGCGCGCCAGGGCATCGGTGACATCGTTGTCGAGAAGTGCCAGCGCCCGCCGCACCGCGGAGGCGTCGCCCGTTCTTTCGCCCACCATGTGCACCAGGCGTCCGGGCAAGCCGGAGCGCACCCCCTGAAACTGGTGCCAGCAATTCTGTCCGCTGCGCATTCCCGCGATAGCCTTCTCGAGGGAACGGCGCACGCGGCTGCGACCAAGATACTCGCGCACAAAACCACCCAGCAAGACAAGGGTCCAGGCCAGCAGCGCCAGCAGCACGACGAGAACCGGCCCCAGCAGGGCACTGGAGATCACGTAAAACACGTCCATCAATACTCTCAACATGGAACCCCCCAACGTAGGATGAAACCAATCGCAATGAAGGCCAGTGCCGCAAACAACGCCAGCACGGTCGGCAGCGGCGTCCTGGGAACGGCAGGAGGCGGCGGCGCGTGGTTGACCTTTTCCAGGCGCTCCCCGGTGACCAACGCCGTTGCCAGGGCGGCAGCGACCTGGCTTGCTGATGGTGCCGCTGCGGATGCTTGCGCGGCTGCAGGCGCCCGGGCGTCTCGCAACGCCGCCGACATGCGTGCGGCCAGAGCAGCCGCTGGAGCCTTCCCCGATGCGTGCAGTTTTGCGCTGACAAAATCCTCCAACCGCTTGTTGCCGCCCGAAACCAACCCGCCCGAGTCTCCATGCGCTACAACTGACTCCGCATACAGCCTCGAAAGCGCGGCAACCGCCGCCGCGGGAGCGTCCCAACGCCCTTTGCGCGCGGCCTCGAGCATGGTGGCCGCGATTTCCTGAAGCGCGTGCGGGTTCTCCTTGTCCATCCACTTGCCCAGGCCGAGGTTGTACTTGTCCTGGACATACACCGCGTAGATTTCATTCCACGCGGCGGTGGACACACTGTTCTCTCGCGTCACGGACCACCCAAAAGTATTCTTGACCAGCTCGGAAAGGTGGCCTGCGCCGGCATAACCATGTTCCTTCATGCCTTCGATCCACTTCTTGTTCAGAAGCTCAGTCTGCATGTTCGCTGCCAACACCTCGTTGAAGTCGCGCATCCGCACGCCATCGGGGTTGCGCACATCGGCAATGAGGGCCTCGGGCTCCTTGCCGTCGATCTTGTGCACTGCCATGCTCAGGCCGCCCAGGTATTCGTATGCGTGGTGGTTGGAAAGCTGGCTGGTCATGTTGGAAGCCCACACGCGCACCAGCGTGTCGGTGCCGTGGATCGACTGCGTGTAAAGCCCATCGACCTTCTGTCCCCAGACATCGTCGGTGTACACGAAGCTCATATTGTCGATGTAAACGTCCGTCACCTCGTCGCTGCTGTCCCAAATGCCTGAACGCGGCACCATGTATAGGATGTTGGTGCCGGACATGTTTCCGGGCTTGGTGCCGAATATGCGTGCCGGGGCGAACTTGTCCGCCTGCCCGGTTGTAAATCCTTGTGCCAACAGTCGTCGGCGCGTTTCCAACGTGCCGAGACGCACCAGGTTGTCATCTTCATCGGCCTGCGAAGCGAGACGCACGGCCTTGTCGAGCAGTTTCACGCGCGACGTGAAGTTCTCCTTGTACATGCCGCCCATCGCCAGGAACACATCGATGCGCGCGTGCTTCAGTTCGCCGCGAGGGATCAGTTCAACATCGATGGCGAGGTTGTTCTGATCCCAGACGGGCCTCACGCCCATCAGGTAGAGTACCTGGGATTCCAGTACGCCGAAGTCACGCATGGTGTCCATCCCGTTGAGATCGAAACCCACCTTGCGCGGATGCTTCGCGGCCAACATCTGATCCACGAGTTGTACGCCCAGTTCCCATGCGGGGCGCGTGGGAACCTCTTCGGGATTGAGCGCATAGAGATCGCGGCCGCCGGGAGCTGAGTCGGGATTCCGGATCGGCTCGGGACCAGGCCCTGGATGAATGTAACGGGCCTCAAGCGCGCGCAACAGCCCGGTGATTTCCTGACTCGTGTCGAGCAACCTCTGGCGCATGACGGCGGCAAATTCGAGGTCTTTTGCCAGATCGGCCGATGCCGCAGTGGGCGCCGATTTGCCTTCACTTAACGCGGAACCCAGCACTCGCTCTCCCTCCGCACGCAGCCAGTCACGGCGGGCATCTGCGTTCAAGCCGTCCGGCGGCTTGCGCACTGCAGCCAAGTGATCGAGGTATTTGGAGCCGAGTATGGTCACGAGGTAGGGAACCAAATCCTTATCCGGCGGTGGCTCGCCAAGCACGTGGAGTGACTGGGGAGTGCGATTTTCCATAAGCTCGTGGATGTGATCCGCGACCGTCTTGATTTGAGCGTCGGAGAGACACCCGTCCGAGCCCAACTTGATGTGCAGCACGTCTTCGAGTTTCTCTGCGTGCGCGCCTGCCGTGATGCGTTTGCGGTACTCCTCGCGCAGCACTCCCGGTTCGAGCATTCCGAGTTTATCGATTTCGTCGCGCAGGTTCTCATAGGCAGGTGGCATTTCGGATTTCAGCGCCGGCGGCACCATGTGATCCACCAGCTGTGCGTACGAGCGGCGCCGTGCCACAGTCGCTTCGGCAAGGTTGTCCATAATCCATAGATCGATGATCGGCATGTTGCCCGCGCAAATATCGCCCCAGTCGTCGCGCGCCATGCCAGCTTCTTTCCCGGGCAGCATCTCGAGCGAACCGTGCGTCCCGAAGTGAATGACCGCATCGGCCTTGAACTCTTCCTGCAGCCACCAGTAGAAGGCGAGGTAGCTGTGGGGCGGCGGCACGTCGCGTGAGTGAAGGAGCTTCTCGTCCTGCGATTCGCCGCGCTCAGGCTGCGGCGCGAGGATCAGGTTCGCGCCGATGCGGATGCGCGGGATGACGATGCACTTCTTCCCGTTGCGCTCTACGACCATGATGTTTCCCGGCGGCGGTCCGAACTGCTTGATTACCGCGGCGCGGCCGGCAGGGCTTAGCTTGTGTTCGAACCAGGATTGATAGACATCCACAGGGATGAGAACAGGATCTCCTTGATCGACCAGCTGCTCCAGGTCGCCGCGATTCCACGGGGCGACGTTGCGTCCTGAGCGCATCGCCCAGGAAATGAGCTCCTCGGTGTCGCGCGGCAGCTTGTCGATTGCATAACCGCGCTCCTTGAGCGCGGGCAAAAAGCGCAGCATGCTCTGCGGCGCGTCCAGAAAGGCGCCGGTGGGGCTGCCCCGCATTAAGTCATCTTTGCCGAGACCCTTGTTGTAATAAAGGATGGCGACGTGTTTTCGGTTGTTCGGTTTAAGGCGCAGCCGGAGCCATGAGGCGGCGCGATCCGCAAACCGCTCGATGCCGTCCATGAGCGGTTCGTGCAGGCGGAAGCCTCCGACGTTGACTACCATGCCGCCCACAACCACCGGCTCAAGAGTTCCCCAGGATTCCTGTACCGTCATGAACATGCCGACGTCGCGATACGACATCCCGCGCGGATCCTTGCGCCATTCATCCAGCGTCGAACCCAGCATCGAGATCGGCCTGAGGTACGGGACGTCCAACTGTTCGAGCAGATCGTGGTTGTCCCACATGGCGCCGTGGCGATCTTCGATCAGTAAGTCGGGCCTGGCCTGTCGTACCAGGGATTCCACCATGGATTGGGTATCGCCGAAAACGACCGTGGCATTGATGGCGCGCGCTTCGAGCGCATGCACCTGCGCATCGATCACTTTCGTGTCGTGCGTGACCCAGAATGATTGTTGAATCAATAGGACGGCAACCGGAGCTTGGTCGTGCCAGAGGCCATGGGCGCGCTTGAACGCCTTAAATGCCTCGAAGTCCGGGAATGGCTCTTCGCTTCCAGGGTCGTAGTAACCGTAATCAGGCACAACAACCGGCGGTTCGACCGTGACGCTGGCGCCGAAGTAGTGCGCGGCGATGTAGGCGAACAGGCGGCGGATGTTGATGGCGCCATTGGGCCGCCAGTACTTTGACACTTCCTCATCGGCGGCAAGTGCTCCCGCCTTCTCCAACTCGGCATGGCTGCCACGGGTGTCGAGAGGGATCAGGCGCACGCCGCGATCGCTTATGGATTTCGCCCACGGCGTGAGCGCATGCGCCTCCGAGGATTCCAGATTCAGTATGAACAAGAGGCTGCAATGTTCGGCCTCGGCACGCTGCGCGGCGTCGGAAATGATGTCCGCCGGACGAAAGAAGGCGGCCTGCAAGTTGCGCTCGCGCGCGGCATCGGCCAGCATGGGCTGGGAGCGATCCCAGACGCCTACGAAGCCTACGCGGGACGAAGGCTGCGCGAGCGCCTGCGCAAAGCACAACAGCAGGATTTGCAGGTAAGGCATGAGCTGCACCTAGAATCGGAGCCGCGTTCCGATGAGCGCGGAAAAGCCCGGCGCAAGCAGCTCCTGCTGGGCGTACGGTTCTCGATAGCGCACGTTGAAGAGGTCTCCGAAGTTGACGAAAACCTCCAGGTCGCGCTTTTTCTCATTGCGGATGTTGAATCCGGTGCGCAGATTCGTCACCGCATAACCCGGCATTTCAAAATTCGGTCGGTAAGCCGGATTCGTGACGGAGGGCGAACCATATCCCGGATCCATAGAAAAGCCCGCGTCCAGCTCATCGTCGGGCGCATGACGGCGCAGGCGATCCATCAGGATCATATTGGCTTCGATCCACCAGCGCTGATGCGGCGTCGTCCAGCGCGCTGCCATCATGCCGTTCACGGGTGGAATGAATCGCAGCGGGACATTCTGGAATGTGTCCTGTCCGCGCGTGAACGTGCCGTGGCCGTACAAGTCCAGGCGCGGAGTGACCTGCCAGGCCCACGATGCCTCGACGCCGCGGACATAACCAGAGGAGACGTTTAAGTTCTGCCGGGCCACAA
>Ga0187861_10001441_pt1 | contig 24684 bp, 27 predicted proteins | sample June2016WEW_10_1_3_FD_132986 | JGI IMG/M metagenome (GOLD analysis project Ga0187861, IMG submission 132986) | Peatland microbial communities from SPRUCE experiment site at the Marcell Experimental Forest, Minnesota, USA - June2016WEW_10_100 | ecosystem: Environmental > Terrestrial > Soil >...
CAAGGAGTCCCGGGATTATATCAGAAGCAATTTCAAGGAATCCATTGATGTGCCGCCGGGGTTCAAGGTCTTCGATGTCCATGTCATCGGCCTGCCACCGATTGCGATAGGGCTCGACGGGGATTTTGTCATCTTTCCCTACACGAAGCCCTGCCACGGCACGTTTCTCCTCCGCGTGGAAGACAAGGAGGAAGCAGCCCGGCTCCGGGCCCTGAAGAAGTGAGCACGATCTCCCGGCGTTTCCTGCTTCTTCCGCACACAAGCCGGTTTTTATGGGATGATGCAGCCCCCGGCAAACCACCGGAACCGGCACTATCGGTACAAATGATAGGCTATATTGTAGCAGATGGGAAAGTATTGAAAAATTGTCACGGGTTTTTTATGGCCAGCAAGGGAAAAATACTTCTGATGGATGATGAGCAGATCATCCTTGATGTAACCCTCGAAATCCTTACGTTTCTTGGTCATGAGGTGATGTTTGCAAAGGACGGGTCAGCTGCGATCGATCTGTACAAACGAGAAAAAAGTGCCGGTGTCCCGTTTGATGTGGTCATTCTCGACCTCTCCATCCATGAGGGCATGGGAGGAAAAGAGGTCATCCAGTGCCTCAAGGAATTTGATCCTGCGGTGAAAGCCATTGTTTCAAGTGGCTATACCAATGATCCTGTGATCATGGATTATGCAGGATACGGGTTTTCCGGCAAGTTGTCAAAACCCTATAAAATCGATGAGATGAAATCGATACTGGAGCAGCTTCTGAAAAAATAAAAAGACGGGAATCCCAGCCGGTTCTCAGGTTTTTATTGTTTTTTCTGGATTTTCCCGATGGCCTCATCTGCTGCCCGGCGCACATACTCATCCTTGTCGTCAAGCAGTTTCTTCAACGGCCCCAGTGCCCTCATGTCCCCGATGTTGCCAAGAGCATCAGCTGCACCCCAGCGCACGTACCAGTCGGAATTTTTCAGGGACTGGATCAGGGTATCGACCGGCGCAGCGCTGCCGAGCTTGCCAAGCGCCCATGTGGCGGGCACCTGGACAAACGAGTCTGACTCTTTCAGCGCCTTTCCAAGGCACATCGCCGCCCTCTCGTCCCCAATCTTTCCCAGTGCATCGGCCGCACTCCAGCGGACATACCAGTCCTGGTCATCCACTGACTGGATCAACGGTTCCACAGCGCGCCGGTCGCGAATCTCTCCGAGCGCCCAGACTGCCCTGACCCGGACCCACCAGGTCTTGTCTTTCAGTGCAAGAATCAGTGGATCGACTGCAGGTTCCCCGATAAGGGACAGGGCAAAGGCACTTCGCCACTGGACATCGCTGTCCTCCTCTCTCAGCAGCGCGATAAGCGGCGGGATCGACGGTTTACCGATCTCTGCAAGGATCTGAGTCGCATGCCAGCGCACGTCATAATCCTTTTCGGATAATGCCCGGATCAGCTGGGGGATTGCCAATTTGCCGATACGGCCGAGGGCAAGCCCGGCCAGCCACCGGACATCCTGGTCATCCTCCTTGAGTGCCCGGATCAGGGGTTTGATGGCAGGTTCGCCGATATCCCCAAGGGCAAGTGCCGCCCTCCAGCGGATCCCTAGGTTGGGATGGCGGATTGCCTTGATCAGGCCATCCATGTCCATGCCGCTCGTCGTGTGAAGGTAGTAGGCCTTCTTGTCCGATATCAGATCATTTGTATTCACTAAGTTCACCTCCTTGCCTTCGTTGTCATTGTTCCGGATGTTGTGGGTGGTGATAATTTCAACAGGGCATGATGTTCAAACCCTGTGATATAATCTACTGGAAGATCTGGTACTCTGTATAGCGATGAAGATTGATCCCTCTGCGTATTTGAATATACCTATGCAACAATACTTCGTAGATCCAGCGTTTTCCATCGTTTTGTCGGGCAACCAAATGCCTGCAGGAGTACGCTTTTGGTAATACCATAATGCCAATCTATATACCCGCAACTGCATCACCGTACCATGCGGGGGCACACATGAGAGAAGTATCAGTCCTGATTGGCGGGAAGGCCGGGGATGGCATCAACAGTGCTGGTGCGATGGTGGCCCAGCTGCTCAACCACCTTGGCTACCACATCTACCTGTATTTTGATTACCCGTCCCTGATACGGGGGGGACATAATTTTGCCGTGATCCGGGGTGCTGAACAGTCTGTCGGAACCTGCAGGGATACGGTCGATTTTGTCCTGGCCTTAAGTCAGGAAACGGTGAGCCTGCACCGCGAACAGATGCACGTAGGCACGGCAATCGTTTTCAATGCGGACCTGGTAAAATCGGATGGCCAGGGCATTTCCGTAAAATCCGTCCTCACCGTCGAGAAAGCACCCGGGATCATGGGAAATTCGGCAATCATCGGGGGGTTTGCAAAAGCGGCAGGGATTGACTGGGAGATCGTTGAGGCTGTGTTCCGGTCTCACATACCAAAGGGAGTGGAGCTGAACCTGAAGGTGGCACAATGTGCCTATGAACAGCTGGTCACGGCTCACCAAATTGAACGATGCAGCAACACGCCCCTTCCCCTCCTGACCGGAAACGAGGCGATCGGCCTTGGTCTGGTCAGGGGCGGGCTTGATGCGTATGTCTCATACCCGATGACCCCTTCATCCAGCCTGCTGCATTTCCTTGCAGAGCAGAAGGAAAAGTTCGGGATAACCGTCGTGCATCCGGAGAACGAGATCGCAGTGATCCTGATGGCACTCGGGTTTGCGTATGGCGGGAAACGTGCAGCAGTAGGCACTTCCGGAGGGGGATTCTGCCTCATGACCGAAGGGGTTTCCCTTGCCGGCATGGCAGAGTTCCCCCTCGTGCTCGTGGTCTCCCAGCGGACCGGGCCGTCAACGGGCCTCCCTACCTATACCGGGCAGTCCGAGCTCCTGTTCGTCCTGCATGCCGGGCAGGGGGAATTTCCCCGTCTGATCGTAGCACCCGGAGATGCGCAGGAAGCACTCGTCTGGTCTGCCATCGCGATGGATATCGCATGGAAGTACCAGGTCCCGGCATTCATTCTCCCCGACAAGACCCTCTCCGAAGGTACTTATAGCGTGGATACTGCCGGTTTACCGGCACAAATAACAGGATCTGTTCCCCTTTGGGACGGCAACCCCTCATATCACCGTTATGCTGACACTCTCTCTGGCATCTCGCCCCTTGCCCTCCCCGGAACGAAGGATGCCGTGGTGAAAGTGAACAGTTATGCTCACGATGAATCGGGGTATACAACGGAAGAAGCGGATATGGTCTCCCGGATGACGGAGAAGCGCCTGCGCAAGTGGGAGGGGCTGATCGCGGAGATGAACGGATATCCCCAGGTTAATATCCTCGGGTCTGCCGGTGCACCGGGGACTCTCCTCTGCTGGGGCTCCACAAAGGGCGTGTGCAGTGAAGTCGCCGTTGAGCTCGGGCTGCGGCTGGTCCAGCCGGTGGTCCTCTCGCCGTTCCCGGTGGCCCAGCTGAAGAAGGCACTCGAAGGGACGAAGAAACTGATCTGCGTGGAGGAGAATGCCACGGCCCAGCTTGCGACGCTCACGGAGCAGCACGGTATCATTGCAGATAAAAAGATCATGAGGTATGACGGGCGCCCCTTCACGTACGAGAGCCTTCTAGCAAAGGTCAGGAAGGCAGTCTCATGACCGGGCGGGCGCTTATCACGGATGTCCAGAACACCTGGTGCCCGGGCTGTGGCAACTTCTCTCTCCAGCATACCCTCAAGAATATCTTGACGGAGATGGAAAATGAAGGCAGGTCGCTTGACAATGTCGTCCTCGTGTCCGGCATCGGTTGCCATGCAAAGATGGCCGATTACCTCAACATCAACAGTTTTTACTCTCTCCATGGCAGGACGATACCGGTAGCGACGGGCATCAGGCTTGCTAATCCCGATCTGACTGTCATCTGTTGCTGTGGCGACGGGGACTGCTATGCGGAAGGTCTGGATCACCTCATCTTCGCGGCGAAGCGCAACATCGATATCACGGTCCTTGTCCACAACAACCGTGTCTACGGGCTCACGACAGGGCAATACACACCGACGTCCCCACTGGGGTTCAGAGGCAAATCAACGCCCACAGGTACTGCGGAATTCCCTCTCAACCCGATCGAACTGATGCTTGCTAGCGGGGCGACCTATGTTGCACGGGGTTATACGAAGAAGATGGACCAGCTCAAAACCCTGATCCGCAACGGGATTGCCCACCGCGGCTTCGCGTTCGTCGATGTGCTCCAGATCTGCGCCACGTTCTTCCCGGCAGCCGATTATTATACCCCCCGGGTGTACGATCTTGCGGATCATGACCCTGCCAGTTTCGACCGTGCCTGCGCAAAGGCCCGCGAATGGGACTACAACTCGGATGCACGGATTCCCTTGGGATTATTCTATCAGGCAACCTTCCCGGGCTTTGATGAACGGATGGCAACCCAGGGGATGGCCGCGGAACTGCGGGAAAAGGCAATCCGGGATCTGCTAGAGTCACGGATATAATCCCGATAATCAGGCAACGGATGATATACAAGTGAGGCTGGCACCAGGTATCGGGGATGGGGAGGCACGCTGTATGTACGGAACGGTGATTCCATGAAAGAGAACCGAGAAGACTCCCGGGGAGAAACGGATATCCGTATGTGCCCGTACCCCGGAATGCGATCACCCGTCTCCATCAGGTATTCCCGTTTATCGCTCTCTCTGCGGTTATTATGGGGATACTGGCCGTTGTTCACTGGTACCTTTCCTGGAATTACGTGACAATACCTGTGCTGTCTGCCTGATCCGCGGCATTCTTATCGTCAAATGGCATCCACACATTCCCGTGTAGTCTGATTTTTCCTGTCCGTTATGACGCGTTGCCGGCGCCATGACGGAAAAATCATATACAGGTGTGTGAGAAAATAAAAGTTATGATAGACAAAAAATGGTCTGGAATACTCTTCTGCCTTATCCTTGTTGCCAGTATGATAATTGCCGGTTGTTCAAGCGATTCCGGTGGTACGTCCACGTCCACAACTGTCCCGACTGCCGCACCGGTACCAAAATATGTTGCCGGTGATATCATCGCAAAGACGAATTCTGGAAGTGAACAGCAGTTGTATGTCATAACCAAATACGATTCTGCAACCGATGGTTACACCCGTGCCTGGATTTATAAGAATTCGGATGGATCTTGGGGGCATTTTATCGATAGTAAAACCGATAAAAGTCCCCGGACTCTTGTCGAGAAGGTTTACCCTGTCAAAATAGCGCATGTGACGGTATCTTCTGTGCCTGTCATCACCCCCACGGCAACGGTCGCTGCGAATATTACGTATATCGGCGAAGGGCCGACTGTGACCAACATCACTCCGACCAATGGTGTGAAGGACGGGTCGGTGATGGTAACCATTACCGGAAATAACTTCGTGACCGGTGCAATACCCAAACTGGTACAGCCGGGAAGTGCTCCTGTGACGGGAACGGCGACATCGGTTTCCTCAACGAGTATAACCACCACCTTCAACATGTACCAGAAGGATTCCGGGACGTACGATGTCATTGTTGTCAATCCTGACGGACGGTCCGATATACTCCCGAGTGCATTCACTATCGGGGAAGGCGGGCCAGTGATCACCGCGATCTCCCCGAATTCGGTAGGAATGAACCAGACCGGTGTCTCCTTCACCATCAATGGCCAGAACTTTAAAACCACGGGAGTAAAAGTCTCCTTCTTGCAGGGGTCTACTGAAATTGTCTGTGTCAATGCGGATGCTAGTTCAGCGACACAGATTACCTGCGGGCCGGTCGCGTTCAAACAGTCAAATGGGGCATTGGTCGGGTTATGGGATGTGATAGTCCTGAATATCGAAGGCCAGCAGAGCGGAACGGCGAGCCAGAAATTCACGATTACAAATTCTACAATTATCGCGGATTAGCGGGAGTAACCTTTTTTAGGTGTAAATAACCGCCATCATTATAATGGATTTCTATTTTTTATTGTCACATCAGATGGTTTAGGCCCGTCCCCTGTCTGGCAGAACGTGGCAGTGGCACAACCTCACCACACATTATTAACGCGCGGGACTGAACATTAGGTAACAATGCTGGACTCCGTCATTACGCCCGGTGTTTTTGCCTTTGTAATAGTACCGCTTCTGATCTTTTTCGCCCGCGTCTGCGACATGAGCCTCGATACGATCCGGGTCATTTTCATGTCAAAGGGGATCCAGTACCTCCCTGCATTCATCGGCTTTTTTGAGGTGATCATCTGGCTCGTTGCCATCGGGCAGGTCATGAACAACCTGACCAATGCCGTCTGTTATATCGCGTACGGTGCGGGTTTTGCCACCGGCACGTTTGTCGGTATGGCCCTTGAAGAGAAACTCTCCTTGGGTCTTACCAGTGTCCGCATCATCACCAAGGAGGACCCGGTCGAGCTCGTGCAGTTCCTGCGCTTGCACAATTACGGGGTGACAAGTATTGATGCGGAAGGTGGTACGGGCAAAGTGAAGATGGTGTTTACGATCATCAAGCGTCAGGATCTCAAGCATGTTGTGGGGATCATCAAGGATTTCAACCCCAATGCCTTCTACTCCATTGAGGAAGTGAAGTCGGTGGCAGAAGGGGTGTTTCCCGAGCGGAATTCACACCGTATCTCCCGCTGGATCGACTCACTCAGTTCCGGCCCAAAAGGAAAATAATTCCCTGACAGATAGTTCCGGTGCAGAATCTGAACCAACCACTCCGAACCCGGAGTTTCACGCATCCGCTCCAGACCAATATGTTCTTTTTGTACAAGGGTGACGATGACGTAAGGAATATGCATGCCGATACAGCAGATCCATGTGGAAAATTTCAAGAGTTTTTCCGGGCTCGATATTGACCTTGCCCGGTTCAATGTCGTGATCGGGTCGAATGCAGCCGGCAAATCCAATTTCATCAGTATCTTCCGGTTCCTGCACGATATCGCGACGTCCGGGACTGTGAACGCCATTGCCATGCAGGGTGGTGCAGAGTACCTCAGGAATGCAAAGATCGGCACGACACGCGACCTCGTCATCAGCGTCAGCTACATTCCCGAAAGCACCATGGAATTTGCCGGGAACAAGCTGAATGGATCATCCCTCCTTGGAATGAAGGCCTGCGAGTCATCCTATGAATTTGCCCTCCGGTTCAGCGGGCGGGCTGATGAATTTACCATCATCCGGGACCGGCTCAAAATCGGCTGCGAGATCTCGACCTGTCGGCGTAAAGGTACCACGATTGTTGAAGGCAAGCCAATCGGCAGGGGAGAGATCGAGGTCTCGAATGAGAACGGCGAGATCCACTATACGGTCCATATCCCTGAAGGGTGCCCGCTCAGAGAGGACGATATCATACCGGTTTTCTTCCGCAACAAGCACCTGCCGGAGAAGACCCTCCTCCTCGAGACGATCTATGGTTTTCCGCTCCCGCACCTCGATAAATTTTTTGACCGGATTACCGTGTACGATATCGACCCGAAACTGTCGAAGAAAGGCGTCGTCATTACCGGCAAACGGGAACTTGAGGCAGACGGAGGGAACCTTGCCCTCGTGCTGAAGAAGATCATTGAGGACCCGGAGAAGAAGCGCAAGTTTTCCAACCTGCTCCGCGACACCCTCCCCTTTGTGGAGGACTTCTCGGTGCAGAAGTTCATGGACGTTTCGCTCATCCTTACCCTTCGCGAGCGATATGTAAAGAGCCATGACCTGCCCGCATCCTCCCTCTCTGACGGGACGATCATGATCTTTGCCCTGATCATCGCACTCTATTTTGAGGACAAACCCCTCATCATCATCGAGGATCCGGTAAGCCATGTCCATCCGTTCCTTGTTGCCCGGCTCATGGGCATGATGAAAGAAGCCTCGGCGAAAAAACAGATCATGGTCACCACCCACAGCACGGAAGTCGTCAAGCATACCCGTCTTGATGATATCCTCCTAATCTCCCGCGACAATGAGGGGTATTCCGTTGTCTCGCGGCCTGCTGACAAGGATGAGGTCAGGACGTTTCTTGAAAACGAGATCGGCATCGAGGAACTCTACATCCAGAACCTGCTGGGAATGTGAATGAAAAAGCGCTTGTTCATCATGGTCGAGGGAGAGGATGACGTCCGGTTCTTCGGCCGCATTATAAAACCCCTCCTCGCACCCCGGTATGACTCGGTCGAGATCGTACCGTATGCCTGCATCAGGCGCGAGAAGGTGAACAAGTTTTTAAAAAGCGTCAGCCTGATGAAGAACGACTACATCTTCGTCGCGGATATTGATTTCGAACATTCAGTCCGGGATAAAAAGCAGATCCTCTATTGCCGGTTCAGCAATATTGACGGGGGCAGTATCGTGATCGTGATCCGGGAGATCGAGAGCTGGTATTATGCCGGGATTACCGGGGGCGTTGCGCAGGAACTGGGTATTGCGGACCTGCCATCCACAGATGACCTGACGAAGGAGGATTTCAATGCCCGCATTCCCAAAAAATTCGATTCCCGGATCGATTTCATGTTCGAGATCCTCAAGTCCTTCTCACTTGAAATGGCTGCACGGAAAAACCAGTCTTTCCACTTTTTTGTCAACCGTTACAGGATTTATGCGAATCCTGATCCGTAACCCGGTCCTGCGCATAACTGCATTGTTTCCCCCGCATGCACTATCGAAACCATTTTTAACGGCATGACGCCATTCTGTAATACCTAAACCTTTTAGGGGACTTTTATGGACCGATATGTATGTTCAGTATGCGGGCATGTCTACGACCTAGAAAAAGGGGAACCCCGACAGGATCTCCCCCCCGGGATGGCATTTGTTGCTCTTCCGGACGACTGGCAGTGCCCGATCTGTTTTGCCGCAAAGAACGAATTCGTGAAGGAGTGAAGTCATGGTATCACGCGAAATTGCCAAGGGGATCCACTGGGTCGGGGCACTGGACTTCGACCGGAGGATCTTCGACGAATTGATCCCACTGCCGGAAGGTACGAGTTACAACTCGTATCTCATTCGGGGGAGCAACAAGACTGCACTGATCGATACAGTTGACCCGGCAAAGGAGGAGGAACTGATCGTCAACCTCCTGAAACTCGGTATCGAACGGATCGATTATATCGTCATCAACCACGCTGAACAGGACCATTCGGGCTCCCTTCCCATGGTCCTCGAGATGTATCCCATGGCAAGAGTTGTGACGAATGAAAAATGCCGCGACCTGCTGGTCTCCCTGCTCCAGATCCAACCGGAAACGATGCAGGTGGTAAAAGACGGAGAGACACTCTCGCTCGGTGACCGGACCCTCCGGTTTTTCCTGACCCCATGGACTCACTGGCCTGAAACGCAGATCACATACCTTGAGGAAGACCGGATCCTGTTCCCGTGCGACCTCTTCGGGTTCCATGCCGCGTCGAGCGAGCTGTACGTGACGAATGAAGCGGAGGCATACCGGTCGGCAAAACGGTATTACGCCGAGATCATGATGCCGTTCAGGAGCAGCATCAAGGGTTACGTGCAGAAGGTCAGGGAACTCAACCCCGCCATGATCGCACCCAGCCACGGACCGGTCCACCGCAACCCGAAGATGATCCTCGATGCCTATGCCGACTGGGTTTCGGACGATGTCAAAAACGTGGTTGTCATCCCCTATGTCTCGATGCATGGCAGCACCCGGAAGATGGTGGATCACCTTACGGCAGCACTTATCGAGCGGGGAATCGATGTGAAACCGTTCAACCTCACGCACACAGATATCGGTGAGCTGGCGTATTCCCTCGTGGATGCGTCGACGATCGTTGTTGCAACGCCGACGGTGCTCTTCGGGCCCCACCCGCAGGTTGTCTATGCCACGTACCTCGCAAACGTCCTGAAACCAAAGGTGCGGTTTGCCTCGGTGATCGGCTCCTTTGGCTGGGGGGGTAAATCAGCCGAGATGATCGTAAAGATGTTGGACCATGTCAAGGTCGAGGTCCTTGAACCGGTAGTCATCAAAGGAATGCCAGATGAGGCAGCAGTAGTGGCGCTCAACCGGCTTGCGGATGATATATTGAAGAAGCATAAGGAAATGAAGATTGTGTAGGAATGGAGAGTAGCTTATGACAAAACTATCTGAAGTATACAAATGCGGCGTATGCGGGAACACGACAAAAGTAGTCCATGCTTCCGGAGGCACTATGGTCTGTTGCGGGCAGCCTATGACCCTCCAGCCTGAGAAGATGGACGATACAGGCAAGGAGAAACATGTTCCTGTCGTTGAAAAATCAGCAAAGGGGATCATCGTAAAAGTCGGGTCGGTTCCCCATCCCATGGAAGAGAAGCATTATATCGAATGGATCGAAGTGCGGTCCGGTGCAAACGTCTTTGTCCACGAACTCAGGCCGGGTGATAAACCGGAGGCTGAGTTCTGTATTTCCGATGTCAGTGTCAAGGCCCGGGCATTCTGCAATGTCCACGGCCTCTGGACGAACAAGGCCTAGACCAAAATCTCACATCTTTTTTCCCTGCAATCCTGCATATCCGGGCAAACACTAATAGAGCACGGGGATTAACCCAATAGTGATGCGCCGGCTCGGGTATCTCTCAACGATCATCGCAGATCTTGGTGATATTTTTACCTTCATCGCGCCGGTAACATGCGTCCCCCTCATCGTTGCCGTCCTCTTCTCCGAGTGGAATATGCTTCTGCCCATGGCAACCGTACCAGTACTGTTTTTCATCACCGGCAGGGTCCTGAAAAACCTTCCCCACAGCGGTCAGAGCAGCCGGCTTTCCACCTCTCTGTGCTCGGTTGCACTGTTCTGGTTTGCCTGTGCCATGGTAAGTGGCATCCCGTTCATGCTCGGCCTGCATATGGGATTCACGGACGCTGTTTTTGAGGGTATGGCCGGCTGGACAGGTACCTCGTTTTCCATGATCCGCTCGCTCGATACAGCTCCCGACACGCTCCTGTTCTGGCGCTCTTATATGCAGTGGGTCGGCGGCATCGGGATCATTGCATTCACCGTCGCCCTTGCCAGCAGCACGGGATTGTTCCGGTCAAAGATCTTCCGTAATGAGGGGAGGGAAGAACCGTTGATGCCCAGCATTGTTGCTGCCGGGCGCTCCCTTTGGAAAATTTACGCGGTTCTTACCTTCTGTGCCATTGGTCTTATCCTGTTCACCGGACTGTCGCTCTGGGAATCGGTCAACCTTGCCCTCTCGGCCATCTCGACCGGCGGGTTCACCCTGCACAATGGGGGCATTCTTTATTATAACAGTGTTGCGCTGGAACTCCTGCTCATCCCCATCATGATCGCGGGTGCCCTGCCGTTCAAGTTGTATTTCCTGATCCTGGAACACCGCCGCTGGAGCCTCTTTGGGGATGAGCAGGTGAAATTGTTCTTCCTCTTCCTTGGTGCGGGAACCGTGGTGCTGACCTACGATCTGATCTTTTTCTCCAATCTCGATACGATCCCGGCCCTCATGCAGGGTCTTTTCATGGCGGTATCGGCACTGACGAGCACCGGTTTCCAGATTGTGGCTCTCCAGACGTGGGCAAGTGTCACCCTGCTCTTCCTTGCGATGCTCACCTTCATCGGGGGCACAACCGGGAGCACGTCCGGGGGGATCAAGATCGACAGGGTCGCATTTGCCTACCGGGCACTCCTGTGGTGGTTCCGGCGGCTGTACGTGAGCGGGAAAGTCCTCGTACCGCTGAAGATCGAGGGCCGGGTCATACCGAAAGCGACCGCAGAGCTGGAGACGGCGAAGAATATGCTGATCATCATCCTTTCCGTTGTCACCATCTTCATTGCGAGCCTCGCTGTCATGCAGTACCATCTCACAACTTTTTCCATAACGGAAATCGTCTTCCAGGTCGTCTCAGCCTTCTCAACCTGCGGTATTAATACCGGTTATGTCTCCCCGGATATGCCGTTCATTTCGAAATGGATCTTTATTGTGGTGATGTGGGTCGGCAGACTGGAAGTGATCCCGGTTGTGATGCTGTTTTTTGCCCTGCTCCGTGGTCCCGACTGATCTCCCCGCATTGCGCAGCCCGTATCAGATACCAGGAATTATCTGACGGATAACGAGCACGCATCCGATCCAGATGCCGTACGCCACGCTGAGACTTTCCAGGAAACCGAAACGGTTCATGAGGAAATACAGGGAAATGAGGAACACCAGCGACGGGATGGCAAAGAAGAAGGTCCCCAGGACCAGCTGCTGGGCAGTGGCGCTGCCAACCTCGTTATAAGTAAAGAGAAATGCAAGAGTGGTTATAATGGGCGCCGCAGCAAGAATGCCTCCGTACCGGGGGTTTGCCTGTTGGGCAAGGAGCGTTACCCCGACAATAATGCTCCCCCCTGCTACGAATTTGAGCAGGGTTTGCAGGTAATCCATGGCAGATACGATTATTGTTCCTGTCACCTAAATATACTCTGATACTGCGGAGATCGGAAAGAACCAGTGCCTTTGCCAATCCACCACTATTTTTTGGTAGTGCGAAAACCGGGTCGGGAACCGGGAGGCAGGATATGCCCGTAATATATTCCGCCAACACAAGTTTACTTTTGTTAACATCAGGAGATCTAATATAAATTGCCGCCCCATAGTACGGTGATGAAGCAGATCGCCCTGTACGGGAAAGGAGGTATCGGGAAATCCACTACCTCGGCCAACCTCTCTGCTGCACTCTCCGGGAGGGAGCTCTCTGTTCTGCAGATCGGCTGCGATCCCAAGCGGGACAGCACACGGATGCTGATGCAGGGCCGGTTTATCCCGACCGTCATGGACCTTGTCCGGGTTCGGGGGGAGACAGCAATCTCTCTTTCGGATATTGTTTTTACCGGATACAACGGTATTCGTTGTGTCGAGGCCGGAGGGCCGGAACCTGGTGTAGGATGTGCAGGACGGGGAATTATCGCCACCTTCCAGATCCTCGAGAAATTCGGGGCTCTTAAAGGCGACGTTATTGTCTACGATGTGCTCGGGGACGTGGTTTGCGGCGGGTTCGCCATGCCGATGAGGGAAGGGTACGCACAGGAGATTTATCTCGTTACTTCCGGAGAACTGATGTCCCTGTATGCCGCAAATAACATCTGCAAGGCCATCCAGCGTCTCTCGTCCCGGGTAAAGAGCAAATGCCGGCTCGCCGGTGTGATCTGTAATGCAAAGGACCAGCCCCGGGAAGAGGAACTGGTCACCGCATTTGCACGGCGGGTGAACAGCTCGATGGTGCAGTATATTCCCCGTGACCACATCGTTCAGGAGGCCGAGATGAACCGGCAGACCGTGATCGAATACCGCCCGGACTCGGTCCAGGCGGGTCATTACCGCTCCCTTGCACAGCGTATCATGGAAAATAACCGGTTAACCATACCGACTCCCCTTGAGATCGATGAGCTTGAATCCCTTGCCCGTGAATTCTTCTAGGCTCGGCGGCTGTACCCTCACTGGGGCAATCTCGGTGACGTCCCATATCCGCAATACCGTTACCGTTGTCCATGGCCCCAAAGGGTGCAGCCATCATAACGTATCCCTGCTCCATGCGACCTGGCTCGATAATGACCATGCCGTCATGCCGGAACTGGTATCGACCGGGTTGTCAGAATCCGATGTTGTTTTTGGCGGCGAAGAAGCACTCCGGCGTGCTATCAGGAATGCTGCAGCAAGGGATGTGCGTGCCGTTTTTGTGCTCTCTACCTGTATTGTCGATACAATCGGGGACGATATCGAAGGTGTCTGCATGGAAGAATACGGCGTTCCGGTCGTGCCCATACCGACAGCAGGTTTTCTCGGGGGGACATTCCAGGACGGGGTGAACAACGCTCTCATTGCGCTTGCGGATAACGCCGTCCCGTGCGGGAAAGACGGGGGGGTTAATATCATCGGGGAGATGAACCTTGAATACGAAGTAGAGGAAAACTATGCCGAGATTGCGCGGCTTCTCTCCCTGCTGGGACTGTCCGTGAACCTGCGGTTCGTGCATGATATCACTTATAACCAGCTTTCCATGCTCGGTGCGGCACAGCTCAACATCCTCAGAAGCCCTACGCTTATACCGGTTGGCGAGTACCTCCGGGACCGGTTTGACATCCCTTACGTCTCATCGTTCCCTCTCGGCCTTTCGGAAACGCTCTCGTTCATCGGATCCGTGGCAGAAGCCTGTGGTATTGACGAGTATCGGGCTGCTGAAGGAGAGCGGGCCCGGCAATCCGAGATGATCGCCGGTTTTACTGATCTCCGGCGATCGCATGCAGCCTTCGACCGATCCCTTTCCGGGCCAGATGATATCAGGGCCGCTGAAGAACTGGCACGTGCACTGGATCTCTCGATGGGAACTGACGGGTACAGTGTCCGCCTGCCCGTCAGTGCTGCGGTAGGCACTGCCGGAACGCGGCGGATGCTCCACCGCTGGAGGCGGGCGATCCATGCCTGAATGTGATAATCCGCTCTGGCCATGTGCGATGACCGGTGCAGCAGCTTGTCTTGCAGGGTTCGAGGGAGTTGCGGTTGTCATCCATGGCTCCAGCGGGTGCTACTATTACCCGACCACCCTCCTCCACGCCCCGCTTCACGGGACATTTATCCTTGAGAACGATGTGATCTTCGGGTCGGAGGACCGGCTCCTGGAAGTGATCGGCGGGCTCTCCGGGACCGGAAAGAGGATCGCGGTAATTACGACCTGCGTTCCCGCCATTCTCGGTGAGGACATCCGGTCCATGCTCGAAGGACATAACGTAATCCTCGTCGACAGTCCGGGATTTTCCGGTGATGTTGAGACCGGGTATTCGAAAGCTCTCGCGATGCTGGAACCCCGGCTCGATCCAGGTGCCGGTGGCGTGAATATCGATGGTGCGTGCCTGTTTGATCCGTTCTCCGGAGGAAACGTTCATGAGGTGATACGGCTGTTTGCGATGGCATCGGTTCCGGTCGGGACCGTGTTCTGCCAGGACCGGCTTGACAGGGTCTACCATGCATCGGCCTACACAGTTGGCACCAACAGGGATTTTGCATCCGGTGTCGGCGAGTATCTTGGCGGGACGCTGGGATTCGATGAGATCCGTGCCACCTTTACAAAAATTGTCGATAAAATCGATGGGTCCGACAGCGATCTGGTTCTCGCGGAACTGGAGATGCAGGAGGAACGGGTTGTGCGGGCGTGTGACAAATACCTGCACCGGTACGACCCTCCGTCTGTGGCCATTTTTGCCGGGTATGCATATGCCATGTTCGCTGCACGCATGCTCGAACAGTATCTGGATGCGGACATCTGCTGCATCGGTTCGCGAAACAGGGTGAACGGGTCTGCTTACCCGATACAGGAGTCGGGAAGCCTTTCGCAGGTCAGGGAACTGATACAGGCACATCATCCCGATCTGGTGATCGGGTCGTCGTTTGAGCGCTCCATCCGCGGAGATGCTGCATTTGTGGGGATTATCCCCCCTCTGCGGGGGAGCGTAAGATTGTTCCCCATCCCGCTCGCAGGGATCAACGGTACACTTGCGTTTGTTGAGCTTGTGCTGAACGCCTGCATGGACCGGAAAACCTGATTCTAGTTGTATCTCGGTGGGAAATACTTCCTGCCTCACGTCCGGGTTTTTTTCACTTTCACCCTGCGCATGCCGGGAGACTATATACCCACTGCGGCAACGCCATTATACGACAGAAGGTGGTCGTGTATGATGGAAAAAGCAGGCTATCTCCAGCGAACAAGGTCAGGGGCACTCGACAGCGAGGGAGTAGTGCACGATATCGTTGAACTGCATATTCTCGGGAACCGGTATGCAATCCGGAAGCCCGATCTGGCAAAAGCAGTCTCAGGCAGGATGTATGTACAGGTCGAGGAGCTTACCCGCAACTGGAATGAGTATCTCGGGTTGACCCGTGGTCTTGCACACGTCTCCGTATCAGGTAAGGCGCTGAATATTGATCTGTTCGAGACTGGCAATTTCACCCTCTCTCTGGCCATGCTCCGTGCTGTAATCTACGGGAAGGAAAGGTCAGTTCCCATCGTGAAGATTCCAGAAACACCTGCTGTCAAGATCCGCAGGGCCGCGGAAGACCAGCAGAAGATCAGTGCGGTTGTCTGAACCTTTCAGTAACATGGCGTGATCGACCGTCACCTGCGATCCTCGTCATTCCGCCTCCTTTTTTCCGTGAGTATCGTGCAACATTAATAGTTCCGCAACAGATGATCATAAGTGGAGCACACCCCTCCTTACTCTCCGGTAATACAGGAGTGAACCGGCACAGGTAACGGCGGTCAGAAATGGATACCACGGATGCAGAATACCGGGATCTTATCGAGAACCAGCAGGATCTTATTGTCAGGTTTAATCTTGAAGGCCGGCTCCTTTTTGTCAATAAGGCCTATTGCGAAACTGTCGCGAAACCCCGGGAAGAACTTGTCAACAGCATCTTCATGCCGGTGACCGAAGAGCGTTACTCTGACGTAATCGCTACCCAGATGACCAAGCTGTTTCGCCCCCCGTATGCCTGCATCGTCGAACAGTGGCTTCAGACGAAGAAAGGGATGCGCTGCATCAGCTGGTCGGCAAAGTCCGTTCTTGGTGATGACAAGACGGTCGTCTCCATCGTTGCAATCGGCAGGGACATCACGCCGCTCAAGAACGAGCAGAAGGCGATACGGAAACGGGATGGGGAGTTGATGCTCGTCCTTGAGAGTGGCAGCCAGATGTATTACACCCACACGACTGACCATCTGATGGTCTTTGTCAGCCCGAGGATCCGTGACCTGCTCGGTTGCCGCCCGGGTGAGGGAAAACGGACCTGGACCGATTACCTCACCGATCATCCCATGAACGCTTCTGGCCTTGAGCGGACGATCCGGGCCATTGCCTCCGGGCGCCGGGAGCCGCCATACCGTCTGGAGATGGCCACCCATGACGGGCGGAAGTGCTGGGTGGATGTCAATGAGATCCCGGTGGTAAAGAATGGGAAGACCGTTGCGATTGCCGGGTCGCTGATGGATGTCACCGACAGGATGGCGGTCGAGGAAGGCCGTGCAGAGGCGGAGTTCCTCATCAAGGATGTTTCCGGTGTCCAGACGGTCAGTGAGTACCGGGCACGGGTTGCCGGCCGGCAGGCAAAAGGGCCCCGGGGGTATTTTCGTTCCATCCTCTCGAAATCATCGGACGAGGATGATGATGAGGATATATCTGCGGCATCGCAGGAAAACCTGAAGTGAGCTGTCCGGCCAACCGGGTGGGTATGGAGCGGGAAAATGATGCCCCCACTAAGGACCGTTGGTCCGTTCCTTATAAGAGCAGGGGTAAATGAGAATTATTTCCCTTTCCGCACGCAGTCGGCGATATATGAGCCGGCCTTGGTGGTCCGTGCCGTGCCGCCTAGTTCCTTTGTCACCACGCCGTCCCTGATGCTCTGCTCGATGGCAGTGACCACTGCTACCGCCGCCATGTGCTCGCCGATATGATCGAGCAGCAGGGAACCGGCCCAGATGGTGGCGATAGGATTTGCAACGCCCAGATCCTTGTACTTGGGTGCCGAGCCGTGGATGGGCTCGAACATGGAGGTCCCCTTCGGGTTGATGTTGCCACCTGGTGCAAGCCCGAGGCCCCCCTGGATCATGGCGCCGAGATCGGTGATGATGTCGCCGAACATGTTGGGCGTGACCACGACATCGAACCACTCCGGATTCTTGACAAACCACATGGTGATTGCGTCCACGAAATTGAACTCGGTCGTGACATCGGGATAGGACTTCGCGGTCTCGGTGAACACGTCCCGCCAGAGGCCGTACACGTCAGAGAGCACGTTCGCCTTGTCCACCGAGGTGAGTTTCTTCCTCCTCTGCATGGCAAGGTCAAACGCGTAGATCTGGACCCGGCGTGCTCCTTCGCGGGTGATGACCCCGATCTGGTACGCGATCTCCTCGGCGTCGCTCTCCACGTCAAGGCCGAACTTCACGCTGTAGATGTCGCGGATAACGTTCAGTTCCTTCTTTTCGTGCTTTTTGAACCGCGAGCCAATCCCGACATAGAAGTCCTCGGTGTTCTCGCGGACTACCACGAAGTCGATGTCCTTTGGACCTTTATTCGCAAGCGGAGTTTCGACCCCGTCAAGGAGCCTGATCGGGCGGAGGTTGACGTACATGTCGAACCGGAAGCGGAGCGCAAGCAGGATCCCCTTCTCCAGGATCCCCGGCTTCACCCGCCCGTCCCCGATGGCGCCGAAATAGATCGCCCTGAACTTTGCGAGTTCTTCGAACTCCTCTTCGGTGATGAGCTTGCCCGAATGAATATAGCGGTCCGCACCGATGTCGAAGTCCGTCCACTGTATATCGAAGTTATACGTCTCGCCAGCGGCTTCCAGTACCTTCTTTCCCTCGGCCATGATCTCCGGGCCGATCCCGTCCCCGCCGATTGACGCTATCCGGTACATACCGGCGCCTCCTTTAAGTTCTTCGCATAGTCCACGAGCCCACCGGAATCGATGATGCCCTGCATGAACGCCGGCACGGGCTCGATGGTATACTTTTTTCCGTCCGCCTCAAGGTACCCATCCCCGATCTTCAGGGAAACGTTTGCCCCGTCGACGATCTTATCCGCCTCCGGGCAGACCACGGGGAGCACCCCGACATTGATCGAGTTCCGGAAGAAGATCCGGGCAAACGACCGTGCCACCACGACCTTTACCCCGGCCCCCATCAGGGCGAGCGGGGCATGTTCGCGGGACGAGCCGCAGCCGAAGTTCCGGCCGCCAACAATCACGTCCCCTTCCTGTACCTTTTTCGCAAACTCGTCCCGGGTGCCTTCAAAGGCATGCTTTGCGAGTTCTTCCGGGTTGTTGATGGTGAGGAACCTGCCCGGGATGATCGCGTCGGTGTCGATGTTATCCCCGAACTTCCAGGCTCGCATGTTCTGTGCTGCCTGTGGCAGTTTCACGACGACCTTTTTTACCGGTGCTGACTTTTTCGCTGCCATCGTCACACCTCCCGTGGGTCGGCGATCTCGCCCGAGATCGCGCTTGCCGCTGCGGTTGCGGGGGAGCAGAGATAGACCTTGCCCTCCGTACTCCCCTGGCGTCCCCTGAAGTTTCGGTTGGAGGTTGAGAGCGAGACCTCGCCGGGTGCGATCAGGCCGAACGCTCCGCCCATACACGGTCCACAACAGGGCGCCTCGACCAGTGCCCCCGCCTTCACGAACTTTTCGATGAGCCCGGCTTTCAGGGTCTTCAGGTACTCATCGCGGGAAGCCGGAATAATGATGACCCTGCACTCCGGGCTGAACTTCTTCTTCCCGAGCACTTCTGCTGCTTCCGCGAGGTCCTCGAAACGCCCGTTCGTACAGGAACCGATGAAGACCTGATCGACGTGCGTTCCAGCCACCTTGCCAACCGGCACACCATTATCCACGTTGTGCGGGACGGCCACCTGCGGTTCGAGGTCCGAGACATCGTAGGATCGCCTCTCGGCAAACTTCGCGTCGGGGTCGCTGTCCAGTTCGAACGGCTTCATCTTCCGCCGGCCCTTCATGTACTCCCACGTCACTTTATCCGGCGCGATAATGCCTGCCTTGCCCCCCATCTCGATCGCCATGTTGCAGAGGGTCATCCTGCCCGACATGTCGAGTTTCCTGACGGTCTTCCCGGTAAATTCAATTGCCTTATAGGTCGCGCCATCGGCACCGATATCTGCTGCAATCGAGAGGATCAGGTCCTTTGCCCCGACCCTTTTTGGGAATTTTCCTGATACTTCCGCACGGATCGTCTCCGGCACCTTGAAGTAGAGGGCGCCGAACTTCAGGACAAACCCCATGTCGGTCGACCCGATACCGGTTGCAAATGCCCCGGTTGCGCCGTACATACAGGTATGGGAATCCGCACCTACGACAATCTCGCCCGGTGCGGCCCGCCCTTTCTCGATCGTCACTTGGTGGCAGACCCCTTCGTTGATATCGTAATTGTGGATATCCTGCTCCGCGGCAAACTTCCGCATGTAGACATGGTTGCTTGCCGCCTCGATGGAGTCCGCGGGTATCTGGTGGTCAAAGAGCATGATGACGCGCTCTGGGTCAAAGACCTTTGTTCCGCCCATCTCGTAGAACTTCTGGATGGCAAGCGGGCCGGTAATATCGTGTATCATTGCCCCGTTAAGCGGGGCCATGACCACTTCGCCTGCCCGTATGTCCCTGCCACATTTCCGTGAGAAGATCTTCTCTACGATTGTTGCTCCCATGCTCGATCGTTTCTACTATTGACTCTCGGAGATATTGTACTTTCTCGTGCACCACTTTTCATAACTGCGACCAGATTCGCAGTCAAAGTAAGATTTAACCTCATTCCGGGTCAAGATCATGTGAATACCATGATACGAAGACTGACTTATCTCGGTGCCATCCTTGCCATCTTCATGATGGCCGTAGTCGGCAGCGTTTCCGCTGCATCAGCTGACTCGACAACTGATAAAGTAATCCATGCCTCCGGCAGCGGGAATGTGATCGGCACTCCCGACCGGGCTCAGGTGACATTCTCCGTCCAGACCGAGAACGCGGATGTCAAGACTGCACAGGCAGACGATGCCGCACAGATGTCCAAAGTGATCGATGCCCTTGTTGCTGCCGGCATCCCCCGGGATGCTCTCAAGACCACCGGCTATAACATCTATGCGATTTATGACGATTCCACCAGCGGCATCCTGAACCCCAAGGTCAAGACCTACCAGGTGACCAACACCTTGACGGTTACGCTCCATGATGTGAGCAGGACCGGGGAAGTGATCGATATCGCCGTCGCAAACGGCGTCAACCGGGCAGACTCCATCCAGTTCATGCTCTCTGATGCCCAGGCCCTTTCACTCCGGAGTGATGCCCTGAAAAAGGCGGTAGCAAACGCACGGTCTGACGCGGACACCGTTGCCGGTGCGCTCGGTGTCAATATCACCGGTATGGGAACAGTTGATATCACCCAGGGCTATATGCCGGTGACCTATTCCAATTACCAGATAGATACCACAGGAGCAGCCAAATCCCTGGCCACGACCCCCGTCCAGCCCGGTGACGTGACCGTGACCGCGCAAGTTTCGGTCACCTATACCTACAACTAATCTTTTCCGCGCACTCTTCACAACTTTTTTAAAATAGCAGTGTGATCATTTCATAAAATCACAGTGCAGAAGCCGGGTTCACCAGACCCATTCAGCTGTCAAATCTCGAATATCCTTGAATCAGCGGATACAATAGGATTGATTTTACCATGGAGCGCAATATCGGCTTTAAAGAACGAAGGTATATTGAAGAACTGCGGATTCTCACCAAATCAACGGCGCTTGACTGCGTGATTGACGACCGGTTCGACCGGGTGATCTACGTAATCCGGCAGGGTGACATGGGTCTTGCGATCGGAAAAAAGGGTGAGAATATCCGCAGACTTCAGAACGTGCTCGGCAAACGGATCGAGATGGTCGAATTTGCCGATACTCCGGATGCGTTCATTGCCAACATCTTCAAGCCTGCTGAGATTATCGGGGTTGAAAGGAATGCGGAGAACGGGCCGGTGAATGTGCTTGTCCGGCAGAGGAGCGACCTTGGTATTGCGATCGGGAAGGGAGGGTGTAATATCGAGAAGGCGCGCATCCTCTGCAGAAGGTTTTACGGACTCGAAGTCGGAGAAGTACTGCTGGAGAAAGAGGCATCATGAAAACGACGGCCGATCCCCAGGTCATTGCCGAGATCTGGGCGGTCATCTGCGACCGTGCAGATCACCCGAAAGAAGGATCCTACACCACTCGGCTGCTTACGGACGCAAAAGGGATCGACAAAGTGCTGGAAAAAGTGGGGGAGGAGTCGACCGAGTTCATCCTTGCGGTGAAGAACGGGGTCTCCGGGAGTACTGCCAGCGAGGCGGCGGACCTCCTCTTCCACCTGCTTGTCGCCCTCCGGGCGGCAGGAGTCGACCTGTCCGATGTGATGGATGAACTGGAGCACCGCAGGAAATAATACGATTTTACTTCTGAAGGAACGAAGTGAGGTCGACCACGTGCGGCAGGTCTCCGTCTTTCTGTGCTGCTGAAGCAAGCACGCTCTCTTCTACAAAAATCGGGACATTGCCCCGGAGTGCCAGCGCAATGCCATCGCTCGGGCGGCAGTCGAGATACTCCTCGTGCTTCGTGTTGACAAAAACGAGCTGGGCATAATACACGCCGTTTTCTATGCTGTCGATTTGCAAAAAGCGCATGGAGATGGAAAATTTTCCGCACAGGTCGAGAAAGAGATCATGGGTGAACGGCCGGGGCAGCACTTCCCTGTTCCTTGCACTGTTAATGGATACTGCTTCCCAGATGCCGATAAATATCGGCAGGAGGCGGCCAGTGCCATCAGAGAGTATCACGAGGGGGACGGTGGCTGCTTCGCTGATGGCCATGAATACGCCTTTGACCTCGCACCGGACCAGTGTCATGCCTGTGCACAGTGATTGCCGTTCGCATTGATAAGGGTTCGGTGGTCAGGCCTTCTCATCGAGGCTGTCTCTGGCTTCCCTGCGCACGATGATGATACTGGAAAGGATACCGAGTGCGATATTGAAGTAATAGAGGACGATGCGCCAGAGCACGACGAATATGCCGACAACGGATGCCGGGATGAACAGTGCGTACATGGACGTTGCGCCGACTTCGGCAATACCCGAACTCCCGGGAGTCAGGGGCAACATCATCAGGATCGCGAGGATCAGCTGGATCACGAAGGATTCAAGGAAGAGGGGGGGCTGCCCAAGCCCGACGAGGATGAGGGAGGCGGTGACAATCTCGGAGACCCAGTAGAGGAGCGTAAATAGCATCCCCCAGACAAGGCCGCCCTTGGCCGTATGGACGAACTTGATGACCGCATCATGGAAGTTGTCGATCTCCTTGTCCGCCCGCTTTAAGAGTTCCTCGACCCGGGCATTCTCCCAAGTCTTTGTCAGCCAGACCGTGCAGCGGTTGACAACTCTTTTCACCACGTCAGGCCTGCGGATGGCAAGGTAGAAAAGGAACAGGCATCCGGCGACAAAGATCCACGTGACAAAGACCATGATCTCGGAGACCGCACCCAGGCTCTTCCACTGGTCGGTCAAGACGATCATGGCAAATGCCGCCAGTACCGCGAGCGCAATGCCGTCAAGCACCCGCTCCATGATAACCACTGCTGTCGCATCCCCAAGGGGGATGTTTGCCTTGTAGAGCTCGTGGATCCTGACGGGTTCCCCACCCGCCTGTGCAGGGGTGATTGCAGAAGCAAGCAGGTTGGCAAAGACGAGGTTCAGGCTGTACCAGAACCCGATGCGGTAGCCGAGCGAGCCGGACATCTTCTTGATCCGCATCGCCCAGAAGCACATGGTCAGCAGGTGAGTGAGGAACGCGAGGAGAAGGAAGAGGGGATTGATCTTCCTGATATAGGTGATAGTATTCTCGTTGATGGTAAAATACAGGATAATAATGAGAACCGCAAGGGAGAAACCCACGGAAATATAGAGCCATTTGAGCTGTGATTTCTCCACGGTGATCACGTCCTGCGATGCCCGCCTTGGCGGTTGTTATCTTAACCGGTTATGAGGCATAGTATATACCTTTTTATAATAACCCGGATTCACGCATCGTGCAAAACACATCGTCCCGGGTTCAGTCCACCGTGAACATTTCCCTGTTTGCAAGAATGGAGAAGAGGCCGGTCTCGACCCCGGCGTCGAGCCACCCGTGACCGTAACTGAAGCAGGCAAGCGCTTCCTCACATCTCCTGGAGGATGCCTGCTGTTTCCCATAGTGTAGGTACAACCCTGCGATGAAACGGACATGCACGGCAAATGCATATCCCGGTGTCCCGGGATCCGGGGACGGCGTAACTGAAGCGATCGCGGTGTCCAGCAATCGTGCATATCGCCCTGTTTTCTCGTCAAGTTTCACGTACTGGGCAGCCGGGACGGGTTCGAACCTCCCGCCAAACGGGCATGCAGACCTGCCTCCGGCAGTAACAAGCAGGCCGGATGCGATGCCGCAGTGCAGCCACCCGAGGCCGTACATGAACGCTGCGAGTGCATTAACAGGATCCCCGCCGGTCATGAACGTCTTTCCATCGCTTTCGTACGCAGACGCCATCCGGAGTACTGACTGCCCGGTGCGCCCGTTCAGCGATTCTTTTGGGGCACTGCACCGGGCGTCTGCAAGGGTGACGGCAAGGAGGGCCTGGCATTGCGGGATATTCATAGGCCGGCAAACATCTCTAGGTATTCGCGTTCCATGTCATGCAGTTCCGCCGGGATCACAAGGATATGGAGCGGCGGGCCGAAATCCACGGACTGTATCGTCTCTGCCGTACCGGCCCGGACAAACGGTTCATCGGATCCTGCCCTGGCGATACCCACATAGAGCGGGATCTGTGCCTGCCGTTCTGCGGCCATCTGTTCCAGGAGTGCGACCGCTTCGGGAACGGTCATGAAGCGTTCCCCCTGGATATCGAGATAGACGAGCGTGTGGAGGCGGAGGGAAAGGTTCTGAAGGATGACATCGAGAGGTGTCGTCGGGAACCAGTTCTTCTGCGGGAACGGGAGGGAGCAGGACTTCCCGAACCGGTAATTCTGGAGACCGGAGAGACCGCAGACTGCACTGGAAATGGATGCGGCATGCACGATCGCAGTCCTTCTGCCACGGGCAGCGGCCCTCATGCGGAGATCCGCGTGGCTGGTCGAGACCATCGGGTCACCGGCGCAG
>Ga0187861_10001443_pt1 | contig 24653 bp, 20 predicted proteins | sample June2016WEW_10_1_3_FD_132986 | JGI IMG/M metagenome (GOLD analysis project Ga0187861, IMG submission 132986) | Peatland microbial communities from SPRUCE experiment site at the Marcell Experimental Forest, Minnesota, USA - June2016WEW_10_100 | ecosystem: Environmental > Terrestrial > Soil >...
AACAGGGTCAAGCCTGCCAGGATGTGAATGGTCAGGTTCAGGGCGTGATACCCTTGCACCTCAGTGCCACCGATTGCGTAGTTCACCGCGAGGGAAAGATTGATGAGGGGCCGGCCCGTGAGGCCGCCTTTGTGCGGCGGTGACAGTGCATCCCAGATCGGCCAGAGATGACGGATGCTCGGGTTTTCCTGGATCGACGGGATATCGTCAAAGATGAATGGACTCGTGAAACTGTTGTGATACGCCAGCAGCCCTGCGGCAACCACCAACAACGGGATGAGCTTCTGTGTTTTCAACAGCCCGGGAGACTACCCAAACTTGTCAGTCGCGACCAGAGCATACTCGGATAGGTCTGTCGCCAGATTGAACGGTTTGCGAACCTTGCGGTTTGAACTTCCGAGGCTGCCGGGCAGGGAAAGAGCCGATTCTCCCCCTGAGGCCACTCAGGCCGGGGTGGGGCAAGGGGTGGATTTCACATAAGTACGACAGTTGCACCCTTGCGATGTTAAAGTAAAAGTACATTGAGATGTATTTCGGCCGGCATCCGGTGGATTGGCTAGGCGTCGCACCGGAGCGGCGGGGCTGGGGGGAGCAGGCCGACAGAGCGGCGGGGCTACAACTGACGCGGAAACGGCGGCGTAGGGCCACGCCGCCCTACCAACAGCGTGCGGCGTGTCGTCGGACTCCGCTATCGTAAATCGATATTTTTTGCTGGACACGACATTGTAGGGCGAGTAGGATGGGGACAGTTGTTTGAAAAAGAAGTTGGAAAGAAGGCGGGCCTACTCCGCCGAAGCCGCCGCTTCGGCTACGAAGGCTGGACGGACGCACATTCCCGGCCTGCGCTTCACAGGAGCGCAGCTACTACGACTTTGCGGTCGGTTTGGCAGGGGAGCTCTCTATAGAGAAGAGTGTTTTTACCAAACGAACCCAACTGAAAAATGTGGAAGTATTGTGGAATGAATGGGTTGGGGAAAAATACGAGTTGGGTTCGTTTTGCAGAAACGAGGAAAAAAGGGGGAATAGATGCTGGAAAACAGCGCCGGGAGGGTGGTTTTTAGGCAGAAACGAAGCCAAAACGAAGGGACAGGAGACAGAATTCAGCTCCGAAAGGGATTCGGAGCGGGGAGTCAGAAGCCAGAAGATGAGGCGTTGCGAGGCATTCGCCGGCAAAAAAGGGATGCGCTAGTGACAGCGCACGCTACACCGGTGGGCATCGGACGCGACAGTTTTCCGACTGGCACAACGGAGGACGCTTGTGCTAAAGTTTTGAAGTTGGAGGGTCTGGCCATGGCGGTATTCGAAGAAAAAGAAAAGCCGAAGATTTCCGAGACCAAGACGAAGAAGCACGAGATTCCCAGCGGTTTGTGGGTGAAGTGCAAGCAGTGCGGCGAGATCATCTACAGCAAGGAACTCCTGGCCAACGCCAAGGTCTGCGCCAAGTGCGACTATCATTTCACGATGACCGCCACCGAGCGCGTCGCCATGCTGGCCGATGACGGCACGTTCCGCGAAATCGACGCCGACATGGCGAGCGTGGACATGCTCAAGTTCACGGGCGTGGCCGCGTACGCCGAGCGCTTGCGGACCTACCAACGCCAGACGGGGCTGAACGACGCCGTGATGACGGGCCTCTGCAAACTCGACGGCCACGACATCTCGCTGGCGGTGATGGATTTCAATTTTCTCGGCGCGAGCATGGGTTCGGTCGTCGGCGAAAAAATCACCCGTGCCATCGAAAAGGCAACCGAGTCGAAGATCCCGGCGATCATCATCTCCGCATCCGGCGGGGCCCGTATGTATGAAGGCATTCTCAGCCTCATGCAACTGGCCAAGTGCAGCGGCGCGCTCGCGTTGCACGCCAAGGCGGGGTTGCCGTATCTCTCCGTGTTGACGCATCCGACGACCGCCGGCGTGATGGCCAGCTACGCGTCGCTCGGCGACGTGATCATTGCGGAACCGAAAGCCCTGATTGGGTTCGCGGGTCCGCGCGTGATCAAGGAAACCACGCAGCAGGAGTTGCCCGAAGGGTTCCAGACCAGCGAATTCCTTCGCGACCGCGGCCTGATCGACATCATCGTGCATCGCAAGCAACTCAAGCAACTGCTCTCCCAGTTGCTGAACTACTTTTCGGGACGCGGCGGGCGCAAGTTCAAGGCGGTCGACTAGGCGCGCGCGGCGGCCCTCACGCTGGAACGGTGCCATTTGACTTACCCGGAAACGATTGAGTTCCTTTTCGGCATCCGTCTCTTTGGCCAGAAACTCGGTTTGGAGACGATGCAATATCTGCTGCGGTTGATGAGCGACCCGCAGCAGTCGTTGCGGTTCATCCACATCGCGGGCACGAACGGGAAGGGGAGCGTCGCGGCGATGCTCCACGCGGTGCTGTCCAAGGCCGGGTACAAGACCGGGCTGTATACCTCGCCGCATCTGGTTTCGTTCTGCGAGCGGTTTCAGGTCAACGGCAAACCCATCGCGGAATCCGACGTGGTGCGCCTCGTCGAGGAAATCAAGCCGCTGCTCGAGAAGGTCGCCGCGCATCCTGAATTCCGCGCCCCGACGTTCTTCGAGGCGATCACCGCGATTGCGCTCCGGTATTTCCGCGAGCAGAATATCGACGTCGTCGTTTGGGAAACCGGTCTCGGCGGCCGCCTCGACGCGACGAACGTGGTCACGCCGCTGGCTTCCGTCATCACCAACATCGCGTTCGACCACACGCAATACCTAGGCGAAACGCTGGCGCAGATCGCGACCGAGAAATGCGGCATCATCAAACCCGGTGTTCCTGTGGTCACGGCTTCGGTGATGGAAGAAGCGTTTCGTGTCATCCAGCGGACGGCGGCCACGCGCGGCTGCCGGGTCACGGTGGTCGGTCAGGACGTTCGGGCGACGCGACTCAGTGAAGACGAGCAGTGCCAGCGGGCGGAATTAACCGGCCTGCGCCACGATTATGGACCGCTCACGATTCCCCTACTCGGCGCGCACCAAGCCACCAACTGTGTTACGGCCGTCGCCGCCCTGGAAGCGTCCGGGCTCTCCTTCACACCCGGACAAGTCCACGAGGGTCTGATGCAGACCGCGTGGCCGGGGCGCTTCCAGATTGTGAATCATCACCCGACGGTTGTCCTCGACGGGGCGCACAACGCTGCCGCCGCGGAAAAATTGGCGGCGACCTTGCGCGAACATTTCGCGGGACGCAAACTGACGCTCATCCTTGGCGTCCTGCGCGACAAGAACTACGACCAGATGTGCCAGATTCTCGCGCCGCTGGCCGGGCAAGTCCTCTGCGTACCCGTCAACAGCGAACGCACGAGCGATCCCGATCAACTGGCGCGGTGGTGCAAGGCGGCAAACCCGCCGGCGCAAATCGCCGTCGTGGCGAATCTCGCCCGGGCGTATGCACAGGCCCGGAGCGAGAGCGCGGACGTCGTGGTCATTGCGGGATCGCTGTTCCTGGTCGGCGAAGCGCTGGACCGGCTTGGGTTTGCGCACGCGACCAGGGCGAAGACACAACGGGAGTTGGTGTTGCAGTGAGCCATGGGTCGGTGCGGGCCCTGTTCTTCGACGTGGGCGGCACGCTGCTGCACCCGTTTCCGTCTGTCGGCGCCGTGTACGCTTCGGTCGCCGGCCGTCATGGGATCACCACGACTGCCGACGCGATGGAACGCGCGTTCCGCCAATCATGGACTGCGTTGAGACGTCCCGGACTGACCGTTTCCCGCAAGGAGTGGTGGCGGGAACTCGTCTTCCGCACGCTGGGGCAGGAGAACGCGGCGTGCTTTGAGGAACTCTTCAGAATGTTCGCCCGTCCGGATGTGTGGCGGGTGTTTCCGGACGTGGACGACGTGCTGGGTGAAGCTCGGGCGCGTGGCCTGCGCGTTGGCGTTATTTCCAACTGGGACGAACGCCTGCGTCCCTTGCTCGAGGCGATGGGACTGGCGCGCCATTTCGATTCCATGACCATCTCCTGCGAAGTTGGAGCAGAAAAGCCGGGTGCGGAAATCTTTCTCGCAGCGCTCCGCACGGCGGGTGCCGCGGCCAGCGAAGCGGTCCACATCGGGGACAGCTACGAGCATGACGTGCGCGGCGCGGAAGCCGTGGGGATGGCTGCCATCCTCCTGGACCGTGGCGGAGGGGACGTAACGGGACTTCAGGACTTGCGAGATCTTTGGGCCAGGCTGGATGCCGTTTGAGATTCACGGACTCGCGCTACGCCTTGGGTGTGGGTTTACGCATGATTTTTTCGCGCACATCCCGAAATCCGAAATCGACCTTGGCGATCTCCTTGAACGCGGCCACCGCCTGCTCCTGGTCGCCCATCAGTTCATAGGCGCAGCCCAGATTATAAAGCAGATCCTTCTTCAGCCCGTCCATCGTGGGTAGATCGCTGATGGCCTCCTTGAACGTTTCAATCGCCATATCGTGGAGGCCCATATTCTGATAGCACTGGCCAAGGTAATTGAGGGAGGCAACCCGGCGTTGGGGTTGGCCGCGGGATTTCTGCAATTGCTCGACCGCGCCCTCGACATTGCCCATCTTCATATACAGCACACCGAGGTCAAATCGGTACATGAGATCGTTGGGGTACCGTTCCACAAGACGCGCCGCTTCGGCGAGTTTGAGTTGATCGAGTTCGGTTTCCAACGTCGTAATCTCGTTCTGCAGCGCGGCGGCGTTGGCGGGATTCGTTTCGAGTTGTTTCTTCTTGGCGTTGATCCCTGTATCGAGTCGTTTGATCTTCGTGTCGGCGATCTCACGTTCGAGAGACGGGTCGGAGCCGCCTTCCTTCGCCTGCAATGTCTCAAGGTAGCGCAACGCCTCTTCGAAGTTGTCCTTCTGCGCGTACAGCTTACCAAGTTCACGCTGGATGACGGGGTTCTCCGGGTCCTTCGCGAGCGCCTCCAGTTTTTCCTTGATGAGGTTCTCGATCATGTCCTCAGCGCGAACGACGCGGGACTGTTGCTCCAACGCAATGGATTCATCCTTGTCCTTGAGCTTGTCACGGAAGGATGTGGTGCTTTCTTCCCAGCCCCCGCCCGCCATGGCGCCATGCGCGGTGGAGTCCTTGATGCCCTTTTGCGCCTCGAAATCGTTCGGGTTGATCTGGAGCAGTTTTTCGTACGTCTCGCGGCATTGCTCGTGCTGCCCGGTCGCGCTGTAGGCACGCGCCATCCAGTGGAGCGTCTTGGTGTCCTTGGGATTGAGCCGCACGTAGGTTTCCAGCGTTTGCACGACTGTTTCGGGAAACTGGGCGACCTCGGCGGCTTCGGCCAGAATGCCGAGCGCCTGGCTGTTCTTCGGGTCTTCCGTCAAGGCCTGCTCGGCGAGCGTCATCGCTTCGGTGGGGTTCTTCTGGAGAACGACCCTGGCCTTGGTCAGAAGCGGCTGGAGTTTGGCGCCGACCATCAACCGTTTGAAACCGCCTGCGGACTCGGTTTTCTTCATCTGTGCGGCCCGCAACGTGCGCCGCGCCTTGGTGAAATTGGGCTCAACATTCAGGCATTGGATGAGCATCTCGATCGCGTAGTCCAGATTGTTGCGTTCGAGCGCTGCCAGCGCTTTCTGGTAGAAATCGTTTGCGCGCTGATTAACGTTGCTGCTGTTGTTTTCGGCCATGGCTGCTTTCGAGGATTGCCACCACCAGAAAAATATAACAACCCCGCCATTGGGTCAATATGCTTTTCCCTCACCCGTGTCCCGCCTCGTGGTTGACAGTCGGGCGGGCTTTGCTACTATATTCTACTGGCAGCGGCACAATCTCGGGTAAAACCCTGCAGAAGGGTTGCGTTTCAAGGACAAGACAATGATAGATGAAAAAGTGGCAAATTCATCAGCGGCGCCGGGCGGCCAGCAGCCCCAGCACGGTCGGCGAATTCAGGACGCAGTAATTCGGCTCGCAGGCAACTCACAGGACGGTATTCAGGCCATTGGCAGTTTCCTCGCCCGGTTGGCCGGACGGACCGACAAAGACGTCATGACCTACATGACGATTCCGGCCACGATTTCGGGCGGCCCCAGCATTTACCAGGTCCGCCTCGGCACCGGCGAAGTGTTGAGCGCGGGGGACGATGTGGACGTCCTTGTCGCGTTCTACCAGCATTCCTACAACGACCACATCAGCACACTTCACGATGGCGGCATCCTCATCTACGACAGCGACAACGTTCAGCCCGATCCGAACCAAAAGCGTTACCGCTCGGTCGGTGTGCCGATCACAGGGCAAACGGTCGAAGCCATCGGCGGCACCGCGAGGGACAAGGGCAAGAACATGTTCGTGCTCGGCTTGCTCGCCCGGATGTACGACCTCGACGTACCCAAACTCGAAGCGATGTTGCAAGCCTACTACAAGAGCAAGGGCGAAGACGTGATCCGCAACGTCATCGGCGCGTTCAACGCCGGCTACGGCTACGACATCGGCAAACTCGCCGACACCTTCGAGTTCGCCATTCCGGCCAACAGGGCCGCCCGCAAGCAAATTGTCACGGATGGAAACCAGGCCATCGCGTACGGCGCCCTGGCCGCAGGGATACGGTTCGGGGCCGGTTATCCGATTACGCCCTGGTCGAGCGTCATGGAAATCCTGCGGGCGGAACTGCCGAAGTACGGCGGCATGTTCGTGCAGGCGGAGGATGAACTCGCCGCCATTGCCATGGCCTGCGGCGCATCCTATTCGGGTTACCTTTCGCTGACGGGAACTTCCGGCCCCGGTCTCTCACTCAAGACCGAAGCGCTCGGGTGGGCGGTGATGGCGGAGATGCCGATCATCATCATCGACGTCCAACGCGGCGGCCCGAGCACGGGGTTGCCGACCAACGTCGAACAGAGCGATCTCAACATCGCCTGTTTCGGCGGCCATGGAGATTCGCCGCGTATTGTCGTAGCGCCGTCCTCGGTCGAGGATTGCTTTTATACCACGCTGGAGGCTGCCAAACTGGCTCGCGAATACAGTTGCCCGGTGATCGTGCTGAGTGATCAGGCGCTGGCCACGCGCATCGAAACCTGGGAGCTGCCCGACTTCTCGAAGTTGACACAGGATGTCTCCCCGAGTTTTTCGGCCCGCGGACCGAACTACAAGCCGTACGAAAATGCCGCCGACGGCATCGCGCACCATGCGCCCCCGGGAACGCCGATGGTAGACGGCAAATACCCCGTGGTGACCGGCTTGGAGCACGACGAGTCCGGCCATCCCGCCAGCCGTCCGGCCAATCACGTGATGATGGTGGCCAAGCGCCGTCGCAAGCTGCAGGTGCTGGCCTCCCGCCTGCCGAAGGCCGAGACCTACGGACCGCCGGAAGGGAATGTGTTGCTCGTTGGCTGGGGCTCATCGCAGGGCCCGATCCGTGAAGCCGTGGACAAGGCGCGCGCGGCGGGTGAAAGCGTCAGCGCGTTGAACATTCGCTACCTCCAGCCGCTGCAACCCGGCATCGGCGAAATCCTGGACGGGTTCAACCACATATTCGTGGCCGAGATCAACGATGAAGGGCTTTACGGCTACGGCCAACTCGCCGCCCTCCTGCGCGCGCGATTCTGCAACGACAAGATCCGCGGCATCAACAAGACCGATGGTCTGCCGTTCAAAGTGCGTGAAATCCTGAATGGCATGCACGAGAAACTCAAACAATCTCCCGAACCCGCCCTGGCCCGCGCCTGATTCTCCCAAGGAACTCCATGATTGCTGAAGCAAGAAATCTCGGCGGTAAAGAAATCAAACTGCCTGACCGTCCGAAATATACGAAAAAGGATCTGGTCGCCGACCTGCCGACGTGGTGTCCGGGCTGTGGCGACTTCAGCGTTCTCTCCATCTATTTCAAGATGGTGGAGAAACTCCAGATCCCTCATGAGAAAATCACCAGCATCGCCGGCATTGGCTGCTCGTCGCGCTTCCCGTACTTCGTGAACGCCTACGGCGTGCACTTCCTCCACGGACGCGCCGCGCCGTTCGCCACGGGCGTGTCGCTGATGCGGCCGGACCTGCACGTCTTCGCGTTTGGCGGTGACGGCGACGCATTTTCCATCGGTGGCAACCACCTCAACCACGCCGGTCGCAAGAACGTCAAGATGACCTATGTCATCATGGATAACTCTGTCTACGGCCTGACGAAGAAGCAGACGTCGCCGACGTCGCCGATCGGTTTCAAGTCGAAGACCGACCCGACCGGTGCGATGGATCATCCGATCAACCCGATGAAGCAGCTTATCGCGTCGGGCGCAACGTTCATCGCGCGGACGCACTCGCATCTGCCGAACCACGTGATGGAAATGATGGAGAAAGCGATGCAACATGACGGCTTCTCCGTGATCGAATGCCTGAGCGAATGCACGGAGTTTTACCCCGGCGCGTTCGATGCGGCCAATCCGCGCAAGGGCGGGGCGTTCACGCTTGTGCCTGTGGACCACGATGTGACGGACGAAGTCGCCGCGTACAAGCTGGCGATGGAGTCGTTTCCCGGCTACTTCGGTGTGTTCTATCAGGTCCAACGCCCAACCAAGAACGCGCTGGAGGGCAAGTTGATCGCCGACGCGAAAGCGAAAACCGAGAATGCCTCGCCCGTGGAACTACTGCAGAAGACGTTTGCACGCCTGAGTTAAAGATCATCCCCGATGACGCTTTCGCAAGCCATTGTACTGGGGATCGTTCAGGGTCTGACGGAATTTCTTCCCGTCAGCAGCACCGCGCACCTGCGCATCGTGCCGGCGTTGCTCGGCTGGAACGATCCGGGCGCGGCCTTCACGGCCGTCATCCAACTGGGCACACTCGTCGCCGTGTTGTTGTACTTCTCTTCCGACATTACCGCGATGACGCGCGGAGTCGTGGGCGGATTGCGCGACGGCAAGCCGCTGGAAACACCCGAGGCGAAGATGGGCTGGATGATCGTCGTGGGAACCGTTCCGGTGGTGATCTTCGGGCTGCTCTTCAAGGAACATATCGAAACGACGTTGCGTTCACTCTATATCATCGCCGGCGCAATGATCGCCCTCGCCGTCGTGCTCATGTTGGCGGAGTGGCGGGTGCGCCGGCGCCAGCGTCAGGGACACGCCTTGCGCGAGATGAAAGGGCTCGGCTGGGCAGACGCCATCGTGGTCGGGTGCGCCCAGTGCGTGGCGTTGATCCCCGGCTCATCGCGTTCGGGATGTACCATCACCGGCGGCCTGTTTCTGGGCATGACGCGTGAAACCGCCGCGCGGTTTTCGTTTTTGCTTTCGCTGCCCGCCGTGTTTGCTGCCGGTATTTTCGAATTAATAAAAGCCCGGCATGAATTGTTGGCGACGCAGCAGCACGCGGTCGATCTGGCGGCATCGACGTTTGTCTCGTTCGTCGTCGGTTACGCCTCGATTGCCTTCCTGCTCGGTTACCTGAAGAAACACACGACGTGGCTGTTCATTATCTATCGACTTGCCATGGGTGGCCTCTTGCTGGCGCTACTGGCTAACGGAAGACTGCAAGCGTTCTAGCAGGCACGGCCGGGTCTGCCAGGTTCACGCGCTCCCGGCGCAAGCCTCATGAGGAATAGCATCGGCCAGCCCAGATAGCGCCGGGCGCGTTCCAGACGGCTGGCCAGCGCTTCATCCACCGCCTGCTCGCTCAAATGGTCGAACAGGAACCCCGCCCGTGCCGCGGCCATGAAGTAATCGCTCAATTGATGGGGACAACTGGCCGGACGAGTCTCGCGTCCGCTGGCAGGGTCCGTGAACCGGGCTTGAACTCCCCGCAACATCATGGCCGGGTGCATGACCGAGACGACGACGAAGCCGTCGGGCCGACAAACGCGACTCATCTCCCGAAACAAGCCATCCAGATCGGCGATGTGGTCGATCACCAACCCGCACACGACACGGTCAAAGGTCTCGTTCGCGAACGGCAGCGGCTTGGCCAGATCATGGGCTTGAAAGACGACATTCGAAGCGCCGGGTTTTGCTTTTGCACGCTCCAACATCGCCTCAGAAAAATCCAGCGCGTGGACGGTTGCTCCCGCCGCCGAGAGACGCAGCGCGTGCCGTCCAGTACCACATCCGATGTCGGCCACGGCCAGACCGCGAACGTCCCCCAGCAATCGCTGCACCCAGGGTTCTTCCAAGGCGACAAGGGGATTGTCTTCGGCGTCATAGATCGCCGCCCAACGATCGTACCCGTCTTTCGTAGGCAGCAAATCAATCGAATCCATGGGGGAACTTGTGAATTCCTCAGACATCGCTGTCACCGTCTGCTCCACTGGAATCATGAAAGCAGATTTGCGGATTCACAGCAAGACTTGCCGCTGCATTGCTGTGGACGCCGCGACGGTGGCCGCTATAATGCGCGCCATGTCGGTCATTCAATTTGGCACATCCGGCTGGCGCGGCATCATCAGCGACACGTTCACGTTCGCGAACGTCGAGATCGCCGCGCACGCCATCGCCCGACACCTCAGCGAGAATCCGCCACCCGGTGCGCGGCGGCTGCTGATCGTGGGGCATGACACACGGTTTTTGTCGCGGATATTCGCGACGCGCTGCGCGGAAATCGCCACCGGGCACGGCTTCGAAGCCTGGCTGACCGATCGGGACGCACCCACGCCCGTCATCTCCCACAGCATCCGGGCACACAAGGCCAGTGGCGGCATTAACATCACCGCCAGCCATAATCCAGCCGAATGGAATGGCCTGAAGTTCAACGAATCAAACGGCGCGCCTTGCCTGCCTGAGACTGCGAAATCCATCGAAGCCAAAGCGGAACTCGTAAGCCGTCAGCCTTCAGCCATCAGCCGCAAGACGGATGCCGTGAAGGTCTTTAATCCGATGCCGCGCTACGTGGCGCAGCTTCGCAAGCTTGTGGATTTCGCCGCCTTGAAAAAGCATCGCAAGAGGGCGGTGGTGGACTTGATGTTCGGCACGGGCCGGGGCTACCTGGATGAACTGCTTGTCCGCAGCGGTTGGCGCGTCGACGCGTTACATGGGGAGTTGGATGTGCTTTTTGGCGACGGCCATCCCGAACCGATCAAGGAGCACATGGGCGAGTTACTGGCTCGCTTGCGGAAGTCCAAGGCGGCCCTTGGCCTGGGGCTTGATCCTGACGCCGACCGTTTCGCCATCGTCGACCACGACGGCACGTTTATCAATGCCAACGAGGTGCTCGCCCTCGCGCTGTATCATCTGGCCAGAAACCGCCAGTGGACCGGCGCGGTGGTACGCACGGTCGCGACCAGTCATTTGGTGGACGCCGTGGCGCGGGAGTTGGGTGTGAAGGTGCACGAGACGCCGGTGGGCTTCAAATACATCGGCGCGCTGATGGAGAGCGAACCGATCATCGTCGGCGGGGAAGAAAGCGGCGGCCTGAGCGTAAAAGGCCACGTGCCCGAAAAGGACGGGATTTTTGCGTGTTTATTGATGGCGGAATTGGTGGCCTACGAAGGCAAACCGCTCGGCACAGTTTTGAAAAAGATTCAGAGGTGGGCGGGTGGCATCGTCAGCGATCGCATCAACCTCCGCGTGACGCCCGGACGAAAAGAGCAGTTGCTGCAGCGGTTCGCCGGCGGACTGGACGAGTTTGGCGGGCAGAAAGTCACCGGCGTGGTCACAAAAGACGGCTACAAGTTCCTGCTCGGTGACGGTTGTTGGGTGATGTTTCGGGCGTCGGGCACGGAGCCAGTGTTCCGGTGCTATCTCGAAGCCCGAACGTCCCGACAGATGGCTGGCTTTCGCAAGGCGGCACTGGAACTGGTCAAGTAGCGAAGAACCTCCTGCAGGCGACAGTCGGCGAATCTTGACAGCGGTGGTCATTCATGCCGCAGCCAACTGAAGGATGCGCTTGATTCGCCCTTCCTGTCGCCGTATGGTAAACACGTGGTAGGCTAGTAACATCGGTTCCGGTGAAGCCGACTTTGCGGAAGGCTGGCGGAAAGCATTTGAGAAAGACTTTATGAGTATGAAACGCATTATCGTCGCGCTGGTTGTCGTGCTGTTGGGGATCAATCTCGCCGTCGCCGCGCGGATCTATTCGGAAGCGTCCACCAAGCAGGACAAGGACAACCCGTACGCGCAGATGGAACTCATCACGCAGGTGATGGAACTGGTTCGCAAGGAGTACGTGGATACCAACTCGGTGACCTACAAGGACCTGACCTACGGCGCGCTCAAAGGAATGCTCAACTCGCTTGATCCGCACAGCCAGTTCATGGAGCCGCAGGTGTACGAGGACATGAAGGAAGACACGGAGGGCAAGTTTGGCGGGTTGGGCATTCAGATCGGCATGTCGCGGGAAGGATTTCTCAGTGTCATCGCGCCCATCGAGGACACGCCTGCCGCGCGAGCCGGCTTGTTGCCCGGCGACCGCATTATCAAGATCGAGGGCAAGGTGACCGACAAGATGAGCCTGCAGGACGCCGTCCACCAGCTTCGTGGCGATCCGGACACGAAAGTCACGATTACCATTTTTCGTCAAAAGGCCAAGGAACCCGGCGATCGCATCAAGGATTACACGATCGTGCGCGCTGAGATCAACACTCCCAGCGTGAAAGACGTGAAGATATTGCAGGACGGCATCGGCTACGTGCGCATCACGCAATTCAACGATCCGACCGCCGACGAATTCGAGGCGGCGCTGACCAAGCTCGAAGGGGAGGGGATGACCGCATTGATCATTGATCTGCGCAATAATCCGGGGGGCTTGCTCGAATCCGCGCGCAAGGTCGCCGGCAAGTTTGTCCAACCCAACGAGTTGATTGTCTCCACCGAGGGACGCAATCCTGCGCAGAAAATCACGTACCGCTCCGATCCCCATGGCAAGAAGCGGCTCAATTATCCACTGGTTGTTCTCGTCAATGCGGGCAGCGCCAGTGGCAGCGAAATCGTCGCGGGCGCGCTGCAGGACCTCCACCGCGCGGTGCTGGTGGGTGAAACCACGTTCGGCAAGGGCTCGGTGCAGAGCATCATCCAACTGCGGGACGGCTCGGCGCTGCGCCTGACAACCGCCAAATACTACACGCCGAGCCACAAGGTCATCCACGAGCACGGTGTCACACCCGACATCGTCGTGCCGATTTCCGAAGAGGACGAGCGCAAATTGTTGGAGCAACGCGTCCGCGCCAGCCTCCCGCCGGATGACACGCTCGAAAAGGTCACGCCTATTGCGGACGTCCAACTGGATCGCGCCCTTGACGTCATCAAGGGGGTCAAACTTTTCGCCAAGCAGGCGAAAGTGGCCAAACAGAACCTGAGCGCGGCGACGGCGACTGTCGCCACAACCTCGGCGGAGTAAACTCCACGCCCCAATCGCCGATCGTTCGCCAAACCGTGAAAGTCCTCGGTGTCGAGACTTCTTGCGACGAAACTTCCGCTGCCGTGGTGCGCGACGGCGAGGAGATTCTCTCCAACGTGATCAGCTCTCAGATTGCACTGCATCGCCCGTACGGCGGCGTGGTTCCCGAACTCGCATCGCGCCACCACCTGCAGTTGATTGATTCCGTGATTGAGCAGGCGCTCGCCGACGCCCACACTCCGCTTGACGGGATCGATGCGGTCGCTGCCACGTACGGCCCCGGACTGGCGTCGTCGTTGCTCATCGGGCTGAATGCGGCCAAAGGGATCGCCTTTGCCGCCGGCAAACCGTTTGTGGGTATCAACCACGTGGAGGCGCACCTGTACTCGCCGCTCCTCGCCCATGGCGTGCCGAATGCGCTGCCCATGGTGTCGCTGATTGTCTCGGGCGGCCATACGCTCCTCACGCACGCGACGGCCATCGGAAAACACAGGATTCTTGGCCAGACGGTTGATGACGCGGCTGGGGAGGCGTTTGACAAGGTCGCCAAACTGCTCGGGTTGGGGTATCCCGGCGGCCCCGAGATCGAGAGCCATGCCGAACACGGGAATCCCGCGGCCATCGATTTTCCGCGCAGCATGCTGCATGACGGCAGTTACAACTTCAGCTTCAGCGGCTTGAAAACGTCCGTGCTTTACTTTCTGCGGAAGAACCCACACCATCGCGTCGAAGACGTTTGCGCGAGCTTTCAAGAGGCGGCGGTCGATGTATTGGTCGGCAAGGTCGTCCGCGCCGCGGTTGAGCTTCGTGTCAACACCGTCAGCGCATCGGGTGGTGTTTCCATCAATCGTCGTTTCCGGGAGAAGCTGGGCGCGGAGTGCGCGCGACGCCGCCTGCAACTGTTGTTGGCACCCGCAAACTTGTGCACTGATAACGCCGCGATGATTGCCGGGCTGGCGTTCCACAAACTGCAGTCTGGCGGACAGAGCGACTTCTCGTTGGAGGTCGCCCCGTCCATCGGATTGGGAGTCGGAGATCTTTGATGCCCGCACGCTTGATGGTGGCCGATAGCGAACGCGACGCGAACATGCTCTATGCCACGCGCATGTTTGTGCCGGATCCCTTTATTTGGTTCGCAACGCGGGGCAAGAGTTACGCCGTCATGAGCGATCTGGAGATCGACCGCGCCCGCAAAGAAGCGCAGGTGGGCCGGGTGCTTTCGCTGTCGCGTTATCAGAAGCAACTCAAACTCGCGGGTGTCAAACAGCCGCGCCTCAGCGACGTCCTGAACCACGTTCTCCGCGAATTCCGCGTCCGCAGCGTGGAAGTCCCGGCGAACTTTCCCATCGGCTTGGCGAGGCAATTGCGCGGCCTTCGCGTTGTCGTCACGCCCGACCCGTTTTTTCCCGAACGCGAGATTAAGACGCCTGGTGAAATTGCCGGCCTCGAGAACGCCATGCGCCTGGCCGAGGAAGGGATGCAGGCCGCGGTCAATGTATTGCGGACGAGCCGGATCGGACGAGACGGGGTTCTCTACTACCGACGCAAGAGGCTGACGGCGGAGGACGTTCAGGGCGCGATCAACGCAACCATCGCCGGCCTGGGCGGCGTCGCATCGCGCACGATCGTGGCCTGCGGCAACCAGGGCTGCGATCCGCACGAGAGCGGATATGGGCCGCTGCGGGCCCACACGACGATCATCCTCGACATTTTTCCCCGTGACATGCGCACCGGTTATTGCGGCGACATTACGCGCACGGTCGTGCGCGGTTGCGCCAGCGACGCGGTGAAGAGGATGTATGCAGTTGTCGGTGCGGCGCAGGCGCTGGCGTTTCGAACGCTGCGCGCGGGAGTGAATGGCCAAGAGGTTCACCGCGCGATTCAGGAGCTTTTCATCCATGAGGGCTACAAGACGGGCCAGGTGCGTGGTCGGATGCAGGGTTTCTTTCACGGCACGGGCCACGGCCTTGGCCTGGAAGTGCACGAACGTCCACGCGTCGGTGCCGTGTCCGAGAAACTGCGCGCGGGGCACGTCGTAACCGTCGAGCCGGGCCTGTATTATCGGGGCATCGGGGGCGTGCGCCTTGAGGACGTTGCCGTGATCCAACGGACGGGCATGCGCAATCTCGCGCGCTTTCCCAAGGCGCTTGAAATCTAGTTGAATTGGGTTACTGTAGCGCCCGAAGGTATTGTGGCAAATGGGAATTTGGATATTACTTTTGGTATTGATCCTCGTGCCGGGAATCATTGCGCAACTCGCGGTGAGTTCGGCGCTGAATAAGTACTCACGCGTGCGCGCCCGTGCCGGCGTTACCGGCGCACAAGCTGCCGCGCAAATCATGGCTGACGCGGGGATTCATGATGTCCGGATCGAACGCATCGACAGCTTTCTGGGGGATCACTATGATCCGCGCACCAAGACGCTGGCGTTGTCACCCGCAGTGTACGACGGCGCTTCGGTCGCGGCGTTGGGCATCGCGGCGCATGAGACCGGGCACGCCATCCAGCACCAGCACGCGTATGCGCCGCTTCAGGTGCGGATGGCTGTTGTGCCGAGCACGATGTTTGTTTCGCAATTGATGCCGTTGGTCATCATTGGCGGCTTCTGGTTTCGCATTCCGATGTTCATTACGCTGGGGATTATCGTTTACACGATCATCGTGTTGTTCCAACTGATCACATTGCCCGTCGAACTGGACGCCAGCTCCCGCGCGAAACTGATTCTTCAACAAAACGGCCTGATCGCACGCGATGAGATGGAAGGCGTCAGCCGTGTATTGAACGCAGCCGCGCTCACCTATGTAGCCGCCTTGATTGCTGCCGCAGCCCACTTGCTCCAACTCGTGCTGCTAAACCGAGAGCGGCGCTGACAAACATTTTCTTTGACTTCCGCGTGGCAGTCCCGCTACGGTTACGTTTCTCGTTTGGCTAGAGAGAATTCATGGAACAAGCACCGACCGCTTCCACTGCCCGCAACAAGTATCCCCAAGGTTTCCGCCCCCGCCGCGGTTTGAACTGGGTCAGTTTGGGGTTGATGTACGCGTCGTTCTACGTGTGTCGCTACAATTTCCGGTTCGCGACGCCGGGCATGGTCGAGGAATTCGGGTTCAGCAAGTTCCAGATTACTGGAATACTCAGTGCCTGGTCGGTGGCGTATGGCATAGGCCAACTGATTAACGGCTTGATTACGGACCGGATCGGCGGGAAGAAGGCGATGTTGATCGGGGCCGCAGGCACGATCATGATTAATCTGATTTACGGCTTCGCGTCGTTTGCCGGAACATTCTCGACGTTCGCGCTGATCTGGCTGTTGGGCGGTTACTTTCAATCGTTTGGCGCACCCGGCATGATCAAGATCAATGCCGCGTGGTTTAACCGCAACGAGCGCGGAACATTCGCGGGAATTTTTGGATTGATGATCCAGTTGGGGCAGGTCTCGATCGGAGTCCTGGCGCCGCTCATTCTGGCGGGCTTCACCATCGGCGCGTGGACCGTCGCTAAAGGCGACTGGCGCTGGCTATTCCGCATCCCGCCTCTCATCACGGCCGCGTGCGCGGTCATCATGGTGATCTGCGCGAAAGAGTCCCCGGAAGAAGCGGGGTGGCCGGGTCTCGTTCATGACGAGGTGGATTCCAGCATCGGTGTGCGAATGAGTATTGGGAAATGCTTTACGACCGTCTTCACACACCCGCTGATCTGGTTCTATGCGGTTGCCTATGCCTGCACCGGTGCGGTGCGCAGCAGTTCCGACCAATTGGCGGTGCTGTATTTCCATGACGTACTGAAGCTGAACATGGAGGATCAACCGCGTTCATTGGTCTGGACATTGGGATATGCCGTGCCTCTCGTGGCGGTCCTTGGCTCGCTGCTCTCGGGAATCGTGTCCGACAAGTTTTTCAGGGGACATCGTTCGCCCGTGGCCATGTGGTTGTACTTCCTCCAAGCAGTAGTGATCGGGCTGGCGGCCGTGGTGATTCATTCAGGCGTCGTGGGACCAACTCCGACGGGCATCTTTCTGGGCTGCATGTTCCTGATTCTGATTTCGCTCATGGTCAACTCCACCCACTCGCTGGTGGGCGCGGCGGCACCCATGGACATCGGTGGGCGGAAGATGGCCGGCTTTGCCTCGGGGGTTATCGATTCGTTTCAATATTTCGGGATGACGATATTCCTACCGGCAACAGGCTGGATGATCGACCACTACGGCTGGGGGGTGTGGTATCCGACGATGGCGGGTTTCGGCATTGTGGGTGGCGTGGCGATGGTGCTCGTCATGCGCAAACAACGCGCCCTTGGCCACTTTAACACTTAGTCGCCCGTACGCGCCGCGGCCTTCGATCCCGTCCGCAGCAGCGCCCCGAAGTAATCGCGGTTCATCTTCGCGATAAAATTCAGGCTGATGCCTTTCGGACAGACGGCTTCGCAGGAACCCGTAACGGTGCACGCGCCAAAACCTTCCTTGTCCATCTGCTTGACCATGGCGAGAACCCGTCGTTCCTTCTCGGGCTGGCCCTGGGGCAGGAGATTGAGGTGCGAGACTTTGGCGGAGACAAAGAGCATGGCGCTGGCGTTTTTGCACGCCGCCACGCACGCCCCGCAGCCGATACAGGCGGCCGCGTCCATCGCGAGGTCGGCGGCTTGTTTTGGCACAGGGATCGCGTTGCCGTCAGGAGCGGACCCCGTCGAGACTGAGATAAAGCCGCCGGCTTGAATGACGCGATCGAACGCGGTGCGGTCGACAATCAGGTCCTTGATGAGCGGGAATGCCTTGGCGCGGAACGGCTCGACGGTGATGGTTTGGCCATCCCGAAAACTGCGCAGGTAAGTCTGGCACGTGGCGACCTTGGATTCCGGGCCATGCGGCTCGCCGTTGATGACGCAGGAACACATGCCGCAGATGCCTTCGCGGCAATCGCTATCGAACGCGATGGGTTCTTCGCCGCGCCGGGTCAGCTCTTCATTGACGACATCCAGCATCTCGAGGAACGACATGTTCGGATTGATGTCTTTCGCTTCGTACTCGACGAAGCGGCCGGCGCTCCGCGCATTCTTTTGTCGCCACACTCGCAGGGTCACGTTCATCACTTGTAGCTCCTCTGCGCGAAGTGGACTTCTTCGTAAACCAGCGGCTCCTTGTGCAGGGTCGGCGTCTTCCCGACGCCCGTGAATTCCCAACAGGCGGCGTAGGCGTATTGCTCGTCGTTGCGCTGGCACTCGCCGTCCGGTGTCTGGTGTTCCTCGCGGAAGTGGCAACCGCAGGACTCGTCGCGCATCAGGGCGTCGTACACGATCAACTCGGCCAATTCCAGGTAATCGGCCACGCGGCCGGCGCGTTCGAGAGACTGGTTGAGATCCCCGCCTTCGCCCGGCACGTTGACGTTCTTCCAGAATTCTTCACGCAACGGCGGAATCTGCGCCAATGCTTCCTTCAAGCTGTTTTCGGTGCGCGCCATCCCGCAATGCTCCCACAAGATCCGTCCGAGCCGCTTGTGGAATTCCGTGATTGTTTTCTGGCCGCGGATGGAAAGGAGTTTCTGGAGGCGGTCGCTGGTGGCTTGTTCAGCCTGCTGGAACTCGCTGGCATCGGCCTTCGGGCGCGAGCCGGGTTTCTGGGACGCAAGATAATCGCCGATGGTGTAGGGGAGAACGAAATAACCGTCCGCCAAGCCCTGCATCAGCGCGCTGGCGCCAAGACGGTTCGCGCCGTGGTCCGAGAAATTCGCCTCGCCGATGACGAACGCGCCCGGCAGGTTGCTCATTAAATTGTAGTCCACCCACAACCCGCCCATCATGTAGTGGATGGCCGGGAAGATACGCATCGGCGTCTCGTAGGCGTTTTCGTGGGTGATCTCGTGGTACATGTCGAAGAGATTGCCATAGCGCTCGCGCATCGTTTCGATACCGAGTTCCTTGATTCGCTGGGAAAAATCAAGGTAGACGCCGAGGCCGCTTTCGCCGACGCCCCGGCCTTCGTCGCAGACCTGTTTGGCCGCGCGGGACGAAATATCGCGCGGCGCGAGGTTGCCGTAGCTCGGATACTTGCGCTCCAGGTAATAGTCGCGTTCCTCCTCGGGAATCTCGTGGGGCGGGCGATGGTCGCCTTTTTTCTTCGGCACCCACACGCGGCCGTCGTTGCGCAGCGACTCGCTCATCAGCGTGAGCTTCGATTGATAATCACCCGTTACCGGAATGCATGTCGGGTGAATCTGGGTGAAGCAGGGATTGGCGAACAGCGCGCCCTTCTTATAGGCGCGCCAGATGGCCGTGGCATTGGAACCATGACCGTTCGTGGAAAGATAATACACGTTGCCGTAACCGCCCGAGGCGAGCACGACCGCGTCCGCCGCGTGCGATGAAATCCGGCCCGTGACCATGTCGCGCACCACGATGCCCTTGGCGTGTCCATCGACCACGACCAACTCCAGCATCTCGGTGCGCGGGAACAATTTCACCTGGCCCAGCCCGACCTGGCGCATCAACGCCTGATAGGCGCCGAGCAGGAGTTGCTGGCCCGTCTGACCGCGCGCGTAGAACGTGCGCGAGACCTGCGCGCCGCCGAACGAGCGGTTCGCCAGGTAGCCGCTGTACTCGCGGGCGAACGGCACGCCCTGGGCCGCGCACTGGTCGATGATGTTCATGCTGACTTCCGCCAGCCGATACACGTTGGCTTCGCGGGCGCGGAAGTCGCCCCCCTTGACGGTGTCGATGAAAAGCCGATGGACACTGTCGCCGTCGTTCGGATAATTCTTCGCCGCGTTGATGCCGCCTTGCGCGGCGACGCTGTGAGCCCGGCGCGGACTGTCCTGGATGCAGAACGATTTGACGCAGTAGCCAAGCTCCGCCAGCGAAGCCGCCGCCGAAGCGCCCGCCAATCCCGTCCCGACGACAATGATTTCATATTTACGCTTATTGGATGGATTGACGAGTTTGATGGCCGCTTTGTGCGAACTCCATTTCTGCGAAATCGGGCCGGAAGGAATGTGGGCGTCGAGTTTCATATCACTTCACCACTTTCGTCAGCACCGCGAGTGGAATCGAGATGTACCCGAGGAAAATCACGATCGAGATGACGATGGCGCAACGGTCGATGATCAACGCGTAGGCCTCGTTTTTCAACCCGAGCGTCTGAAACATCGCCCCAATGCCGTGGCTGAGATGGATGCAAAGCAACCCGATGGCCAGGATGTAGAATCCCGACACCCAACCGTTCGAGAAGCCAAGGATCATCATCTGGTAAATGTCATGCCAGCCGTTTGCGTCATGCAGATCACGAAATTCGGGGTGAACGATCAGCAGGGTGTAGTGGGCGAGATGAAACAGCACGAACGCCAGGATGATCAGGCCGCTCCAGATCATCGTTCGCGACGCGAGGCTGGCGGCAACGACCTCCTTGACTTCGTATGGCGTGGCGCGCGCCGCGCGATTCTCGAGGGTCAACGCGATGGAAGTCCAAATATGGATGATGACGAATGCCAGGAGCCCGACGCGCGCCGGCCAGAGGATTTCCGTCGTGGTCTGGAGGAAGTGGCCGTAGCGGTTGATCGACTCCGGGCCGAGGAAAATCTGCAGGTTTCCCACCAAGTGACCGATCACAAACAAGAACAGCCCCGCGCCCGTGACGGCCACGAGAAACTTCTTACCGAGCGAAGACGTAACAAGACGCGGCAACATATTCATGGGTGCGGCTACGGTGTTAATAAAAGACGCCCCGGAATGCCAGAAGTATTTTCCGCGACGGGCTCAGGCGATGGCGGGAACAGCCGGCCTAACGGGCGCCGACCGACGTGATGCGACCGCGTTTTTGGGCGTAGCCGAGCTTGCGGAAACGGCGAATCTCCGTGGTGCGGCGCGCTTTCGAGAGTCGATCGAGATGGCACACATAGCGGCGGGCCAGCCGATTGGTCTCATGATAGCGCTCGGCCAATAGAGGATCTCCAAAGTCCGCGTTCTCACGGTCGAAGACGCAGGCCTTGAGCCAGCGGCGATCCGCATCGGTCAGGCGTTGGGACTTGTTGAAGAAGGCGCAGTATTTCTGGAGGACCAGGTAGGTATCGATCTTCGCCTGCAGTTCGAGATCGCGCACGAACCCCTCGCTGTGGATGTCGCGCACGCCTTCGCGGAACTTCAGGGCCGCGTGAACCGCGTGGTCGAGTTCCTCAAGGAAGACCATGAAGGGAATGATATTCTCGTCGTTCAACCCGCAAGCCGGATTGTTGTGCTCCAGCGCTTCGACGACGTTCGGGTCGTAATAAATCCCCATCCGCAGTTTGCCGTCCACAATTCGCAGGAAGACGCGTCCCAAATCCGAGATTTGCGCGGCGCTGGCACCCGCCATTTCGGATAGGACGCGGCCGCGGCGCGAGCTGAGCAGGAAATCTTCGAGATTCACACCGGTGGCGCCATACGTCCGCTCCAACAGTATTTGAATCTCGTTCAGTAAAGTCATCCCTCACGTAGGGAGCATCTTAGGTGCCATTCGCGGTTGTGATAAGAGGCAGGGAAACACTGGCTTACAGGGCGGCGACTTGCTTTCTGGTCATTCTTCGTGCATAGAAGGGCGCAGGAGCGTGAGAACTCTATGAGCAAACCGAGAATTGTTGCTTGGATGAAACCGAGTTGTGGCTGGAGCAATGGCGTACGCGCCGTGCTTCGGAAATACGATCTTCCGTACGAGGACCGTGATGTCATTAACAGCGCCGAGAACTATCAGGAGATGGTGACCAAAAGCGGCCAGCCGCTACAACCGACGCTGGACATCGACGGCCATATTCTGGCCGATGTCAGCGGCGAGGAAGTCGAGGCGTGGCTGATCAAGACCGGCTACGTCAGACCCAGCGTCGCCGCAACCGACGTTCCCACCAATCAAGCCTGCCAGGACCACCCCGCGCCAACGATCAAGTTTGGCCGCGGTTAATCCGCGGGCCGGTTATTCGCTTGGGTTCACCACCAAGACACCAAGGCACGAAGAGGACACGAAGGGCACGATCCTCACGCAGCCCCGATAAGGAATCGGGGTAAAAGGCACAGAGGCCGCAGAGGGTGGAGGCTGTGTTGAATCGTTGAGGGGACGATTTAACGCGAGGCTGCCGCGAACGTGGCGCACGCTCAGTTCAGTATGATAACGAAAAACGAAGTGACCCCCGTTCAGGAACTTTTGTCTTGATCGGAACCTTTAATGGGTGACCCCTTTACGCGCAAAAGAGCAAAGAGAAAGCGCCGACACACTTGGGCGTACATCAAGTTTTGTTCCCCTCGTTTTTCGAACTCGATCCGCTTGGAACCGGAAAGCACGAATGATTTCGGTGTTCGGTCCGCCGATCACCGGACTGCCTGCGCCCGCCACAGATTGGCCCGCGCCCCAACGAAACTTGGGTTGATCTGTAGCGCCTGCTGGAACTGCTCTATGGCTTCCGCCACTCGACCCTGTTGGAACAGCGCGAGGCCCAGCCCGTTGTGCGCCTCGGCATAATCGGGTTTGAGCCGCAGTGCCTGCGCATAATGATCGATTGCCTCGTCGAGTTTGCCTGCTCGCGCCAGAACATATCCCAGATCATTCTGCGTCTCGGCGAAGCGTGGGTTGATCTGTAGCGCCCGCTGGAACTGCTCCATGGCCTCCCGCACTCGACCTTGTCGGAACAGCGCGACGCCCAGCCTGTCGTGGGCGGCAGTAAAATCGGGTTGAATCCGCACCGCGCGCTCGAGGTATTCGACCGCCTCGGGCACCTTATCCAATTGGAGCATCACGAGGCCCAACATGAAAGGCGCCTCCGGGGAATGGGGATTGATTCGCAGCGCCTGCTCGTAGTGCCAAATCGCGTCTCGTTTTTCGCCCCGGTGTAACAGGGCGGCGCCCAAGTAATCGTGCGCCTCCCAACATTCAGGGTTCTTCGCAAGGGTATCCTGAAAGATTGTTTCAATATTGCGGTAAAGGTGGACCTGCCTCCAGGTGCACACTCCCAGTACCAGCAGCACGACTGCACCAGCGGACGCTCCCACAATTCGACCGCGTGCGCCGCCTCGTTGGGCAATCGTGGTTCCGGCGCTGACCACCAGGGCGATCAGCCCGATTATCGAATAGTATTGCCAGTGATCGGCCACCAGCGAATACCGCATAAAGTAGATGTTCACGAACCCCAGGGCCGGCACCAACATCGTCAGGTAATAGCCCAACGCCAACAGGCAGCGCTTCCCCCACTGTTGCCGATAGCGCCAGCAGACGAGCAACCCCACCACCATGAGCAGCCCGGGTATGTAGGACATCAGGTTCTGTGGATCGATCTCCCATCGCGGATAGACAAAACACAGATTCAAGGGAACCACAGCCTTGTACAGATAAAACCATGCCGCCCAGCCAGCCCCCGCCAGCCGCGACCAGAAACCATCCTGCCTCACGATATCACCGCCGATGGCCCGATGAGATTGGAACCACACCGTTACGCAACCCAGGAGCCCCGCCACGGCAAAGAACGGCAGGCTGCGCAGCACATCCCGCCGCTCGATCCTCCCACGCCTCCACCATGCGAAGCCCAGCAGCACCACTGGCAGCGGGGCCACCGCCGTCTTGCTCAACAACGCCAACACAAACGTTCCTACCGCCACCCAGTACCAGCCCCTCCGTCCCCCCTCTTCGGACTTCACATACCACAGGCATGTCCACGCGAAGAAGAACATGGCCAGTGTGTTCTTGCGTTCCGAAATCCACGCCACCGATTCCACATTCACCGGATGCACCGCAAACACTGCCGCCGCCAACCACGCTCCCGGGAACCTCAACCTAGCCAGGATTCGCCACCACAACACCGCACTGAGCGCATGCAGGATCACATTGATCATGTGGTATCCCGACGGATTCGTCCCCCACAGACGCCACTCCAGCCACCAGGTTGTGGAGGTCAACGGCCAGTAGTCCGGAGCCTGGGTCGTGAACCAAAATCGATGCAAACCGTCGGACATCCGTATCAGAGGATTCTGAACGACGAGATTGTCGTCGTCCCAGATGAAGCCGGCGTGCCACACCGGCTGGTAGGCGAGGAAGGTGACGAGCAGGAGACCCAAGGCCAGAAGCCAAGGCCGGTTTCCAAAGTCCGGGGCCTTTGCCAGAGGCGTTTGAGCCCCAGCGGGGCGGATCGACGTCGGTTCTGCCATTTGATGAAGGGTAACATACCGGCAGCGGAAGATGGAGAAAATGCACGCATGCGATGGGGATTGCCGCAGGAAAGGAGTTGCGGCGTCTCGTCTGACTCTGCTATCGGGAATCGATAGTTTTTGCTGGACGGGGTAGGTCGGGGGTGGTATGATGGCGACAGTTGTTTGACAGAGGACGGACGGCGTACAGAAGCAAGGGGAATTGCAGATCGGAGATTGGAGATCTCAGAGAGACGGCGAAGGAACGTCGGTTGGCACGGGACTTTCCAAAAAA
>Ga0187861_10001444_pt1 | contig 24651 bp, 11 predicted proteins | sample June2016WEW_10_1_3_FD_132986 | JGI IMG/M metagenome (GOLD analysis project Ga0187861, IMG submission 132986) | Peatland microbial communities from SPRUCE experiment site at the Marcell Experimental Forest, Minnesota, USA - June2016WEW_10_100 | ecosystem: Environmental > Terrestrial > Soil >...
GATAATGGCGAAAGTGGAGCGGGCACGGCAAAGGTTGGAAGGGATCAAATCAGGTTGGTCTAGAAGGAAAAAACGGAAAAACCGCCGATAATATGTCTAGTCATTTACGATACACTACACTAGTTGGTCGCAGAACAGTCGTTCGCGGCGGACAGCCGCGCTAGCCAGGCCTGCCGGTTGGGCGAAGGCGCGCTCTCGGGCAAGGCGCTGAGTTTGGCCACCGCGCGCCCCTGGCTGGTGATGACCACTTTTTCACCCTGCTGGACCAAGTTGACCAGCCTCAGCAGGTCGGACTGGGTTTGTTCCACCGTCGCCGTCATGCCCGCATTGAACCATTTCACTGGCCAAAGTCAATTTCGTGCCGGTGATCATGCGCCGGGCCTGAACACCGACGTTCTCACCACCGCCAAATTCAGGCTCGCCGACTTCCTCAAGGAGAAAAGAGCACGCATTCCCCCCGGGCCGCAACCCCGACCTTCGCAGCGGCCCGGCCGTCGGAGCGGTGCGACGGCGGGAGCTTAGCGGGAATGCAGGAAACTCACCAGCACGTAAAGCAGGACTGCCGCTCCACAGACTGCCAGAATCGCCCAACAACGGTTCTCGACCGCGACGGCCTCAAGAATCTCATCGTGCGCACACTTGCACAGAGCCCGGAGACGGCAGCCGGTACACGCAGCGATCTTGGGCGCCGCGGGGCAGGCCCGCAAGATCTGCCGGCCCAGCAGCAACCGGAGCCATCGGGGATAGCGGGAGGCGGGGGGGTGGCCGGCCGTGCTTGCAGGGAGGCGGTCCGGCAGAGGCTGGGCGGCGTCACCTGACGATGGTGTCGTTGGGTGCGGATCCATGAGTTGGCAAAAGTCGTTCAGCCCGGCGAATCCAAGCGCCGCCGGACGCTGTCCGTTTCGGGCATCTTCCGGGTTCATTAAAACATTTTATGGAGTTCATGTCAAAAACTATTACGGCGATGCGGGATGCCCCGCCCGCAACCGTCGGCAGTTCGCCGGAGTGGGGCGAATGTAACTTGCTCCACGGGAACCGTCGGCGGCGCCCGTCGCGGTTCATCGCGGGCCCGAAGCGAAGGACGGAAATACGGGCGGCCAATTCGGCAAAACCGCGGAATGCCGGAATCGGCAGGGTCCAGCCAACAATGTCCATTCCCCCAACGGCTGGCTCTGGTAGAGTCCGGCCATGAAGCTTTGCATTGGTTCCTTGCTGTGGTGGTCGGTTTGCCTGCGCGTGCTGGGTGCCGGTTCGGAAGTTGACCGGGCCAAGCTGAAAACCTTCTGCTCGACCGGCAAGGAACTCCCGGTTTTGAACGGCTACCAGGAAGCCGAGTTGCTCCGCCATGAGGGCAAGGGTTGCCTCACCCGCATGTGGTTCGGGGGCGACTGGCCGGGTTACGACAAGACCGTCCTCCGCGGCTATGTGGATGGCGAGCCGCGGCCCTCCATCGCGATGGAGCTGGGCCTCGGTCACGGGGTTGGCTTCGGCGACGATGCCGCGCCCTGGGGCAGCGGGAAAATGGGGAAGACTGGCCACCCCAGCGGCCTCTATAACACCGTCGAGATTCCCTTCGGCCGAGGGATTCGCATCAGCGCGCAGCGGGCCAAGGACTCGCCCGACGGCGCGCCCTTCTGGTGGATCATGCGAGGCACGGAGAACCTGCCCGTCACCATGGCAGGCGTGCGCCTCCCGGAGACTGCACGGCTCAAGCTCCACCAAATGGAAAACCACGTCGCCAAGCCGCTGGAGGAATTTGCGCTCTGCGACGTGGCGGGAGCGGGGGCGCCTTACCAGGTCACGATGCAGGCGGAGGGCCTGCGCCAATCCGGCGACTGGAAGGACCTCAGCTACCTCGAAGCCATCATGCGGGCCTACCTCGACGGCGCGAAATCGCCGACGCTGCTTTCCTCCGGCCTGGAGGATTATTTCCTGGGCACCTACTACTTCAACCGGGGACGTTACGCCGACGCGCTGGCGGGCTTCACCCATCTGGAGACCAAGAAGAACACGTTCTCCGCCTACCGCTTTCACGACGACGATCCGCTTTTCTTCCAGACCGGATTGCGTTTGACCTGTCGGTGCGGCGAGGAGTTAAATGGCAAGAAACTCCACGATCCGCCGGACACCCGGTTCACCACCTACGCCTGGGTTTACCAGTGGCCGGCCAAGTGACCACGTGCGTCGCATGATTCACCTGCAACCGCAAAACCTGTCCACAACCCATGGACGTTCCGAACGATGATTATGAAACACAATAACCTCACCACCGCCCTGGCCCTTATGACTGCATTGGGATCCTTGAACCACGGTGTCAGCGCCGCCACTTTTGGGGAAGACGCTGCGTTCCTGAAGCAACACACCGAAATCATTGTGCTGAGCGATGTGCGAGGCATGGCCAAAGTGGCGGTTTCGCCCGCCTGGCAGGGCCGGGTCATGACCAGCACGGCGGGGGCTGATGCCGGCCTCAGCTTCGGCTGGATCAACCGCGAGCTGATCGAGTCCGGCAAGCTGCTCCAGCACATCAACACGTTCGGTGGCGAAGACCGGTTCTGGCTCGGCCCCGAAGGCGGGCAATTCTCGATCTTTTTCGCCAAGGGCGCCAAGTTCGAACTGAGCGATTGGTTCACCCCGGCCCCCTTCGACACCCTGCCCTTCAAGCTCGCCCGCCAGACCCGCACCACGGCCACCTTCACCTCCGACTTCGCCGTGACCAACTATTCGGGCACCCATTTCGAGGTCGCGGTCCGCCGCGAAGTGCGCCTGCTCGCCCCGGCCACCGCCTGGAAGCAGCTTGGGGTGGCGCCCGCCGAAGGCCTCGGCCTGGTGGCCTACGAAACGGACAACCGGATCACCAACGCCGGCAAGAAACCCTGGAAGAAGGACACCGGATTGCTCTCGATTTGGATCCTGGGCATGTTCAATCCGTCCCCCTCGACCACCATCGTGGTCCCGATCAAGCCCGGCCCGGAATCGGAACTCGGCGTGAAGGTGACCTCGGATTACTTCGGCACGATTCCCGCCGAGCGGCTGGTCGTGAAGGATGACGTCCTGTTTTTTAGTGGCGATGGGAAATTCCGCAGCAAGGTCGGCATCAACCCCAAGCGCAGCAAAGCCCTGCTGGGCAGCTATGACGCGGACAACCATGTGCTCACGCTCGTCAAGTTCAGCAAGCCCGCCAACGTGACCGACTACGTCAACTCCCTCTGGAAGCTGCAGGACAATCCCTTCGGCGGTGACGCCGCCAACAGCTACAATGACGGCCCGCCCTCCCCCGGCGCGAAGCCGCTCGGACCGTTTTACGAAATGGAATCGTCCTCGCCGGCGGCGGCGCTTGCCCCGGGCAAGAGCCTTTCCCACCGCCATTTCACCGTCCATCTGAGCGGACCCGAGGCGGCCTTGAATGCGGTGGCCCGCGCGACCTTGGGCGTCAGCCTCGACGATATTAAAATGGGGCTTAAGAACCGGTAAAGGCACCTGGCCCCCCATTGGGCGGGCGGTTTACGCTTGATCCTATTCCGGTCCGCCGGGGCTGCCGGGAGCGGGGGCATCGTGGCCAGAGCGGGGTGGCTCACAAATGGTCTTCGGGAGGACAACGTGACCGGAAGAGCGACCGCCGCGCCGCGACTACCAATACGGCGCAAAGAATCGAGCGATGGAGTCGCGCACTTTTGCCGGGTAACCGATCCTGGAGCGTCTGGCGCACCTTCGGTCGGGCGGTGAAAAGGTCGAATGCCCGAGGATTGGGCTAACCCTCGAAAATCACCTGGTCATCGGTCCGTGGGAATCATCGTCGGCGTGTTGCCAGACAGGAATTCCTGGAAGGGACCTCATCAAAACGCCCCCGAGGTCGAGCGTCAGCGTGGGGGTTCTGCGGATTTTCCAAGCTCAATTCCATAAACGGGATTTCCCATGGCCGAGGCGTACAAGATATGGTTCACGGGGTCCCAGGCGTAACAGCCAAACCAGTTCGGACTGAAGACATAATTCCCCTCGTTCGGCTTGAGGCCCGTCGCCCGCGTCCAGGTTTCGCCGGCGTTTTGTGTCAGGAATACGCCGTCGTTGCCGATCACCACCATGTCCTTCTCGCCGCGGCCAAAAAATGGACCTTGCCAGATATTGACCGTCGTTCCCTGCGACTGCCAGCTTGCCCCTTTATCCTTGCTGACGAGCAAGCCGGTCGCGCTCCCCAGATAATGGGTGCCGTGGAAGAGGACCGGGATTCGCGTCTGCGGGTTGGCGGACGCGACTTGGGTCCACGTGCCCCCGGTATCCGTGCTGCGATAGATGCCCTCGCCCTTGCTGTAAATGAAGGTGGTCGCATCCAAGGCGCCGACCATGGAAATACGGTCGCGGCTTTCACTGAGGTGGATCGTCAGTTGTTTCCAGGTGATCCCCCCATCGGTCGTCACATAGACTTCCCCGGGCGGACTGGTTTCGTGTTTGGCGGCGATGATGGTTTTGGGTACCGGCGCCGCCCAATCCACGGAGCCGAAATCCCAGTTGCGGCCAAGGCTCGTGAAGCTTTTCCAGTTGAGCCCGTCCGCCGTCCAGCCCGCCGATCCATCCAGGGAGAAGCTGGCCATTCTCGTCGGCGCGTTCTGGTCCACGCTGGTGGCCCAACCGGTTTCGTCCCGGCCGGAGATGCTGTCGTGATCAATCCGTTGCCAGGTCTTGCCCGTGTCGGCGCTGCGCCAAAGACCGCCACCGACGACCTTGATGGTCACCTCTCCGTTCAGCCGGTTTGCCACGACGCCCGAACAGCCGCCGGGCCAGGCCAGCGTGACACCGCTGTTGGTCAAACGCATCAGCACGGAGCCTGAGATATCGGTCCACCTGTCCGCCGCGTGGACTGAAGCTGTGAGGCGCATGGCCACGCAGCAGGTGACCAGCACAAGCCCACGCCGCAACGCCTGGGGCGTGGAGAAAACGACTGCCTGCATCCGCATTCGGTTCTGGGGGCATGCCTTGGTGCAAGGCTCTTGCCTAGCCAGTAATTTCTTCATGTCGGATTCCTTCACCTTTCTCCTTCTGCCCAGGGACGGGACGGTACCAAGTGCATGGCTTGCCCTGAGCAGCAGGAGCAACCCCTCATTGCCCATTGGGCAGTAAAGCGCCGGATCCCAAGTTCCCGGGCGGAAGGCGCTCCGGGATCTCCTTTGGGAGAACCGAGTCCGGTTGGTTTGAGAGTCGTTTCATTGCTTTGTTGTTGAACCTCCAGCAGGGTAGTCGGTATGCCCTGGTCTGCAAGACTCTTTGCCTGCCGCCCAGCCGGGCCGCATTGGTGGCGGAGCAATGATTCAGCGAAAGAACAGATGAATCGAAGGAGGACTGTTATGAACGACTGCTTCCCGTTTTCGGCGATTGCCGGCGCGGTGTTTTTGGCCGGCTGTGCCTCCACCGGACCCGGCGGTTCGGCCGTGACACAGAACGACGTCTCCAGCGGCCGGATTTCCGTCAAATCACCGGACGGCACCATCGAAATGACGATTCAGGGCAACGGACCGCTGACCTATTCCGTGTCGGTGGACGGCCAGGCGGTGCTGGTCAATTCCCAGCTTGGGCTCAGGTTCAAGAACGGTGTGACCCTGGGAGACAACGTCCGGCTCGCCCGGGTGGAACGGAGCCAGTCCGACACGACTTGGGAGAACCGCTTGGGGAAGCGCCGGATCGTGCGCGATCGTCACCACGAACTGCGGGTGTTTTTCGTGGAACAGTCGGGCCGACCGTTCGAGATCGCGGTGCGCGCCTTCGATGATGGGATCGGCTTCCGGTACGTATTGCCGACGACGACGTCGGCCGCCACGCAAGACTTCGTGCTGGAAGAGGAACAAACCCAGTTCGCATTCCCCGAGAACTGTGCGTGTTACGCGGGCAAGAACGAGAACACCGGCACGGCCCAGAATCCGATTGGCTATGTCGGTTCGCAGGAATCGGAGTACACGCTCATGCGACTGGGGGATCTGCCGACTGACCAGGTCCGGATGGTACCTCTGCTAGTGAAGACCCCCGCAGCGTGGGTGGCGATCACCGAGAGTGACCTCTATGATTGGGCCGGCATGTGGGTGAATCGGGCGGCCGCGACCACCAACACGGCCGCCGTCACCCTCGCCGCCCGGCTTGCGCCCCGACCCGATGGCCAGGGCCTGGTCAAGTCCACGTTCCCGCGCCATTCGCCGTGGCGTACGCTCCTGATCGCCCGTCAGCCGGGCCGGCTCGTCGAGAGCGATCTGGTGCTCAACCTGTCATCGCCTTCCGTGATCGCCGACACGTCCTGGGTCAAGCCGGGCATCGCCTCGTGGGACTGGTGGTCCCAAGTCAGCCGGCCCGGCACGGCGGCGTACCAGGAGTTCATCCAATTCTCCGCCGACATGGGCTGGCGGTATGTCTTGCTCGACGCGGGATGGAGCAGCCGCAATAGCATCCGGCAGGCCAGCCCGTCCGTGAACATGGAGGAGTTGCTGGCGTTTGCGAAGGAGCGAAACGTGCGGCTCTGGCTGTGGCTGCATTGGACCACCGTGGATCGCAACGACGCGTACCGCGAGGTGTTTCCGCTGTATGAGAAGTGGGGGATCGCCGGTGTGAAGATTGATTTCATGAACCGCGACGACCAGGACATGGTCAACTGGTACGAGAAGATCGCCCAATGTGCCGCCGAGCATCATTTAATGGTCAACTTCCACGGCGCCTTCAAACCCACCGGCATGATCCGCACCTACCCCAACCAGATCACGCGCGAAGGCATCCTGGGCAACGAATACAATCGGTGGAGCGCGCGGGTGACGCCGGAACACAAAGTGACGCTGCCGTTCACGCGATTACTTGCTGGCCCGGCCGACTTCACCCCGGGCGGCTTTCTCAACCGGCCGCCCGACCAGTTCCAGTTCAATGTCCGCCCCACGCAGGTGCAGGGCACCCGTTGCGCGGAACTCGCGCTGTTCGTCTGCCTGGAAAGCCCGATCGTCAACGCCGCCGATCATCCCAGCCACTACCAGCAACAACCGGGACTCGATTTCCTGAAGACTGTTCCCACCGTCTGGGACGACACACGCGTCCTCGACGGGGCCGTCGGCGAGCACGTCGTCATCGTCCGTCGCAATGGTGGCCGGTGGTTTCTCGGCGCCCTCACCGACGGGAACGCCCGCGACATCGCCGTGAAGCTGGATTTCCTCGGCCGAGGCGCCTGGACGCTCAAGCTTTGGAAAGATGCCCCCGACAGCGCCACCGTCGGCGAGCACCTGGTCACCGAGCAGCGAGTCGTAACGGCGGCGGAGGTATTGACGTTGCACCTGGCCCGCGCGGGCGGGGCCGTGGCCAGTTTTGAACCGGTTTTGCGCCGATCAACAAGGCGCACAAGCGGCCAGTCGCGGGAAGCGCTGTCGAACCAAACTCAACGATGAAACACCTGGCACGATGAATCGGAACAGCCCGCATTGTTCGATCGTTGCGTCACGCTTTTTCCTGAGCGCCTGGACCGCCGAGGTCTTTGGGCTGGTGGAAGGCACCGCTCCCGGAAACCTCCGCGGAATACGGGTTGACGGAGAGTTGCTGGCCTTCCGCACCAGCGTCCGCGCGGTCGTGGCAGAAAATGGTCTGGGCGGCCGCGGCCGGGGGGCAGCGGACAGTTCGGCCGCGATGACGGCGCGCTGATGGCAGCCGGCCGTCTCTCCGGCGGATCGGGCCGTGCTCATCGGCGATGGCTGCGGTTGACTTGCGTCAAAGCGTTCGGCCGCCATGCCGCCGGATGCTGGCGGGCACCATGCCAAAGCGATGTGTTCTTTCGGATGCCGGCCGGGCGACCGCCTTCATGAGTTTGTTCCTGTGGCTGGTGGCGCCGGCCACCACCACGCGCGGAGAACCGTTGACTCTGGACCACCGCTTCGCGCCGCCGGACTGGCAGACCGCGATCTGCCTGCCCGATGACTGGCAAAAAACGCTCGTCGGCAAAAGTGGGGCGCTGCTTTACGATTACCCCGGCAGGTTCGCCGGCTTCGGCACGGCGCTCACGTTCGGCACCGGCGAAACCGCCACGTGGGTGAAGCAGGAACTTGTCGCGCCGCGCGTGCCGATCATCCGCACGGTCAAGCACAGCGGCGCGGTCGAAATCGTCGAGGAGGCCTTTGCGGTCGCCCCGCCGTTGCCGGGATTGCGGTCGGCGGCCGGCGCAGCGCTGGCGGTCGAACGCGTCGGCGCCGTCACGACCTCGGCGGACTGGGCGGCGCCGAAAACCGCGAGCGATCCGGCGTTTCGCCACATCGCCGTCGGCTACGCCCAGCCGGTTGCCTACCGGTTTCGCGCCGCGCGCGGGGCACATTACACGGTCGTTTTCGGGCTGTGCGAGGGCTGGCACACGAACGCCGCGCAGCGCGTACTCGACCTCCGGATCGAGGGCCGGACCCGCCACACCGTGGACCTGGTCGCCGAAAAGGGCCGCAACGTGCCCGCCGTGTTCGCCTTCGACGCGAGCGACGAAAACGGCGACGGCTGGATTGACGTGGCCGTGGCCGCGGCGGCGAATTCACCCGACAAGAACACGATCCTCAACCTGCTCTGGATTTTTCGCGCCGGCGACGCGCCCGATGAACGTGAACTGCTCTCCGGGGTGACGGTCAAGCCGCCGTTGGCCCGGGTCGAATGCGGCGTGCCGAACTTTGGCGGTCGGCCGACGCGCAACGACACCCTGCTCGTCCGGCTGCGCAACCCCGGCGCCACGCCCGCGCGCATCACGCCGACGCTCACCGTCGAAAGCGAAACGCCGGTCGCCACGGTGGATGCCCGCACGCTGCGCCTTGGCCCGGGCATGCTCATGGTCGCCTCGCAACCGTGCCCGCACGTCGAGCAGGCTGGCCCACGGACATTGCTGCGATTTGACGAAACCCTGCTTCCGCCCGGCGGCGAGCGGGTGCTGGCGTTCACGGTCAGCCGCGGGGCGCGACCGGTGGCGTTTCCGCAAACCGTGGCGCAGGCGGAACGCGCCCGGGGCGCGGCCGAACGTTATTGGCGTCGGCTCGATCTGCCCTACGGCCGCCTCGAGGTGCCGGACGCCGCGGTGCAGGCGCAACTCGACGCCGCCATCCGGAACATCTACCAGGCGCGCGAAATCAAAAACGGCCTGCCGGCCTTTCAGGTCGGGCCCACCTGCTATCGCGGTTTATGGGTGGTGGACGGTTCGTTCCTGCTGGAAGCGGTCACCTACCTCGGCCGTACGAACGAAACGCGCGCCGGCGTGAAATACCTGATGAGTTTCCAACGGCCCGACGGCGGGTTCATGCTCATTGACGGGCATTGGAAGGAAACGGGGATCGTGCTGTGGGCCGTGGCCCGGCACGCCCAGCTCACCGGGGATCGCGCCTGGCTGCGGTCGGTCTGGCCCAACGTGGAACGCGGTTTCGAGTTCATCAAGGCAATGCGCCGCCTGCCGCCGGCGGACGCGCCCAACGCGGGGCTGATCCCGGACGGTTTTAGCGACGGCGGCCTCGCGGATCGCGTGCCGGAATACACGAACATTTACTGGACGATGGCCGGGATGCGGGCGGCGGTCGAGGCGGCCCACTGGCTGGGGAACGACCGGGAGGCGGACACCTGGCAGCGCGAGTATGACGATTTCCTCGCCACGTTCCGCCGGGCCGCGGCGCGCGACACCAAAACGGATCCCCAGGGCAACCGTTACCTGCCCATCCGCATGGCCCGGGGCGAAGGCCTCCCGCCGCAGAAGGCGCAATGGGCGTTCCTCCACTCGGTTTTTCCAGGCAAGGTGTTCGCGCCGGACGACCCGCTGGTGCGGGGCAACATGGCGATGCTGCGCGCCGTGGAAGCGCAGGGGCTGGTGTTCGACACCGGCTGGTTGAAGGACGGCATCTGGACTTATTTCGGTTCGTTCTACGGCCATGCCTGGCTGTGGCTGGGCGACGGCGACAAGGCGGCGCGCACGCTTTACGCCTTTGGCAACCACGCCTCGCCGCTGCTGTGCTGGCGCGAGGAGCAGATGCCCGTCGGTCACGGCACCGGCGTGGTGGGCGACATGCCGCACAACTGGGCCAGCGCGGAGTTCATCCGGCTGGTCCGCCACTCGCTGGCGCTGGAGCGCGGCCGGGAACTGCACTTGTTCGAGGCGCTGCCGGTCACCTGGGCGCAACCCGGCGCTGTGACGCGGTTACGCGGTGTGCCCACCTCGTTCGGCCCGTTGTCGCTGGAATTCCGGGTGGCCCGGGACGGCCGCACGGCGCGCTTGAAACTGGATCCACCGCGCCGCAACCCGCCGGCCCGTGTCGTCCTCCATCTCGATCCCTGGTCCAGCCAGGCCGGCACGCTGGAACTGCCGGTGAACAGGCCTTTCACGCGGACTGTCGCCCTGGCCGCGGGGCTGGCGGGTGCCCGGTGACGAGCGTCATCCGCAAAGGGTGAGGCGCCACGTTGACCATTCGCAACGTTGCAAAGCGTCGTCCTTTCGATAGACTCCCCGTCCGGCACGAAACCCAGTCCGCAGCGGACGGCACCGGTTTCAACCTTGAAGATTCAGCATGGCATTGATTGTCCAGAAATTTGGCGGCACCTCGGTCGGCTCCCCCGAGCGCATCAAGAACGTCGCCGCCCGCGTGGCGCAATACCGCGAGCGCGGCGACCGGCTCGTCGTCGTGGTCTCCGCCATGAGCGGGGTCACCGACCAGCTCATCCGTCTCGCGAAGGAGATCACGCCGTTGCCCAGCGAACGGGAAATGGACATGTTGCTGGCCACGGGCGAACAGCAAACGATCGCCCTGGCCGCCATCGCGCTCCAGGCGATCGGCGTTCCCGCCGTCTCGCTCACGGGCGCCCAGGCGGGCATCACGACGGACGGCGTTCACACCAAGGCCAAAATCCAGCACATCACCCCCAAGCAGGTTCATGCCTGGCTCGACAGCGGGCACGTGGTCATCGTCGCCGGTTTCCAGGGCCAGACGCCGGAGGGCCAGATCACCACCTTGGGGCGGGGCGGTTCGGACCTCACCGCCATTGCGCTGGCGTCCGCGCTCAAGGCCGACCTGTGCCAGATCTTCACCGACGTTGACGGCGTGTACACCGCCGACCCGCGGGTCGTGCCGGACGCGCGCAAGCTCGACGAGATTTCGTACGATGAGCTGCTCGAACTGGCCGGCGCCGGCGCCAAGGTTATGCAGCTTCGCTCGGTCGAGTTCGCCAAGAAGTTCGGTGTGATTTTTGAAGTCCGCTCCAGCATGAACGACCACCCAGGAACCATTGTGAAAGAAGAAACCCGCAGCATGGAGGACGTCGTCATCCGCGGCGTGTCCCTCGACCGCAATCAGGCCAAGCTGACGGTGACCGGCGTCGCCGACCGTCCGGGCGTGGCGGCGCGTGTCTTCAACGCCCTCGCCGACGCCGCCATCAACGTGGACATGATTGTGCAGAACATCAGCCACGGCGAAGCGACCCCCACCACCGACATCTCGTTCACCGTGGACAAGCCCGACCTGCTCAAGGCCCAAAAGGTCATCGCCGACCTCAAAGCGCAGGTTGGTTATCGCGAAGTCCTGGCCAACGAAAAGATCGCCAAGCTCTCCATCGTGGGCGTCGGCATGCGCAGCCACTCGGGCGTCGCGGCGAAGATGTTCGAAACCCTGGCAAAAACGGGCGTGAACATTGACATGATCTCCACCAGCGAGATCAAAATCTCAGTGGCCATTGATGGCGCCCGCGCCGAACTCGCGGCCCGGGCGATTCACACCGCGTTCCTCGGCTGAGCTTCACCACTGGCGCAGACGGTAGAAAACCGGACTCTGCGGGCCCGCTCCCAGCGAGTCGGTCCAATGGTTGGCGGTCAGGATCGGGCTCGCCGCCTGGAACGGACCGCTGACACCCGGCGCCTTGTCCACCTGGAAGCAGCGACCTTTCGCGGTCCAGTTCAGGCGCAGGCCGCCGGCGCCGTCCAACTGGGCGGCAAGTGTCGGGGCGGGCAGCGTCGGCCGGGCGTCGGTAACCACAAACAGGCTGCGCAGTCCATAGTTGGTCAGGTTGTCCTGGGGCAGAAACATGCTGACCAGTTCGAGGTTGGGGAACACGACGTATCCCTGGTCGCTCAACAGGTCGCCGTCGGTGATCGCGCCCAGCACCTGGTCGGTGAACCCTTCCTCGGTCGAGAACCAGACTTCGCCGCTCGGCCAGACGTACAACGCGTCCAGGCCGTAATCATGTCCCGGCTGGGCCGGTTGAAAATGCGCCAGCAAACTCGCATTGGAGCGGCGGATCGCGCCTTGGTCCGAGAGAATGTCGCCATGACCGAGATTCACGCCCTGCGCTTCGGCGAATTGGTCCTGGCGGATGGAAAAGAGGATTTCCCCGCTGTCGAGCACCTGCACGGCATCCAGACCGGCGTCCGGCACCATCGGCATCAAACCGAACTTCGCCGTCAAATCCTGGTTCCGTTTCACGATGGTCCCCGATTCCGACAGCAAATCGCCTTCCTGCAACGCCCCCAGGGTGCTGCTCGTCGCGTTGGCCGTCAGCGAGACCAGGCAGGTTCCACCTTGCGCCACGTCGAACGCGTCCACACCGTATTTCACCACGTTCGTTCCCAGCCCGAGCTGGCCCAGCAGATCGGCCCGCCATTTCACCACGCGACCCAGATCCGAAATCACGTCGCCGCCCGTGATCGGATTCGTGATGCCGATCCACTGGCTGTTCGGCGTGAACCCCTGCGTGGTCGTGAACCAGAGTTCGGTGAGCGGCGCCGCGCGAAGCTGGAGATGATAAAACTGCGTTGCCGTGCCCTGCGTCTCATCCACATCCACCGCCAGCATCGGCCAGAGTCGGCCGGGCGGGCCGACGACGTTGGTAAACCCGGTGGTCTTCTTCTGGGCGGACTGGCCAAGTACATCCACGTCCAGCGTCAACGTCTGCCGTACAGCAACCTCGCCACCGACGGTGTAATCCCCCTCGCCGCCGACCATGTAGGTGATCGCGTCGTAATTCTCGACCAGGAACAGAACGTTGAACAAGTGGTAATGGCTGTTGAGCGGGTCGATGCCTACCAGCACGAGGTCGAAATCGCCGCGCAACGGCACCGGCCGGCTGAGGTGGTCGCAGATCGGGCATTCGTCGAGCAGCGTGCTGCCGTCCAGCAACCGGTAATGCCAGCGTTGCAACTCCGGCACGGCGACCAGATGCAACTGCGCCTGTTCCGGCGTGGGCGTCGTGAGGTCCCCGGTGAGGGTGACGTCCAGCGCCGGCCATGCGCCGGTGATGGCCTGCGCCGGTGAACTGAAAGCCACAGCGCCCCAGGCCTGGCTCCAGGTCGCCAGGGTCATCTGCTCCTCCGGGGGCAGCAGGAGGACGCTCTGGCGATACGTGCCGCTGCCACTGAGTTCCCACCCGGGCAACGCCCCGTTCGGCGTATCCAGTCGCAAGTCGGAGATTTGGTAGTAGTTCCAGTCCAGCGGCCCCGCCACGGCCGTCAGGAAGAAGGTGCCTTCGATCGGGTACATGTTGGTGGTCGCCACCGGCGGGTTCACCGCGGTGTTGGTGGCGATGACCGTCAGCGTGCTGCCCCGTACCAAACGATAGAGCTGGGGATCGCTCCAGGATCGCCAGGGTGACAGCACCAGCGCCAAGCAAAGGATCAGTCTCGGGAGTTTCATGCCATGTTAAGAAGCTGGCGAATGCTACCACATCGCCGGACGGAACGCCATCCCCCAACCGCTACCTTGGCAGTAGTGTCCGAATTTGCCTTGCCCGGTGGGGCGAGCGCCCTCGCGAGCCGTTCATGCCGTGGGGTTTAACCGGCTCGTCAGAGCCTCGCCACGCCATCAAGGGATGAGCAGCACCCGGTAGTAGCGTTCCGTGACGCCTTGCGTTGCCGAGTCGGTGAACGTGGTCGCGACCCCGGTGGCAACCAGGTCGGTCAAGGTCTGCCAGGTCGAATCGTCGAGCGTGTTCTTGAACTGCACGCGATAAGTGGACCCCGCCTGCGAACCCCAGGTGAAGGTGGGCCGGCCGTCGGGTGACAGACCGACACTGCCGATGAACAGCGCAGGGCTCAAAACGATTACGCTGAAACTCTGCGTGGCGCTCAGCGGCGGCACGCCATCGTCGGTCACGCGGACGACGATGTGGTTCGTACTCGGGGCCTGGTTCACGGCGGGGGTCCAGGTGAAGACGCCGGAGACCGGATCAATCGCCGTGCCGCGCGGCGCCCCCAGATCGAGGCTGAAGGAGAGATTGTCGGCGGGCTGGTCGGCGTCGCTGGCCCTGGCAGTAAACCTGAGGGTGGCGCCGGCGTTGACGGTTTGGTTGCTAATGGCGGCCAGAATGGGCGCTGTGTTGGCGTAAGGAATGACGTTCGTGCTGGCGACGATGCCGGAGCCGGACAGGCGGACAATGAGCGTCGTGTTCGTGCTGCCGGGCATGAACCAGAAGCTCAGGGTATAGGGCGCGCCGCTGGTCAGCGTGGGCGTCATGTCCTGGTAAATCGCCGAGGCGCGGGTGGTGCCGCCGCTCGAGGCAACGACGTGCAGACTGCTCTTGCCGCCGTGCCAGTGGTTCGTGTCGAGCGCCGAGCCAGCAAGGTTGTCCGAGATGGTCCACAAGCCATCGAGCGCCGACTCGAAATCGCCATCCTGGACCGCATTGGTGCCGACGCCCGGAACGGAACCGGGCATAAGCTGGACATCGTCCACATAAGCTTCTCCGGGCGCGGTCAGGTAAATGTAAATCGTGGACGAGGAGGCCGTGCCGTTCGCCATGACGTAATGCCAGGTCGCTCCGTGCCGGACGATGACCTGGAAGGTTTTTTGATCGCTCATCGGCGGTATGCCGTCATCGGTGACGACGACCACAACCGTGTTGGTGCTGGGCACCTGGGCGGTGGAAGGCGTCCAGGTCAGCACGCCGGTTGTGGGATTGATGGTCATGCCCGCCGGGGCGCCGGGGCCGAGGCTGAAGGTGAGTTTGTTGGCCGGAATGTCCGCATCCCAGGCCGTGTTGGTCAGCGCCAGCGACTGCGTGCCGGTCATGAGCTGGTCCGCGATCGGCGACAACACCGGCGGCTGGTTGACCTCGTTGACCTTGACGCTGAAGGTGACGGTTCCGGCGAGATTGGTCGCGCTGGCCTTGATGGCGCGGACCACAAAAACGGCGTTGGTGGGTCCCTGCGCCTCGGTCGGAGTCCAGGTGATGAGCCCGGTGTTGGAGTTGATCGCGGCGCCGGTCGGGGCCACGTCCAGGCTGTAAGTGATGGCGCTGGGCGGCACGTCAGGATCGGTGGCCTGCACCGTCAACTGCCAGAGCACGAGTTCGTCGGTGATCTGCGGCGGGATCGTGCTGAACACCGGCGGGTGCGGCGCGGTCAGCACGGTGACGTTCATCGGCTGCGTGGCGCTGAGCGGCGGCACACCGTTGTCGGTGACGCGCACAGTAAACGTGTAGTTGCCCGGCGCCAGGTCAAAGGGCACCAGCCAGTTGAACCAGCCGCTCGCCGGGTCCACGGTGGCGCCGACGGGTCCGCCGGTGTCCACACTGAAGCTGAGGACGTTCGTGGGAACATCCGGATCGCTGGCGGCGAGCTGGACGTTAAGCGTCTGGCCTTGCATGACGGTTTGATCAGGCACGGCACTCAGCACCGGTGGCTGATTCACCTCAGTGACGATCACATTGACATGGAGCGTCGAGGTGCGCGGCGGCGTGCCGTTGTCCACGGCATGGACGGTGAGCACGTAGGCACCCGGTCCCTGCGCCTCCGTCGGCGTCCACGTAACGATGCCGGTGGTGGCGGCGATCGCGACACCCGGCGGCGCGTTGGTGCCCAGATAATAAGTCACCGTCTGTCCGGCATCGGGATCGGTGGCGTTGACGGTAAACTGCAGCAGACTTCCCTCCGCGATGGTTTGATCGGCAACGGCACCAAACACCGGCGGGCGGTTGCCGCCGACGAGGTAGTTGGCGGCGCCGGGGGTCGGTTTGTCCAGGGTGAGCAGCGGCAGGTCGGCACCATCGGGATAGCGGCCCTGGGTCATATCGCTGGTTTGCGGGCCGAAGGTGAATCCATCCACCATGCTCTGATCTGGGGCGAACAACCCGAGTTCCTCGCCGGATTTCGCCAGTTTGAAATTGGTGTGCAACGCGCCGCCGAGTTGGTTGGAGCTGGCCTGGTTGTCGGCCCAGATGACCAGGAAACCTTTGGGTGCGATGGTGACGCCGACTGGAACCTCGAACTGGTTGGGGTTCGACAGCGTGTCGGTCAGCGTGTAACCGGACAAATCAACGGAGTTGGTGCCGGCGTTGTAGAGTTCGAACCAGTCCTCGAACTTGCCGCCCGCAGGATCGGGGAGCGTCTTCGTGTTGTCGGCCATGAATTCATTGATCGTCACTTCGATCGGCGGCCAGGCCAGGTCGTTCGTAACGCCCGGCGTGGCGTGGTGGAAGAGTTGACGTTGACGCGGCTCGCCATCCGTGGCGCAACCGTAGCTCCGGCCAGGAGACATGTTCGGGTAATCCACATAATCCAACACCGCGGGCAAGCGGGGCGAGCCCTGCAGCCGCACGAGCGCGACGGACCCGTTGGTGGCGCTGAGATGGAACCCGGTGTGGATCGCCGTGGCCGTTGAGACGTTCGTGCGGCCGTCCGCCCAGATGACCAGGAACGCGGCAGGATCGAGCGCCGCACCCGCGGGGAACTGCCAGCGGGTGAGGTTGGTGTAGTTATCGGTCAGGTAGAACGCCGAGAGGTCGAGGCGATTCGTGCCCGCGTTGTACAACTCGATCCACGGTGACGCGGTGCCGGTGTTGTCGAGGATGGCACCGGTGTTGAGGGGTTGGACCTCGTTGATCCACAGCGGCGGGAACGGATCGAGGGTCTGGACGGTGGCGTTGGCACGGCCGGGGGTGGCGCGGTTGACGTCGTTGGTGGATGTGGCGGCCCAGTTGCCGACCCGGTAGGTGTCCTGCGCAGCGTCAATCAACTGCAACGACGGACCGAAGCCGGCGGCATTCGTAGGCCACGGCAGGCGGTTGTCATACCGCACGTCGGAAATCACCAGGTCATCCGCCGCAGTGGCACCCGGTTTGACGAGCGCGATGTGTTCGCCGCCATTTTTCAGCGAGCCGGGGAAGACATCCCAGACAGGGATGGTGGCCCCGTAGGCCGCCGCGAACCCGGCGCGGTCCTGGACGACCAGCAGATAGGAGTTGGGCTGGATCAGAGAGCCACTGGGGAAAACGTAGCCCACCCCGTCGAGCCGGAAGCCGGACAAATCGAACGGCACCGCCGTCGAGCGATTGAACAGCTCGATGAAGGAGGCATTGGCCTGCAGCGGATTGTAGTTGATTTCATTCAACACCACGTTGCCCAGCGGCTGCGGGATCGCCCCCGTATAGGTAATCGTAATTTGGTTCGTCGCCCCGGCCACCGGGTTGCCGAAGCGGTCCACGCCGACGAGCGTGAGGGCGTTGGTGGCCTGCGTGAGCGGAACAACCAGGCGATAAGCGATCGCCGTGATCCAGGTGACGGGGATGGGCGAGCCGTTGACTTCGATCGCCGCGATGGCGAAGGGCGCGGTGCCCTGGAGCGTGGCCGTGGGCGTCGTGGAGGTGAAGTCGCTGCCGCCGCCGGTGGTGATGGCAAACTGTTTGGCATCGTTTGCGGTGAGCAACCGCTGGATGTAGGCGACCCGCTGCGAGCAATAGGTGTAAATCTGCTGCAGGCTGTCGAGAGAGGGGATGCTGTTCTTGGCGAGGACGGCGTGGCGAGCCTCGATTTGCGGTCCGAAGTTTTGCGGCAAAAGCGGACCGGCGATGGCGTCCTCGTAAGCGCGCCACAGCATGCGCTTGAAGGCGAAGGTGTCGTAAAAGCGATTGGCCACCGGGTCTTCGCTGCTACCGCCGAAGGAACTCGCGCCCAGCGGCGAGGTGGGGCCGTCACCGCGGCCGAAAGTGAAATCAATGTCCCACGGCAGCAGCTTCCAGGGCTGGCCGGGTTGTTTGAAGGCGTACATGTTCTGGCCCGTGCTGTAGGTCCAGGAATCCCAGTTGCCCAGGATGCGGTGATAGGCGAACACGCGCATCCACTCCTCCATGTCCACGAGGTTTGTCATCCGGGGAACGTAGTTGGCGCTTGTGTCGTTGGCGGCCGCGACCAGGTCAAACAGGTTGGTGTAATTGCTGGCGGTGCCGTCGCCCGAGTGGCGCTCCCAAATCCAGCGATAGCGGGCCGTTTTGTAGGCGCCGCCGGTGGTCGTGAACGATTCGATGGTGCAGTTGACGTTGTTAAAACTCCCGTTGTCATCCTGGAACTCGAACCACTCGGATGATTTGTAGAGATCGCCGCTGCCGCCCGCCGGGAACCACCGTTTGGCGTAGGCGCGATCCGGCACCTGCAGATCCTCGAACACCCGCCAGGGCTGATTGCCGTTGCGATAGAGCCGCAGGTAGTGCGCATGCAAATAGGGGATGCCCAGTTTCTCGCCCAGGTAGGCGCTCAACTGGCTGCGCACGCCCGTGGATTCCTCATCGTCGTTGCCCGTGCAGCCAAAATCGCGCTCCGTCTCCCCCAGCAACAGGTCGTCCTCCGGCACCAGCACGGCGAAATCACCGTAGCCCTGGTGGAACGGGCTGCCCTTGTTGCGGAAGGAGGCGTTGTAGATCACGCGGAAATTGCCGCAAACCAGCGTGCCGTCGCGCCACGTGTTGTTCAGTCCCGGCGGCGTGTTGAAGGCCGACTCGGTGGCCGCGGTGTTCCAGAGGTGGTAGTGCAGGAACGAACCGAAAGGAATGGGATCGCCCCAGCGGATCAGACATTCCTGCGCCGGCGCGTTCGCCGGGAACATGGCGTTGCCCGCCGCCGCCGCCGCGTCGGTGGCGGTGATGCGAAAGGCAACGCGGATGCCGCTCCCCTGGCCTGGGATCGTGGCCGTGTAAACGCCGTCACCAGCAATGGCGTCGCCGCCGGTACCGTCATCCCGCATCGTCACGGTCTGCAGATTGGTGGCGGGATCAACCCGGTACTGCAGCCGCACCGCGCTGATGCCATCGGGATCGGAAACGCGGCAGGTCACCACCACCGCCTGGTTCACCGCCGGCAGCGGCGGGTCATGGGCCACGTCGAAGATGGCGGGACCGGCGTTGGCTACGCGACGGCTGTTGGGCAATCCGGGCGTTCCCAGGTTGGGCGGGACCGTCATGCGCGCCGACAATTCAAGGTAGTTTCCCTGCAGGCGGAACAACACTTCGGGCCAGCCCGCCAGCCAGCGCACCTTGGCGCGGATCACGCCCTTGCTGCCGTTGCTCAAACCGCTCTTCAGCGGCGTGCGGATGCCGTTGATGCCGGTGTCGCCGTTTTCCTGGCCCCGGACATGCAGGCAACCCACCCCGCTCGCCGCCCCGGTCGTGTCCACCCCGGAGGTGCTGTGATTGCCAAAGAAACTCCAGCCGGTCGTGCCCGACTCGAACCCGGGGTTGGTGAGAAGATTGGTGACGGTGCCGTCGCGGAAGACTTCGATGTCGTCCACCAGACATTCGCCCGTGCCCAGCATGATGATCCGGAGCCGGTTCGGGCTGAAACTGGTGTTTCCATTGTCGAGCGTGTTGGTGACGCTCACGGTGGTCCATGACGCTTTCGCGGTTTCGTCGCTGTCGGCCCAACTGGCGGCACGGAGCGGGTCCGCGTGCGGATCAATCAGTTCGAGGCTGCTGCCGCCGCCGTTGGCCCACTGCCCCCACCGCCCGCCCACCCCATAGCGAAAGTCAGCGACGGCGATGTCAATCAGGTTGGTGGTCAGGCCGCCTTGCGAGTTGGTGCCCACCAAATCGTGCGGCATGGTAAGAACGATTTCCTCGCCGTTGGCGCTGAGCTTGCCTTTGAAATCGCCGAACGTGTTGGCCGCATTCAACTGCGGATAATTCGTCATCAACCGCGCCGCGTTGCGCACCACCACGACATAGCCGTCGGGCCGCAGAATCGTGTTCGTGGGGAACGTGAACGTGACGGCGTTCGCCAACTGCCAGCCGCCGAGGTCCACGTTGGTCGTCCCGCTGTTGTAAAGCTCGACGTACTGATCGTCGTCATTTCCCGAGAGCGGGTTGTACATGATCTCGTTGATGACCACGCTTTCCTGCCGCCATGGGGCGTTGGCAGCGCCCGGCGTCGGGGTGCCCAGGCGGCGGAAAGTGGGCGCGCCGTCCGGTGAGCGGCCGAACGCAACGCCGTTTTCCTGCGCGCCAAAACGGATGGCATCGAGAACGCGGGTAAGTTGGGGATCGCGGAAGTAGATGTCCTCGCCGGCCGCGTTGAGGCGAAAGCCGAGCTGGTTGGCGTCGAAATACACGAAGCCACGCGCGGCGATGGTGGTTCCGTCGGGAATCCGGAATTTGTTCGTGGCGGGATCGTCGCTCAGCCAGCACCCGGAAAGATTCACCGCCCCATTGCTGTGGTTGTACAGCTCGATGTAGTCAATCTCCGGCGGATCGGTATGCGCCAGGAATTCGTTGATGACAACATTGCGGAGCGGCGTCGGCACCACCGCTTCCATCCGGCCGGGCGAACCGCCCGCCAACTCACTCGCCACCCACGCGTTGGGGTCGTTCTGGCCGAGACTCGGGCGCGCCAGCACCAGCGAATGCCCGGCGCCATCGGCCGCCACCGGCCAGGGTGGCGAATCGTCGTAGTCCACCTCCAGTCGGAGCGCACCCGCGTTGTTGAAAAGTTGCACCGTGCCGCCGCCACCCGGCAGGTTTCCGCTGTAGGGGCCAAGCACGTTGGTGATGCCATAGACCGCCTTGATGTCATCGGGCGCGGCCGCGAGAACGACGAAATCACCGGCCGCCAGGGTGTAGCCGTTCGGGAACGGATAGCTGATGTCGCCGTTAATCTGCCACCCGGTGAGATCCTCGAACACCGTTCCGGCGTTGTAGAGTTCGACAAACTCGAGGTTGCGGCCGTCGGTCCGTGCCGGCGGATGATACATGATTTCGCTGATGACCATGCCGGTTGAACGGTCTGCCGGTGTGAGCGGGTCGTACGGTTCTTTTGCGACGGAGCCAACCGCGGTGCTCGTGGTCGGGCCCGTGTCGCGGAACTGCGCGGTGGCGACCAGGTTGGTGTTGTCACTGGTCACGGCGTAGCCGAAGTAGAGCTGGTTGGGCAGCGTGCCGAAGTCGTAGCTGCCCAACGCAACCCAGGTCTGCGCGTCCAGACTGGCGTAGCCGGCCAGCACACTGCCCGCGCGGCGCAGCCGCAGCCAGGTGTACGGGTAATTCACCGGCACGCCCCCGCTCGGCACGATCGTCTGCGCCGCGCTGCCGGTCGTCGGGCGCACCTTGAACAGGCACCCCAGTTGCACCGAGGAGGCGAACGCCCCCGCGAAACGGGCGTTCGTGCTCTGCGTCTCGCGGACCATCAAGCCCGCTTGAACATAGGGATCGGTGGCGGTCAGCGCGGCAACCCGGCTTTGCATGTCGAAATCACCGCTCTTCTGCTGCCAGGCAAACTGGAACTGATCCGCCGTCCCCCCGATGTCGCGCCCCGCACCGGAGACGTTGTAGCCGCTCCCGACCGCCACGGTGGAACCGGCCAGCGCGGGATTCCCCACATCCGCCGGCGCATAGTCCAGGGCTGAGAACGCCACCTGGGTGTTTGTGGCAATCGTGTTCGGCGTGGCGGCGCGGTCCTGGAGATTGTTCACTGTCAGCGTGTAAATCTGCCCAAACGTCAGCGGCGTGGTGGTTAACAGGATCGTGTTCGGGTTGCTGCCGAAAACCGCCAGGCTCACCGAAACGCCCGGCGTGATTACGTAGTTTGTGGCCTGGGTGGCGGAGGCCGGCGACAACGGTTCGCTGAACGTGACCACCAGGGTGCTGAGACCCGAGTTGTAAACCGACGTCAGGGTCGGGGGCGTGGTGTCCCGGGCCACACTCAACGTGGCATAGGCACTGTTCGTCGTCCCGAGCTGGTTGAAAATGACGCAGCGGAATTGCGCGCCGTCGTCCGCCAGCGACACCGGGTAAAGCGTCAACGTGGCATTGGTGGCGTTGGGAATGTTTGTGGTCCCCCGCTGCCACTGAAAACCCGGTGTGACAAAATTGCTGACGCTGACGGTGAACGTGGCGGTTCCCGATTCCACTGCCGTGGTGTTGGTGGGCTGCGAAACCAGGGCGGGAACCGCGTCGAGTTGCATCCGTGTCCCCGGAATCGGGGTTTCCAGGGTGCCGTTGGGAAGCTGCCACTGCACCGCCAGGTTGTCCCCACCACCACCCTGCTGCATGAGCGCTTCGATGTAGTAGCGCTTGCCCGCCACCAGATTGATCGGCGACGACTGTTGATTCGCCTCCTTGGTCCACTCGCGCGAGTTGGTCCAACTGTCCACACGGGCGATCAGGACCTTGTTGGCCGGGTTCTCATCCGTGCTCAAAAAAAGATTCGAACTGTCATCGCTCGAGATCCAAAAGACATAGGCGCCGGTCGTCGGGGGCAGGATGAAGGCGCGCAACTGCTGGCCATAGTAGTCCATGCCCGTGTTCACCCCGGTTTCGAAGGTGCCCAACGTCTGGGTGTAGGCCGGGTTGGGTTTGTCCGGCCAGTTCGGGTTCACGGCGCTGTTGGTCAACATCGCGATGGTGTTGGCCTGAGAGCTGTCCAGGTTGTCCCACAACTCGCGGTAAACCCCGTAAGTCTGCGCGGAGGCGGAAGATGCCCCCAGCAGACCCGCGGCCAGAAACAACCCCAGCGCCCAGGCCCGCCGATGTCCGCGCGCCGAACCCGCCCTGCCGTTGTCTTCGCGCCACTGGAGTTGGAAAACTTCACTGCCGCCGGCAGTTCGGACCCACGGGCGAAGCCGCCGGCACCGGAATAGTCCAGCTTGATGATGCGGCGGTGCGATTTGATCGCTCATTATGTTACGCGTGTGTGAATCCGTTAGCAGAAAACAAGCCAGCCAGGCAATAAAAGAGGGACACGGCCATCATCCGACCCCGAAGGCCTCCGCTAGAACTGGCTTTCTTTCTCCTTGAACAGGACGTTGAACGTGGTCAATGACCCGTAGCAGCGGGTGAGGTATTGCTGCCAGTCGAATTTCTCCGCGGAGGTCAGGCCTTCGTGGGCGTTGATCTTCTGCTCCAACACCCGCAGATTATTGCGCACCATCACAATCTTGTGGAAAAACACCTCGAGGTCCACTTCCTTGGTTTGCAGCGCCGGGTCGGCGGAATGCAGCACCAACCGACCTCCGCGCCAGCGCAAGCCCAGTTCGGTGATCACCGCCTTGGGCGATTCCAATCCGAGCGCGCTCACCGTGGCCTCGGCGGCCTCCCGGACCAGTTGCCCCAGCGGAACCGCCAGTCCCGTCACCTCCGCCAGCGCCTCGGCGGGCTGCAAACCAGCCAGCTCGGGGGCAACCGACCGCTGCACCCCGTCGTCAAAGGCGATTTCGGCGGCGCTCGCGTTCAGGGCCTTTACGACCCCGGTCCCGTGTTGCGGGTGACGGACCCGCTGACCAATGTGCAGTGTTTCGATTTTCATGGGCAAAATTGTTTTGCGGCCTGATCAAACGTGGAAAAGGACGGGCTGCAAAGCGAAAACTGCGCATGGCCGTCGCGGCCGGCGGATAACGACGCACGGGAAAGACGAATCTGGGCGCTTGACCCGTTCGCGGAAGCGGAGGACACTCAGGCCGTCGTTTTGGGGGCGTACTGGTTTCGACCTGAGGGAGACGCCAGAGGCGGCATGCCGAGGATGGTTCGTGGGCCTCGTTAAAAATCGAACCAAAACATAACTGCTAACGAAGAATTAGCTCTCGCGGCATAATGCGCCGCGACGTTCGCCGGCGGACACCTGCTACGCCGGACGAACGCCACAGCAGGTTAGGCCGGCGGCGGTGCCTGCGCGACGACGGCTGAAACCATTCACAGCGGACTAGGCCGGGCGGATCGGGTCGGATCGCTACCGTCGGGCAGAAACTCTCATCCGACTAAGCATGTAGTCGCGGCTGGTTGCTTTGTCAGGGACGCGGGTTCAACTCCCGCCGCCTCCACCACTTTTTATTGAGGTTTTGACTGGATGATTGACCTTTGGCGGCTATTTGGCGCCAACCGGCGCCTGAAAGCCGTCGGACGGCAGCTTCGCCAACACGGGTCATCGTGATCAAGCCAGGTGGCGTCCGGGTTGGAATCTACTCTGCGCCATAATCTTCGCCCGTGTGAATGCGGCACCGAAAGCGTCCGCCATGAATGAACCCTTTCGCTGGAAGCGGAACGGCCTGCGCCACTCGTTCTGGTCCTCCCCCCCCGCTTGCACAATCGCACGACGCCGCCAGGACAGCTCGGGAGGCCGGCACCAGCCCGGTGATGATCTTCTGCCGCTATCGTGAATTGGTCGCCGGGGAGGAAGCGGCGGCTCGGTTCGGCATGGTTCCGAGTCAGCACGAAGAACCGCCACAAGCCACTACGACGGCAACGGCTCGTCGGACGAGGTAATCACCACCGCCGAGTTTTCGGGAACGGTGCTACCGAAGAAACCCTGACCGCCACTGAAAACCAACGGACGATCAGGGAAATTCCCAAACCAACGACGGCGTTGAGTTTCCTGGTGGCGGTTGATCCGGTCAACCGACCCACGCGTAGGTGGCCGGGGCGACCTTCTTGATCTCCTTCACCTTCTTGCCGGTGTTGCCGAAC
>Ga0187861_10001446_pt1 | contig 24608 bp, 27 predicted proteins | sample June2016WEW_10_1_3_FD_132986 | JGI IMG/M metagenome (GOLD analysis project Ga0187861, IMG submission 132986) | Peatland microbial communities from SPRUCE experiment site at the Marcell Experimental Forest, Minnesota, USA - June2016WEW_10_100 | ecosystem: Environmental > Terrestrial > Soil >...
AGCGCTTACAAAGGACTTGGTTATCGATCTCCGATTATCGGTGTGTCAATGGCTATCTTCCTTGTATCGCTTACTGGATTGCCGCCGACTGCCGGCTTCGTCGGGAAATTTTATCTTTTTGTTGCAGTTCTGGATGCAAGATGGATTTGGCTTGCAATTATTGGTGCAGTGAATACTGTAATCTCGCTTTACTACTATGCTCGAGTGCTTCGTTATATGTTTCTGCGCGACCCAGAAGATCAATCAGGGCAGCTACATATTCTTCGGATAGAAGCATTGATTCTATTAGCACTTGCTATTCCAACAATAATATTTGGGCTATATTTTGCGCCAATCGTGGATCTAGCAAATACATCGATGCAGATATTTGGTTTGCATTAAATTTGCACTCACAACTGTTAGCATTCCTTATCACTATTTTGTGATTACAGTGTTTGTTTGTCAATTGAGAAATTCTTAGATTAAACACAGTTTATTACCAATAGGCGGCGACTATATCTAAATTAAAACTTAAGCAAATCATTGGAACAGCAGACGTTAAATATTCTTCTTGTCGATGATGATGAATTCTTTGCGAACGTTGTTGCCACTCAACTTCAAGATGAATATAAGTACAAAGTAACAATTGCGCACAATGGCCGTAAGGCAAGTGAACTGATTGCTAAGGGCGGCAGTAATCATTTTGACATGATTCTTACAGACTACTCCATGCCCGAAATGAACGGCATTGATCTATTGAAATGGATTAACGAGCATAATTTGGAAACACCGGTAGTCATGTTGACGGCGGCCGGTTCTGATGTCGTTGCTGTTGAAGCGATGAAATTAGGCGCGTATGATTATATACGGAAGGAGCAACTTGACCTTCAGCACCTTGGTATTGTGATTAACGCAACACATGAACGGCATCAATTTCGTATTACAAAGTTGATGGAAGAAGAACGAGCACGGGAAATTGGATTAAATAATCTCGCAACGGATAAAGTGCGGGATGTGCTTAACGCACTCACACCAACATTAAACTCTGCTCTTGCTAATATAAATGGAGACATTGAAAACCGCGGCGAAGAACTCTGCAAACAATTATCTTCACCACAGCGTGAGCAAGTCCATGATCTTCTGCAGCAGATTCAACGCTCGGCAGTGTTGCTGGAAACTTCCATTCGAGGATTGTTGGGATTATACAGAATGCTTTACGCTCATTATGCCGAAGTTCAAGAGCTTGACCGGATGAAGCGGGAGATAGAAGAGAAGACAAAATCCGCCTGATTTATTCAACTTCCCCTTTTACTTCTCAGACGATTATATATCAATCGAATACCGTCTAGCACGAGCGTTGGTTCTACGTGCTGAATGATCCGCGTGTGTTCCGCAACGAATGTTGAAAACCCGCCTGTTGCTATCACAACTGCTTTCTTCGACCGATATTTGTGGAGTTCTTTTTGGATTCGGTTCACCATTCCTGTCATTGCGTCTACTGCACTCCATAGAATCCCGGCCTGCATACTACTAATTGTATTTGTACCGATGACAGTTTTGGGCAGATGTAGTTTATTCCCAGCTAGTTGCGGCAACTTTGCAGTTCGCCTATGCAAAGAAATTGCCGATGTTTCTATTCCCGGAGCAATAACCCCGCCGAGGAAATCGCCGTTTAATGCAACGACATCGTATGTTGTAGCTGTCCCGAAATCAATAATAATAAGCGGCCCGCCATATTTAAAATAACCGGCAAATGCATTGCAGATTCTATCGGAGCCGAGTAACTTTGGGTTGTCATAAAGAATTTTGATTCCAAGATTCAATTCTGTGCTTACAATCATCGGCTCTTGATGGAAATACTTTTTCACCATGACGGCATAGACATTGGTAAGATTTGGGATGACGGATGAGATGCCGATACCATCGATCTTCTTTCTATTTGCGCCAACTTTAACAAGTAATGAATGAACCTGTGCGAAGATTTCATCTTCTGTCCTTTGCAGCTTGCTTATCAATCGGCAGTCGGCAATGAGTATATCTTTCTTGTATATCCCAATTACAGTATGGGTGTTGCCAATATCAATTGCTATAAACATATCAATTCCTCTTGCTTAGTAGTCATCGGATTTTTTTTCCGTGAAGTCAGGAGTTGTCTCATGACGCTAAAATTGAAGATATTTTAGATGTTAATATTGGGGTGTCGGGACGAAAGTCCTGACATCTCTTCATTATGGATTGTGTATGGCTTTTCAATAAACTCTAATAGTATTGCTCATTATTGTTTTACGACAGTTACATCACCGGCATGAAAAACGCGCTGGCATGTTTCAGTCTCTACAATCAATCCTCCATCGGGTGCAAGATCGATTGCGACTCCATCAATAACATCAGCGGCTTGAGTAAGCGTTATCCGCTTGCCAAATATTGTCGCGCGCGATTTCCATTCCATCAGTACAGTGTCGAAATTTCCTTTGCTTACTTCTGTATAATACGATTCTAACGACGACATAATTTTACAGAACACGTTCCTTCGATCAAGCTTTATACCGCATTCATTGCTAAGCGATGTTGCCTTGCCTTCAAGTTCGCCAATAAAATTCCTCTGATTCACATTTAATCCAATACCAATTATGGCATAATCGAGTTTGTTTTGATGTGAAGTACTCTCCAGAAGGATACCGCAGCATTTTTTTTTATTTATCAGAATATCATTTGGCCATTTGCATTCGCATTGCATGCCAGTGACTGTTTCAACGGCAAGTGCAATGCCAGTGGTGGCAAAGAAGGGAAGCAATCCAATCTTGTCCGTGCTGAATGTCGGTTGGATTATGATGGAGAACAATAAACTGCTGCCTGGTTCTGCGAGCCATATTCTTCCAAATCGTCCTCGACCTGCAGTTTGGTAATCGGTTATGACAACAGTGCCTTCCTCGGCGCCTTTGTTTGCAAATGTTTTAGCACAAGCATTAGTTGAATCAATAGAATTATAGATGAATAACTTGCGTCCGAATACTTGTGTAGTTATTCCATGTTTGAGTTCTTCTTCTGTATACATTCGTGCAGAATCCTATTGTTGCACGGGTATCTTCGTTAAGGGAAGATTCAGATTTGCAAGCCGCCATCCAAGGTCGTAAATCAATCGTCCTATCTTTACCATTTTTTCGAAGAGAATTTTATCTACGGTATCAGTTGGTTTGTGGTAATCGCGATGGACTCCATCAAAAAGGAAAACGATAGGTACGCCATTTTTTGCAAAGTTGTAATGATCACTTCGATAATAGAACCGCTCCGGATCGTGTTCGCCGTTGAATGCATAATCTAGCGTGAGGTGCTCTGATTCATTATTTGCTATTCGAAGTAGACTGTCGAGTTCAAGACTGATTTTGTCGGAACCTATTACATATATATAATTAGTATCTTTATTCGCCTCATGAACCGTATCGATTCTGCCAACCATATCCATATTTAAATCAGCTATAGTTTTATCTAATGGAATGATCGGGTTGTCTGTATAATACTTCGAGCCGTATAATCCCTTCTCTTCACCCGTCACGGTCATAAAAAGTAGGCTACGTTTTGGTTTTATTGGATTTGCTGCAAACGCTTTTGCAAGCTCCAGAACAGTGACAGTGCCGGAACCATCATCATCTGCACCGGGATAGAAAACGCCATCACGACTTTTTCCAAGGTGATCGTAATGTGCAGTAAATATTACAACTTGTGATTTGAGATCCGGATCGCTTCCCGGCAGAAAGCCGAGAACGTTTTCAGTTTGCTTTGTTTCGTGAATAACTTTTGAGTCTATTGTAACGGTTGTATTGTCAATGAATACAGGAGCGAACTGTTGATTGAGAAGCGCTTCGTTTCTTAGTTGTTTCAGTGATTTGCCCGATGGTTTTAAAACTGTTTCCGCCAATTCTGTTGACACGAGGAACCTGATAAATTGCTGCCGTATTTGAGATGAATTGTCTTTCATCCGCATCGTTCCTTTATCTGAACCAAAACTGCTCATCATCTCTAGTACTTTTTGAAGCGTAGCCGGTCCTTCGATATCTGGAATCATTAGTGCCGCCGCCGCCCCTGCATCGCGGCGAATCGCAAAGAGTCGCCGCATAGTTGCCGCCTTGGATGTATCGCTGGCGAAATTTTTCTTGCCTATGAAAATGAATACAACTCGTCCGGCAAGTTTCGCTTCAGCGGTGGAATCTAATTCCGTATCTGTGAATCCTACAAATACAGCAGGTCCGTTGACCACAGTGTCTTTCGCTCCCTCAGAAATAAAGTCTATTCCCCACGTGAAATTTTTCTTCACTCCATCAATATCAGTTATTATTTTTGTTTCTGGATTAACGCGTGTAACCTCTACATCAAAATGCTGGAAGTATGTACCATTATCGCCGATGGCTTTAAGATTCAGATTCTTAAAAATATCCGCGATATAGTTTGCTGCTTTCTTTTGTCCGGGAAATGAAGTTTCCCTTCCTTCCAGACTGTCAGAAGCAAGGACGGTAAGGTTCACTATAAGGTTACCGGCATTGATGGATTCATAACCGGCCTTCGATGCCGGATCAATGGCTTGGGCGTATAATGTTACAGAGAATAATGGCAGAAGTAAAAGCAACCGGCGCATAAGAGCTCCTGAAATAAGTTTATAGAAAAAGATACGCTAAATTACGTATGAAATGCAAGGTGAGTTGTTTGCCGCGTTCCTGATTAGACGATAAATGGAATGAACATTTTTGTTCGTTGCATATAGCGAGTATATTCATCGCCAAACTTCACGAGCATTTCATGCTCTTCGATTTTTGCTGTTGCTACCAATGCCCACAGATTCACTAAAGCGCATGTTGTTGTCGCTATTGTAATATCCTTGAAAAAGATACCTGTGCCCAAGAGTACGAGCGATGCATATAGCGGGTGACGGATATAACGATAAATACCAGATGTGACAAGCGCAGTTGTATTCTCGATCTGACCATCTGGTTTTCCCACTATGTGCAACGTGTGGAATCCATAAAAAGGAAGAGGAATGGCTCCCAAAAGCATCACCCATGATATTAGTTGATTCCAATTCCATGGATGTGTGAACCACACCGGTGCACACAATAGTATCAATACAAGAATGCTTTCAAACGAAAAGAACCGGTATATACCGTGGTAGCGGCCGGCCTTAATTGAGAACAACCATGAAAAGATGATATTTAAAATAGTACCAATCACAAGGATGATGACAAAGAATGAAGTATTCATTTGGATCGCTTCTTTAAAATTTTATACTAGTTTTAAAAAACAATTATCTCCATGAAGCTGCATAGTCATTTGCATATTGGTCAAACAAGATGGGTGATCTACCAAGCACCGAATCTATATCTGTAGAAACTGATGAACAGAGCCCTCGCCGCACTTTTCTATAAAAATCAGTCCAGCGTTCGATGAGGTCGGTTGAGATCCCGCCCTTAATCAGTGTCGCGCGAGCAATATCCTCACTGATCGGTACATAAGATATTTCTTTACCTGCAGCACGGGATAGCTTTTCGACAACCTGGAAATAGCTTAATGGTTCTTTTCCGGTTAATGTATATGCCTTGCCCGCGTGATGAGTCTCCGTTAATGCCACAAAACCTACAGCAGCAATATCACGCAGATCGATGAAAGAAATCTTGGCATCAGCGGCTGGGAGATGCAATGCCACCGTTGCCTTAATATCGGCAAACATCGGTCCAGAATTTAAGTTTTGCATAAACCAGTTTGGTCGGAGATGAGTGTAAGAGATACCGGATGCTTCAATGTACTTCTCCAGGACTCGCAACATAAAAGTCTCATCTTGTTCAACTCCCATTGCTGTTAGATCTACAATATATTGAATTTTCGTCTTTTTTGCTTCATCGATAAGAGGTATTGCAGCTTTATCCGAGTGATTATCCCCAGGCCGTACTGTCAGGAATATTTTCTCCACTTTAACAAGGGCGGGAGCGAAGGTCTGTGGTCGCTCATAATCAAACTCAACAACATCTATTGTATTATGAAACCTTGATGAAACTGTTATCGGATTTCGAGTCGCGACCCGGACAGATTCGCCATTCTGAATAAGCAATTTTACGAGTTCACTACCAACCCGACCAGTAGCACCAATGACGAGTATTTTCTTTGACATATCAGTTCTTCTTTAAATGAATTAATCTTAACTCGTGTAAATGTCACTTAACATCCCACATACAAATGCTGTTGTGGGCGTGAACTATAAAAATCCATTTTCCTGAGAGCGACACACTGAATGGAGGCACATATTCGTCTAAAGTTTTAGTAGCTTGACCCAAATTATCTAGTGTTGTAAAAACGTGCATGATAGTTCAATCAATATAATGTGTACTCGAGGTTATCGCAGATTGTTTTGAGGTGCCGGACTCTTTACGCGACTGTGCGTTTTATAGTAATATCCCCACCATACTACAGATCCGATCAATGCAATGCCCAAAACTGTCCATAACTCAAAATGCCTCATCTTGGTAAGGATCGGTTCAAGTAACTGGCCAAATGCGTAACCAAGCCAAGCAAACATAGCTGCCCATATTATTGCGCTCAATGCATTCAGAATGAAAAACCTTCGGGCGCGAAATCCACTTATTCCAACAACAACTGCTGTTATGGTTCGTAGGCCGTACAGAAATCTGAGACATAAAACAATTGAACTGGGATATCGTTCAAGAAGTCTGCGAACTTTTTGAACACGATTTTTCCAATGATGTCTTCGATTAAGAAATGCTTGTCCTCCTGTTCGTCCGAGATAAAAATAAAATTGATCTCCCGAAAATGACCCGAGGAACGCCACAAGAGCGACCAATGATATTGATAGATAACCACGATGGGCTAAGAAACCCGCAATGATAAGGACAGTTTCTCCTTCAAGAAATGTGCCTATAAAGAGTGCGGTATAACCAAAGGTGATGATGTACGATTCGATCGGCATATTTATTCAGTACCGTCAGCTTGTCCCAAATGGATCCCTTCTCACAAATGATGCTTTCGGCAGGGAAGCGCCCGGTTAGGGCGCACGGTCATTTCACTATAAAGAAAAATATTAATCCAAAGAGTAAATTAATTCCAACAAATATCGATGTTAAAATAGATGATCGATTTACGACGCAACTTTACATCGTTTCCTTTTCTTCGATAGTGTTGCAAAAGGAATATAAATGCAAGAAAAATAAAGAAGAACAAATACCTCATGATGGTGATATTGAGATTCCCACCTACTCTCATGACAATATTCCTTTCACAAAGTAATTTCCGTGTGCCCTAACATGTGATTAGATATGCCAAAGGTATCCCTTCGGGAGACTTAGTGTTTGTTTTTGTAATATTACATCCAGCTCAGTGTCATATCTGCAAGAACATACTACAGAGCGCGCAACACAAGAATTGTAAAAGGACCGCTCCAGTATTCACCGAAGAAATAATTCGATAGACAAAAATACCATTTACTTTTGCACTAACCCTCCGTCTCGGTCAAGTTCTTCACTATATTCACTAAAAGGGACCCAACTGCTCTTTTCTGTCGCAATGGCAGTGCTATAGGAATGGAGCATACCAAAGTTGTTGCAACGAACCGAGTACCATATTACATTGCTATCGTGAGCCAACTCTTCCTTGATTTCGTCAACTGTGATGACACTTGATTTATTTCCTTTATGGATTGCACGGATGATATAATCCTGATCCTCCGGAGTGAGGTACGAGTATACAGATGCTAATGCATGTTTTTCAACCATTTCGACAATGTCTTCCGGATATATTTCAGCTTTGGATTCTATCGTGACAGAAACAATGCTCAATTGACCAAATGGCACTTCTGAAAGCAAGTTGGAGGATTTGGGGTACGTCGTAATGATCGGGATATTTATATTAAATAAGACTTTAGGCTCTTGAATAGAGGATGCCTTTACAGAATATTTGCAAAGATATCGTACGAGACATTTATTCTTAGCTACAGGTGTCAGTTTCTCGATGAAGAAGGGGTACTCATAATCGATTTTCACCGGTGCCTCATTGAATTCCTTCACATAATCCATAACATTGGAGCACAACTTCTTCGTACCAATGATATCCCGGTGTTGATGCAGAATTTGTATAAATTTATCAATCCATTGTGCTTCAAACAAATGCATGATGTGTGCATTGATCGATATATTGCCGATTGTTGATTGACCGTCTGGATGAACCTTTGATACCACTCGCATAGGAAACGGCAAATTATTCATTCCGACGTCTACGAGGAATCTTCTTTCTGGTGACATGGTTATAACTCCTTTGTTGTTAAGTTTATAAGTTTTTTTGTAAGTATATTCAATTTATCATATTTGAAACAAAAAACATCAACTTCTGAATCTTTTTCCGAGAAAATCCGATAATCATCCTGAACTTTTGCTTTCTCTCTCCTTTTCAATCGAAGAAAATCAAGTGACCGACATGTCTCTTCAATGAGTTCAATTGATTCGTCAACATAATCGCATACAAATACGATTGCATCTACTCCACCAAGCACTGAAATGAAAGATCCGATGAATTTCTTCACTTGATAATAGAAGAGATCTCGCACGAAGTTCGTATTAGGATCTTCACTTTTCTGTAAAATGTCGGTTAAGCTACATTGTTTATCAAGAAGACCGATAAAACCACCTTCGCTCGATAATGATCGATTGATTTCTTCTAACGACATACCAGCAGAGACGAGCTGCAGAACAATAGCTGTATCAAGGTCTCCACAACCGGTTGATGAAATGATACCTTCAATCGGAGTAAATCCTATGCTGGTTTCGACTGCTTTCCCATTTTTAAAAGCAGCAATATTGGTATGGTTACCAAGATGGATGCTGATCACTCTTTTATACAACCTCGTTTTCAGTGTGTTGATTTGTTCCCACGCCCATTGATGACACAACCCATCCCCACCATACCTTCGTATGCCCTCTGCGCGCAATTTGTATGGAATTGCATACGTACTTGCTTCTGCAGGAAGATGTGCAAAAAGCGCGGTGTCACAAAAAAGAACATGAGGAATTTCAGGTAACACTTTCATACAATATCGCGCAATCCTTAAAGTCATCTCATTTTGCTCTGGGAGAAACCGAACGCAATTCTCAACTTTACTGAGAGATCCTTTCGTTAGTAATTTTACCGGTTCAGTTATTTCCTCGCCGCCATGATGTAAGAGGTAGCCAATCGCTTTCACTTTACTCGATTTCATGTTGTCAACTTCATTCCTGAACCAATCAGGTGTGAATCTTTGCATGTGCTCTTTGGAAGTACCACTACCTAATGAGTACGAACAGATGAAAGGAGGATCCGGATCAAACAGCAGCATCATGATTATCACCTATCAGATTTATTCCTTCCCAACAAATAACAAGTTCTTCCTCTGTTGGGATGGTGAGTATACTGACTTTAGAATTCTTTGAATTTAGAATTGATATTTTGTCTTTAGCTGCCTTATGATTAGCCTTTTCATCCAATTCCATTCCCCAACATTCCATATTACTGCAGACTCCTTCTCTTACTTCCCAACTATTAACGCCGATATCATCGGTGAAAGCCAAAACGTCAATACCGCCGAGTGCAACAATGTAGCTTCCAATATACTTCTTCAAACGGTGGATGTACATATTCAAGGCGAGTTCCGACTGATCTTCTTCCTTTTCCTCAATATGTTTTATGATATCTCTGATGTCACTGGAGAATGCCGAGATCCCGAGAAAACCGCTTTTTCGATTCAGAATATCGTTAAGTTCTTCACCTCGATAACCATAGACAGCCATTAGATAAAGAGCAAGTATCGGATCGAGATCTCCACTGCGTGTGCTCATTACCAGACCGGAAAGAGGCGTATAACCCATGGAAGTATCGATGGAGTGTCCTTCTTTGATTGCCGCAACACTCGATCCGCCAGTTCCAAGATGACAAGCAACAATTCTTAATTTATCCAACGGAGTTTGAAGAAAACGAGCTGCTTCTTTCACAACATAAGAATATGAGAGGCCGTGAAATCCATATTTACGAAAACCATATTTTTTTACAATCTTCTTTGGTAACCCGTATGTAAATGCGATGGGGGGAATGGAAGAATGAAAGGCGGTGTCAAATGCAACATATTGCTGAACTTGCGGGAGCGAACGTTTGCACTCGAGTATAACACTGAACGAACTTGGATTATGAAGAGGTGCTAACAGTAAGCACATTTTCAATTGTTTCATGATATCATTTGAAAGAAATACCGATCTTTGAAAATGATCACCGCCATGAACGAATCGATGGCCAACATAATGAATGGGAATGCGACTATTCTTCACATTTTCTAAGGCAACTGCTGCAGCTTCTGCATGATTCTTTAGAGGAATTATTCTCTTTTCAACTTTTCCATTCAAGCTTGTCTCTATAAACGATGGTTCTGTACCTGTAACACCAACTCGGTGAGCTTTCCCGGAAAATATCTGCTCAATTGCTTTTGCATTGTTCACATGAAAAATCTTTAAAGTCAATGACGAGCTTCCACAGTTAAAAATTAAAATATTAAACTCTTGTCTCGGCATATCATTTTCTCTTTCACATTTTGTGCGTTTGACGATGCACAATTCGATCAACATTTTTATTCAGCATCACTACATTTCAAATTCCCATATTCGATAGAGCTGTGCAGATGTTGTTGATCTTCTCTACCAGCACAGGATGTGATGCCTCGAAGCCCTTGACCGACTCCGTCAGGCCTGCAAGCGAGAGTTTAAGTAACTCTGGATTTCTTTTGCGCCGTGTAGCTTCGTGCGTTGAACGTTCAATGAAGCCGGTAATGCTTTCTGCATGTTCAGAATCGGTTTTTGATAAATTAGTGATTTCAGATTCAAGCACCGAAAGCAAACCCAATAACTCATTTTTCATTTCATTCGTTACGGAGCTTTCCTTTTGAATCTTGGATTTAATATTCTTCATTGTATTTTTAATCATGTTATCATCTCCAGTTTAATACTAAGCTTAATTCCTTATAAATAGACACATTCCTAAGTCATCTCATGTATGTGCGGTCGAATGACCCGTTTTTTCTAGTGCTGCTAACTTCTTGAATAAGTCAATTTCTTCTTTACTGAGATGATCTGGCAACTGAATCGTAACTTTTACATACAGGTTGCCAAACTCGTTCTTCTTATCATAGATCGGCATTCCGAGTCCCAAGAGCCTGAGCATTTTACCGTTTTGTGTTTCTTTAGGGATATCGATTCTAACAGTGCCTTTCAGCGTTTTGATTTTAGTTTTTCCCCCAAGCACAGCGGTATATAATTCAACTGGTAAGTCGCAATAGAGATCGTTTCCCTTGCGTCGAAAACCTGGATGCGATGTAATTTTGACTGTGAGAAAGAGATCGCCATTTGCTCCACCGTTCATCCCCTCGGCTCCTTTACCTGGAATTCTCAGAACGTGTCGATCTTCGATACCTGGATGAATCGTCACCTTGATTGTCTGATCGTTAATCTTGATAAGTCGAGTCGAACCATGATACGCTTCTTCAAATGAGAGCGTTGTTTCAGCTTCGAAGTCCTCTCCTTTGATAGCCCTGTTTCTTCTACCGCGTTTTTCTTGGGAATGCAGCCCGAAAAGAGTCTCAAAGAAATCGCCGGCACCTTCCTCATTGAACATCGCGTTGAACTCTTCTTGACTCATCGTACGTGCTTGTCCGCCACGACCGCTTGCGTACTTTGACCAATCGAACCCACCAGGCGGTGCGCCGGCTTCCTCATAATGCTTCCAATCTGTTCCTAACTGATCGTACTTCTTTCGTTTTTGCGGGTCACTGAGAACCTCATTTGCCTCGTTGACCTCCTTGAACTTCTCTTCGGCAGCTTTATCTCCCTTGGTTTTGTCCGGATGGTATTTAAGGGCGAGCTTTCGGTACGCTCTCTTAATTTCCTCTGGCGTTGCAGTCTTTGCTACGCCCAATACTTTATAATAGTCCTTGTAGGTCATTGGTTTTCAATCCTAGAGTTCATTCTTCATTGATTACGTTATCCGGCAACACGTACTTGCGCTGGTCGCAGTAATTCGTTATTCCAAAGATACCCTCTACGCAAGTCTTCAATTATGGTTCCCGGTTCAACATCTTCGTTTTTTGTCACGGCTACGGCTTCATGCAAATCGGGAGTGAACAGTTTACCGACGCTGTCGAATGGACGAACACCCTGATTTTCCATTAAGGAAAGAAGTTTACGATAGATATTACGTACACCTTCCATAAACTGCTGATCTATATTATTTGTCCATTTCAATGTTCTCTCGAAGTCGTCGATAACATCCAGAAGCTGGAGAATAATCTCACGCTTGCCTGCTTCGGCAACCTTATTTCCCTCGTGTTCAACACGACGACGATAGTTCTTAAAATCTGCAAGCGCTCGTAGATGTCGATCACGCTCTTGATTTAGCTGTTCTCTCAATTCATTAATATCTTTATTGAGATCAGCAGGTTGCAGCAAGTTCTGACGCAATCCAATCTCTTTGATCCCATCTGAATCTTCTTTGGAGTCATGAATCTTGGACTTCATCTGACATTTCTTTCATGTTATTGTTTTGTAATTTCAATTATACCTGTAATCATTCAATTAAAGGTGAGGTCGGCAAGGACAATTTATCAAAATTCATCTAACCAAAGATCCCATGTTGAGTACCAGCTCCTGAACACCGTTGATCATAAATTGAATGCCAATGCAGACGAGTAGGAACCCCATGACTTTCGAAAGTGCATCGACTCCATTCAGACCCAGGTAACGGCGTAAAACACCAGCTCCGCGGAGAACCAACCACGAGACAATTGCAGTTATAATGATTGCCAAAACTACACCGGAAAAAGCGAGGACCTTGTTAATATTGTGCTGCCCGTTGATAGACGATGACATTGTAATAACGACTGCGATGGAACCGGGTCCGCTCAAACTCGGCATGGCGAGCGGACTGAATGAGATATCCTGCTTTTGTTGTGCCTCTTCCTTACCTTCTCGAGAAAGCAACCCCTTTTCTGGAAATAACATCTGGAATCCGATGTAACCGATGATCATTCCTCCAGCGATACGAATACCCGGTATGGAAATTCTGAAGGCCAACATAATTAGGTGACCCGCAAAAAGGAATATGACCAGAATGGCCATCATATACATACATGCCCGGGTGATCTGACGGTTCCGCTCTTCATCGCTGAGATGTGCGCTGATACTGAGCAGAAGGACAGCGGTACTGACGGGATTGACGATGGATAGAAGCGTCACGAGTGCGACGCCGATCCAAGACAGAAAATCGACAACGGTATTCATAGTGTTCCGATAAATTAGAATTTTATTAAGATTAAAATCTATATTATTTTATCAATTGTATAATTCTTATTGTTATAGATTCTTGCCATTGTTTTTGAATCCCACGTTCCGAATAGATTGCATCGGAATTTCCACCCTTCGTTAAAAGGGGATGGGGGGCGAAATTCCCGTTCAACATTTTCACGAAGTACTCCTTTCGGGATTATATTTGTCAATCGTCTGCCGTTTTTGTCTTTCGTGACCAATACCAGCAAACCAGAAATAGAAACCCTGGCGCTGCGAACACTAACCATGCCCAACCCTTTGGCAACATGCCGGCGGTTGCTAAGTTAATTATGTAGAATGTGAGGAGACTCCCGACCGTGATGATCCCACCAATGCCTTCTCTCCACCATGCGAGGATCATTCCAACAGAGATCCCAACTGGGAAGAATAGAAAACCAAGCAACTCTGTTGCTTTAAACTTTGAGGGGTCGAAACCTTCACCCACAAGAAATGCCAGCACTAGTCCAATGCTTACAATGCTCCAGATGCGTGCTGTCCAATGGATATACTGAGTCAATCTTTTTCGTCTTGCGGTTTTGTATTCCATAGTTCACCTCTTGCATAGACATTCTCTTAAAAACTTCCGACCTCACAGAGATTACTTCTCTGTACTATTTCTACTGTTCAACATTTTTATGCAGGATATACATGATGATTGCTAATAATGTACTATAGTTATGTATGAAATTCCTGAATTCTATGGTCGAGGATAATATCAGAATACTTCAATGGAGCTTTAAGGTGCAAGCCCTTGTAGGATGTGCAACGGCTAAGTGCGACATATGCTTGTCCATGTGCGAATGCTCCATAGCCCAAGTCGATAATGACGTTGTCGAATGTTTTACCCTGACTCTTATGGATAGTAATTGCCCATGCAAGTTTTATCGGGTATTGACGGAATGAACCTATGACCACGGACTCAAGGCTACGATGCACACGATCATAGTCGTAAATCGATTTTTCCCAGTTGGTCGGTTCAATAGTGTGCACTGCAGTACCGAAGGAGACCTTAATGGTATCGTGCGAGAGCTGCTGTACGACACCCAGCGATCCATTCACCCATCGTTTGTTCGGATCATTCTTGACCATCATGATCTGGGCGCCTTCTCTCAATCTGAGTCTCTTGTCTGTAGGGTGCGATTTATCATCAAAGTCGCCGTTGATAACTGCGTCGAAAATATATTCCTCTGTTGGCAACTCAGAGAGCCGTTGAAGGTTGATCGCCGAGGCACGAGCGTTCGTGCTGGTAAGAGTGATTGCTAGATCTTGACTGCTGAGCTTCAACGAAGGCTGAAATCGTTGATTGATTATTTTCAAGTCTGACATCTCAAGTTCGTTGTTTCGCACTTTATTTAGAAGTCTGATAAAGTCCGGGTTGCTTTGACGAAAGACTCGCTGCAGTTCTATCTTATGCAGACGTATTTCGCTGAACACCTTTGCACTGAAGAAATAAGGGGTCATGTAATTGTCGGCGAAATATTCTTCGAGTTCCCGTTCTATCACCGGTGGCAGTTGGAACAAGTCCCCGATCAACACCAATTGAACACCTCCAAATGGTTCATATGGTCGATTGCGGTTTAATCGGAGTGAGGCATCTATCGCGTCCATCATATCAGCTCGTACCATGGATGCCTCGTCGATAATGAGGGTTTGAAGTGCTGCGAACATGTCTGCTTTGCCACGTATCTTTTTAATGTCGTCCAGTGTAATAAACCGTGTAGGGAAACGAAAGAAAGAATGTATCGTTGCTCCGCCTATATTTACCGCGGCTATCCCTGTAGGAGCGAGGATAACGACTTCCTTACGTGTATGTTTTTTAAAGTAATGAAGAAGTGTGGACTTACCCGTCCCGGCGTTGCCTGTGATATACAAGTGCTTCCCGGTATGTTCCATCAGCTCAAACGCAGTCGAGAATTCCTGTGTCAACTCAAAGTCGGAAGGAATACCGGAGGCATAAGAAGAAAGTAGTTCTTTCTTCGGCACCCTTGATTTTTTAGGCAATCCTCCCCTATGCGTCTTTATTTTGGGAGAAATCTCAATTGATCGTTTCGTAGGACGTGGATTCTTTTTTAAAATAATCAGGCTCCTCGATGATGGTTGTTATACACTCGCTCTTACTCTTTTTAAAGCACAGAGTAATTCAATGTCACCATATCAATATAATTAATTCTTGGGAGCAAAACGGTGGAATATCGGTACAACGCAGGATATCAAAAGAAAAACGAATGAAGTAATATGAAAGCAACTTTATGCTCTATGGAACCAACTTATACGGAGATTAGTGGAGAAGAGTTAGCGAATGAAATGATGATGCTATTCTTCGCTGTCATCAAATACAGTTCCAGCCTTAGGTGTAACCCCAATTAAGTGGTCATGAAAAATGTCAATCTTGGCTGTGATTACCCCATCATTTTCGGTAGAAGTTGCAGTTACGTAAACATTATTGACATCGGGGGGGGATGTAAAACTAAAAGTACCATCATCAGTTGTTTGCATCCTACTGGGAATATTGTATCCAATAAAACTGTGATTGCCGCCGCCTAGACAGGATGGCTTTAAATAATATCCTTGTGCATCTGCCAAAATATTATTTAAATCTCCCATTAGCGCATCCTTATTTGATGAAATGCTATTTGATTGAAATAGTAAAACTCCCACGGCTATAGCAATGCCCACGACGACTGTCCCGAGGACTAATATTATTATCTGTTGCTGACCCATTGTAGTCTATATAATAAACCAATGCATAAATATCAATATATCTTGATTCTGTAATAATAAGACATATTCTATGCCTAATTTAAAGCCTGAAAATTTACTCTTATCGGAGGCCCTGAATAATAACAGGAAAAGCCTACTCATATACTTTCTACATATGAAGAACAATATTACCGACTATGGACAATGATCATTTATTTACCTTACTCCCAAACTCTTTTACCTGCCAACTTTACTTAGCAGCTGTCTGTTTGGCGGTTAAGTGACGGGTTGTAAAATGCTCATATAATTCTTTCAATCTCCCGTATAATTCTTTCTGTTATATATTCTTATCATTTTTTTAAATCCGCTGTTCTAATTGAATTGCATCGGAACTTCCACACTTCATACGAAGGGGGGGAGCAAAGGGGGGTTCGCTACTCCTGTTCAACATTTTATTCGTGTTAGTTGCCGCTATGCAGGCGTCTATAATTTGCAATAAATCTGCTGCTCCAATGCAAATAAGGAATTATTTTGCAGGGATGATTCCCTGTCGCGCTAATTCCGGAATGACCAAACCAGTGATTACATCTCTGATTTCTTCACTCGAGTTTGGATTAATCATCTCGCCAACACCAGACCAAACTAACCAGTAGCTTTCCTGAGTAGTAAAGACTTTTACCTCTTGACGTACTACCTTCGTGGTGTCAGTAGAGCCGAGTTGTTGCACGTCTTCATAGAAAGTAGAGTATGTACTGGTTCGCTCATTGTACCTTGTGACCAACTCGCCTGAAACATTTCCTGGTTTATAATTGGTAGATAGCTCGGTTGGCAGTCTCCTGATGAAAAGCACTCCGTCGAATTTCTTCTCTTGAACAGCAGCTCTAACTTGTTCGGGATTGGGGATAGAGTCTGCAAATAATCTGTACGAAGGGGTAGACTTAACACCCCGGACAGACAGTTCTGCAACGATTACATCTTCCCATAGATGCCGGTTCACAGAGTTATTTTTTGCTGCAATGATAAGCATGTTTGTCATCGGTGGATTCTTATACTCTGGGCTTTTCCACACGTTTGTCAGGCGGGAAGTGGCACATGAGAAATTAATAAATGAAAGAAGAATAACGATAGCAAGAAAAATTCCATGCGATAAATTTATTTTCAATCTTGTTTGCATAAATATGTTCCTTTGATGTATTTGGCAGAGTTTGATCTAAACAATTCTATCAATCTCTCGCATAATCCTTTCTGTTATAGATTCGTGCCATTGCTTTTTTGAACCCTCCGTCTTCGACCTCACCCCTTAAATCTTATTTGTCATACCCGCGCACGCGTGTATCTCAAGTTAATTTTCAACTAAATGGGAGAACATTTCCATCCACGAATAAATCCATCCATTTGGGATTATTTTCCTCAATCGATTCGATTTTCCATTTCCGATACCATTTCTTTATGACCTTTTCACGGCGAATTGCATCATAAGGAGTCTCAAACGTTTCATAATAAACGAGCCTTTTGATATGATACCGTTGAGTAAATCCTTGAATCGATTCACTACGATGCTCGTGCATTCTGCGTTCTAAATCATTTGTCATGCCGGTATAGAGCACACCATCTTTTTTACTTGCAAGAATGTACATATAATATGTGTGTTTATTATTCATAATGAGACTCCCGCGTACGCGGGAGTGACTATGAGAAAGGGGGATTCGTTTGGGACTCAAGCCTAACAAATTGGAATTTTATCAATCTCCCGCATGATTTTGACTATCTCTGTTAGTGCCACAATCATTTTTTGGAAATGTTCGATATCAGCATTGCTAAGAGTTCTATCCTCACGATCTTTCAGCCATTTCTTTGCTTCGATGTACCCAACGATTTGTTGTCTGCCATCCCACACGCGGAAATCAGGATTCCCGGCCTCGGTTTTTTGGGGAAGCGTGGTGATTTGAATATGCTTTTTACCTGTTTCCTCGGCAAAGGATTCTAAAAAGTTAGAGAAGCTTCCGTAATAACTTTCTTCGCGGGCATCGCCCTGCGCAGTGCTGGATGCTACTTTTTTGATGTATGTTTCAATCATTCTCTTTACGATTGGGGTTTGCAACTAATCAGGGTGCATGGTTGCATATTATTATTTTAACATCGCATTGCGTTGTTATAAAATATCCCATGTTATTGACAGATATATGATACGTTTTTATTTCTTCTGTCTCAAAAACTCATTCCTAAAACCATATCACTCATTTCATTATTCTTTCACATCGAAAAGCATTTTGTATCCCAGAATAAAACATCCTATAGAAAGTATCACAACTCCTGCAATAGCCAAATAAATGTTGATCACGGGGCCGACAGCATAAATGAGTGCGCCGCATAAAATCAGAATCCCCGCACTTTTGTGAAACTCACGGCTTCTTATTAGCGTGACGCAAAAAAGAATGACACCAACGAAAATAGTTATACTTGCAAGCCATCTGAATAAAATAAATTGAGGATGTTGCATTAATATTCTATCTCTGAACAATGCAATAGAAGGTTCAAAACCTACTATTATTGGATAAACAAAAATTTCCCAGGTTGTCTTTGCTGCCTGAAAAATATACGCTAGAATAACAAATATATATCCAATAAAACCTAAAACACCAGCTTTATCGTAAAGTCTTGCATAGACCGCTGTAAAACCAAAAATCATGAGAAGAGTCCCTGGAAAAGCTAAGGAAGAAATCCATATCCAGTTGGGATTTAAAATCATTAATGAGATATCCCGTACTCGTTCATGTACGGGTAAGATAGTTGACCAGCATATTGCCCATACAGTAAGAAATACTGAACCAAGTATTATTGTGATTCCGCCCCATCGTTGTAGTGTTGAAAATTTCATATGTCTCTTCCTTTTATTTGTTATTTGCAAATCGCTTTAAATTTATGGCTCACTTTTTTTAATATAATAGCTAAGGACGGGTTATTCAATTTCTTCTTTGCTTTTTTCACATACTACTACTAAAGAGTCGAATAACGTCATTGTTAAATTCAGTTGGATTTTCAAAATTAACTAAATGAGCACAATTATTCATTTTGATGAAACCTTTCTTCGGTGCAACTATTGTATTATAATATTTCTCAACTAATGGAATTGGAGTATTGTAATCGTTCTCACCAGAAATAAAAAACACTGGAATTTGAAAAGTTGTTCTTGATTTGTCCAAAGCGATATTCCAATATTCTTTAGTTAACGATTTCCTTAATGAATACATCGCTCCTTTGTAGGCTCGATAATAATCTGCAAAAGAATAATAAGGGCAGAACAGTACATCGACTACTAACGAACTCATTGAATAATTTGGACCAGTCCAACCCCCGCTTTGTATTAAATATTTGCGTTCTAAAGACAGATCCTCATAAATATTTTTATAGGGTGGATCGCCTATATTTTCCAATTGATGATACTCCTGCAATTTGCCGTGCTTTTTCAAGTAATCCATAACAAATAATCTTGAGAGGCTTTCTTGTTCAATTGCATTAACAAATTGACCGGTTCCAATGTAAGAATAGTAGAGATCAGGTCGTTTGCTTATCGCCTCAATTCCAATAATAGACCCCCAGGAGTGGCCGATTAAGAATATTTTTTCCTTCTTATATTCTTTTCGAAGAAACTCTGAAAGAGATATTGCGTCATTGACAAATGTATCGGTCTCAAAGGGATCATTTTCAATTTGGGGATCATATGATTTGCCCGCTCCGCGTTGTTCCCAATGTACCATCACAAAAGACTTTTCAATGATTCCTTGATATTTCTTGCACCCCATTCCGGATTCGGGCGACCCAGGGCCGCCATGAATAAATAATATAATCGGATTTGCTTTATTTTCGCCTCTGACACAGATCCACTGCTTGAATCCATTAATATTCACATACCCTTCATATTCAATTCCATCCTTCGAGACTATCCGGTTCGTGTGACGATTATATACTTTGATCAAGAAAATTGATGAAACAGTAATAATTCCAAAAGCAATAATTACAATAAGTAACCATTTCAAAAAGTTTATTGCGATTTTCATATTGTTATAATTGCCTTTCTCTTTACTATAGACATTTTCTACTGTTCGTTTTTTACTTTATACCTACATGCTCTAAAAAAGAAATCAAGTACCTATTGGCTGCTACTAAAGTGTAAGTAGATCGAAAGAAATTTCTGCGTTCAGTAGTAAAAGCAACGTACGAAGTAGCAAAACAAATATCAAGGAAACCTAGATGGAAGCTTTACTTGTTCCCCCTTACCTTTTCCTCTGCCGTTTCTTCCGAAAAGCCTGCCATACAACGTCAGTGCCGTCAGAAACAATGGCAGGTAAACTGCCATATCGCCGTGGCGAAGATTTACACCCTTTAAAAATCAATCAGAATCTACACTTTTCTATTTGGCATACCTCTTGAGTTATTTATAGTCACAAATTAAAATCTAAAAAGGAGATATAACAATGTTAGTACGATTTGATTATCCTAAAACTTGCGATTGCGACAGTCTGATGAATGATTTCCTTGCAACCGATAGAGTACCGGTTCGCACAGAATTTCCGGCGCTCGATATTATCGAACAAGAAAATGAGATCGTTGTCAATGCAGAACTGCCCGGCATGAAGAAGGAAGATGTGAAGATTACATTCGAGAAGAATGTATTAATGATTGGCGGAGAACGAAAGCCCGTTGAGTTGTCTGAAAAGACAAAAGTTCTTCTGAAAGAAACTCAATCTGAGAGTTTTGACCGTTCTGTGCGGTTAGGATATGAAATAGATTCAGCAAAAATATCCGCAGAAATGAGTAATGGCATTTTGACAATCACTTTGCCGAAAACCGAAGCGGTGAAGGCAAGGGAAATATCAATTAACTAAATAAACAATCTTAAAGGAGGGTAGACGTATGTCACTCGTACGATGGAATCCAGCTCGCGAATTAGCGACCTGGCCCTCTGATCTGTTTGGGATTCAGAGGGAAATGAACCGGATGTTCGATGGTTTCTTCCGCGGCACAAACGATGAAGATTATGCAATCTCTTCGTGGACGCCGGCAGTTGATATTGCCGAACATGACGATGAATATTTGGTGAAGGTAGAATTGCCCGGAGTTAATAAGGATGAAGTAAAACTCACGCTTGAAAACAACATCCTATCAATCCGTGGTGAGAAGAAGCAAGAGAAGGAAACGAAGAAAGAGAATTATCACCGCATAGAGCGGAGCTATGGTTCTTTCCAACGATCCTTCACACTTCCGGCTGCGGTAAAATCTGACAAGATTGATGCATCTTATAAAGATGGCATTTTGACGGTTTCTCTGCCGAAAGCAGAAGAAGCGAAACCGAAACAAATAGAAGTCAAAGTTAAATAACTTTCCATAGTCACCCCCGTGAAAGCGGGGGTCTATTATTATTGTGAATGTAATAAACAAAACACGTGGGCAGATAATCTCTGCTCATTGATCGATCAACGCATCATCAGGGTCGGGTTTGAAGTGGATCAGGCCCGGCCCGTTGGTGCAATAATCCACATAGCAGTGTCAAAACACTGCAAGAATAGGAGTTAATAAAATGTCAAAGAATGCGGGAAAAATTATTGGTATCGACCTGGGAACTACAAACTCGTGTGTTGCTGTGATGGAAGGCAATGACCCCGTTGTCATCGCAAACTCGGAAGGTTCACGCACGACACCATCGGTGGTTGGATTTACAAAGTCAGGCGAACGGCTTGTTGGAGCGGCTGCAAAACGTCAAGCAGTGACGAATTCACAAAACACGGTCTTTTCCATTAAACGTTTTATGGGACGGTTCTATAATGAAGTGAATGAAGAAATGAAACTTGTTCCCTACAATGTAGTTCATGGCGAAAACAACACTGCGCGCGTTCAAATAGGAGATCGTGTCTATTCACCTTCGGAAATATCTTCAATGGTTCTTCAGAAGATGAAACAGACAGCAGAAGATTATCTTGGTACAAAAATCACTGAAGCAGTTATTACTGTGCCTGCATACTTCAACGATGCTCAGCGTCAGGCAACGAAAGAAGCCGGTGAGATTGCAGGTCTCAACGTAAGACGTATTATTAATGAACCGACAGCGGCGGCACTGGCTTATGGTTTGGATAAAAAGCACAAAGATTCTAAAGTCGCAGTATTCGACCTTGGCGGTGGAACATTTGATATTTCTGTGCTTGAATTGGGTGAAGGTGTCTTCGAAGTAAAATCAACTAACGGTGATACTCATCTTGGCGGTGATAACTTCGATATGCGTGTGCTTGATTACATCGCAGATGAATTCAAGAAAACAGATGGCATAGATCTTCGTAAAGATCCGATGGCGCTTCAGCGTTTACGTGAAGCAGCAGAAAAAGCAAAGATGGAACTGTCGCAGTTACTTCAGACAGAAATTAATCTACCATTTATCACGGCAACAGCGGACGGCCCGAAGCACTTGAATTTGACGCTCACACGAGCGAAGCTGGAGCAGCTTGTGGAAGATTTAGTTCAGCGTTGTCTCCCACCGGTGGAAAAAGCATTGAAAGATTCCGGACTTAATCCGAGCCAGATTGATGAGATTATTCTGGTTGGTGGAATGACACGTATGCCGCGAGTTCAGCAATTGGTAAAAGATATTTTTGGTAAAGAAGGGCACAAAGGAGTGAACCCGGATGAAGTTGTTGCGGTAGGAGCAGCGATTCAAGGCGGAGTGCTTTCCGGTGATGTAACAGATGTGCTGCTGCTCGACGTAACACCGCTAACACTTGGTATTGAGACGCTTGGTGGTGTGATGACACAGATGATTCAAGCGAACACAACTATTCCGACAAAGAAGAGCGAAATATTTTCTACAGCGTCGGATAGCCAGCCATCTGTAGAGATTCACGTTTTGCAGGGTGAACGCCCGATGGCTGTGGATAACCGCACACTCGGTCAATTTCATTTAGATGGTATTCCACCTGCACCACGCGGTGTTCCTCAGATCGAAGTCACGTTTGATATCGATGCCAATGGTATGCTGCATGTGTCTGCAAAAGACAAAGCAACGAATAAAGAGCAATCCATTCGTATTACTTCTTCCAGCGGATTAAGTAAAGAAGAGGTAGAGAAAATGAAAACGGATGCGGCAGCGCATGCTACGGAGGATAAAAAACGAAAAGAAGAAATCGAGACAAAGAATCAAGCGGACAATCTCGTTTTCCAAACCCGCAAGCAGTTGAAAGACCTTGCCGATAAAATGGATGCAGATACAAAGGCTAAAGTTGAAGCGGCTGCAAATGCTCTAGAAGAAGCAATCAAGGGCAATAATCCCGCGGATATTAAGGCAAAGACAGAAGCGCTCAACAATGCTTGGAATGAAGCTTCGACAAAGATGTACGAGTCGGCGAAAAGTCAACAAGCTCCGGGTGCAGGTGCAGGCGGACAGCAACAGGGTCCGTTCGCAGGTGGTCAACCCGGCGCTGAACAAGCTGGTTCGCAGCAACAACAAGGCGGCGATCAAGGTGGCAAGAAGGTGGAGAACGCCGACTTCGAGGTTGTAGATGATAAGTAAGCAATTTCGCTGATTGCTCAGATTTAACGCAGATTAAAAATCTGCGCAGATGTAGGACGAAAGGCGAGGCAACCCCTCGCCTTTTTCAATTAAAGGAAAGATAGTTTTTTATGTCCAACTCAACAATTGCACTTCTATTAGTCATCGGTGTTATCATTTTTCTGCTGGCTGTCATTATCTATGCAATTGCAAATAAAGACGAAAATAATTTACAGCGCTCAGGCAGTTTTGCCTCGATGGCAGCGTTTCATGATATGCAAGGAAAAGATAAACAGAATGCAATTGAGACTGTGATAGAACGACAGGCACAGAAGAAGTGGGAAGAACAAGAGAATGGTGAAGGAAAAGAAAATGAGAAAGGATAATCGATGATTAAAGTGTGTGCAGTTGGACTACAAGTAACGGGTCAACAAATAACCATAATTCAATTCAACGAGAATAAAACCCTTCTTGATTATGATGTTGTTATCTTTGATCCAAAATATATCCATTTGCTTTGGAAGGATGCAGAAAAATGGGAAGATGGAACGCTACGGCTTTATTCGAGAATGAACTCAGATTCTTTGATTTCCTTGATGACATTTAGACGGCAGGAAGTTGAATCATTACTTGAAGCTGGAAAAATCATAATCATTCTTTTATCACCAGTGAGAACAGTGATGGCAGAAGTCTCTGGCAAGAGAAATTATATTCCAATAACAAATTATTCTTGGTTACCAAGCGAAATAAGTGGAATTGAGCAATCGCTGACTGGCGGAGAAGGCAACTCAATTCGTTTAGTCAATCAAAACCATGTGTTAGCACCAATGTACAAAGGTTTCAAAGATAATCTTTATTACCAAGCATATTTATCAGAGAAACTTGATAACGCTGATGATTTTGCATTCCTAATAAATCCAACAAATAATCCTGTTGGTATCTTTACTAAGAGTGGTAATGGCTTCGTTATATTTTTTCCTCAATTTAAGACATTACCGGACGCAGGAAAA
>Ga0187861_10001463_pt1 | contig 24403 bp, 17 predicted proteins | sample June2016WEW_10_1_3_FD_132986 | JGI IMG/M metagenome (GOLD analysis project Ga0187861, IMG submission 132986) | Peatland microbial communities from SPRUCE experiment site at the Marcell Experimental Forest, Minnesota, USA - June2016WEW_10_100 | ecosystem: Environmental > Terrestrial > Soil >...
AGGGACTATTTCAAGACCATATATAAAGAGATAGTCTTATCAACGTTTGCCCCTAAGACACCGGGAACTCAGACCTGTTGTATGTGCGATTTCTTTGGATACTGCACAGAGGTTGATACATCCGTCAAGGAAGAGATATTGAAACGTGATTTTTATGTGAGGGGAAGCAATCATTCCAATACATCCAATTTTAATAATCCAATCGTTCAACATAATAAACAGGTAGCATAGGTGTATGAAACAAAAGACACAAACAAGAGGTAGAAAGACTGTCGTATTTCCCATGCAACAGAACCACGATGTAATGACGGTCGAAGATGTAGCGATATATATTAAAATGAGCATCAGTTATATCTATAAGAATCTTGATAAGATTCCTCACAAGCGAGTAGGCGGAAACATTCGCTTCCACAAGCCAACCGTTGATGCTTGGCTTGCAGCAGGATCTGTTGTTCCAATTGCGGACTTGCGGTCAAAGGAGGATCCAAAGATTCAATCGCGTGTTGATGCAATAATGGCTTGATAGTATTTGTTAGTATCTATTGATACCTATTGTTCTTTGAAAGTCACGGTTGTTGACAGTTTACCTTATTTGACTTATATTTACATTAGCGTATGCCTAAATAATGGCTACAACAAATGTCACTGTATGACAATACAGGAAGTGTGTGACCAAAACGTGCCTAAAGATTGGCGAAATGGTCGGAATACAATTAATAAATGTTCGATTTTGGCGGAAAAAAGCGAATATTTTGCTGCTCGGTGTCTTCGCAACGAAGAGGTCGTCAGTTCGATCCTGATCAGCTCCACGGAACAATCACTCGTAGAGTGGTGAAACATAAGAAGCTGTAGCTGAATGGCAAGAGCGTCCCGCTGCAAGCGGGAAGGTCGTCAGTTCGATCCTGATCAGCTCCACGGAATAATCACTCGTAGAGGGGTGAAACATAAGAAGCTGTAGCTCAATGGCAAGAGCGTCCCGCTGCAAGCGGGAAGGTCGTCAGTTCTTCCGAAGGAATCCCTTTGGGAGATCCTGATCAGCTCAACAAGGTAATAATTTGTGAAAGATAAAAGAAAGTTTTGAAACACTAAACGCAAATTAGCCTATAACAAACATTTATAATCGGAGTTTTATTTGTCTATTTGGGGTCAAGTCCTGCGCAACAAAGCATTGCCCAACCCCGCCAGGTCCGGAAGGAAGCAACGGTCGGCAAACAGTTTTGTGTGACGCAGGGAAGCTTGACCTCTTTTTTAAATTTTCAATACTTAAAGCCACCACCGATGGCTCAACCGCTCGACGAGTCCGTTCGACAGAATGCATCGGAATCGACGATCGCAGTCTGACGACCGCTGGCGATTGGAAAACGGTACAAACGATATGGTTTATTATTACATAACCATTCTTATTCTTACCATCAGTTTGACGCTTCAAGAGAAGTGCCGTACTGTTTATGGCAGAGCGCTTTGTTTCGACCGATTTGGAAGAAGACTCACACGAGTGTTTCCCCACCTCGAATGGAATTTGCAGTCAGGCGGGACTTTTCCACTTCGTTTTGAAACGCAGCAAGCTCATCACACAATTTTTTTGCTGAAGTGGAAGAGGATTCCGCATGAAAAAAGAAATTATTATCAATTCAACTGCAAACGAACATCGTATTGCCATTCTTGAGGATGGCAAGACCGCGGAACTGTTTGTAGAAACACCCGGTAAAGCGCGAAACGTTGGCGACATTTATCTTGGCAAAATTGCTAAGGTGATGCCTGGTATCCGTGCTGCATTTGTCGATATCGGCATGAGTCAAGACGCCTTTTTGCATTTTTCTGATGTAGGTTCCATTGAAGAGTTTAATACACTCTTTGATGAAGATGAAGACGAGAAGGAAGAAGAAGCCGCGGAAGCAGCATCTCAAACTGCCGATGGTGCAGCTCCAACGAGCGAAGTGAGCGGCATTCCTCAAAACGGCGAACATGCCGATAGCAAAGACCACCGCCACGATCAACAACGGCGACGCCATTCTCAACAAAATATTCCGCATGTCAATTTACAAAAGGGACAAGAAATATTAGTTCAAATTACAAAAGAACCGGTAGGTAAAAAAGGCGTGCGTGTTCGTTCAGCAATTTCCATGCCCGGACGTTTTCTTGTTCTCATTCCTTTCGATGGAAAAGTTGGCGTCTCCAAGAAACTTTCGAACTTTAAAGAGAAACGCAGACTCCGTAAAGTTGTCCGTGCGATGTTGCCGAAAGGATTCGGCGCAATTATTCGCACAGTCGCAGATGGAAAAACGGACGAAATGCTTAAACAGGATCTTGATGAATTAATCAAGACGTGGCAAGGCATCGAGAAATCTGTTAAGTCGGAAAAAGCTCCAGCCCTTATTTACAAAGATATGAACACTACGTCCAGTGTCATTCGCGATCTATTTCAAGATGCCGTAGAGCATGTCGTTGTAGATGAAAAGAAACTCTTCAAAGAAATTCGTGCTTATGTTCAATGGGTTTCGCCCGATATGCTTAGTCGTGTGGAGTACTATCGTGAGAAAGAACCAATTTTTGATAAGTATGGCATCGAGAAAGAAATTCAAATTCTTCTCAGCAAGAAAGTTTGGTTGAAGAGCGGTGGTTACTTATTCCTCGAAAAAACAGAAGCTATGACCGTGATCGATGTGAACAGCGGGCGTTATGCGGCGAAAAAAGAACAAGAACTAAATTCGCTCCGCACCAACCTTGAAGCGTCGCGCGAAATTTGCCGGCAGCTTCGGCTGCGTGATATAGGCGGTCTCGTTGTTGTGGATTTTATCGATTTGGAAGATGAAAAGAACAAGAAAAAAATCTACGATGAGATGAAAAAGGAATTGCGGAAGGATCGTGCTAAAGTGACGGTTTTGCCAATGACTGATTTCGGATTGGTACAGATTACACGCCAGCGTATTCGCCAAAGCTTGCAATTGAGTTTCAGCGAAGGATGTCCGATGTGCGGCGGAACCGGCTTAGTTCAGTCCAAAACATCGACCATGAATCAAATTGAACGTTGGATTAAGCGATTCAATTCAGAAAAGCACGAATACAGATTGGAGCTGAGAGTTAATCCTATAATTGCAGAATATCTTTCTGTGGGCACAATCAGCAGGTTGACGAAACTGCAATTCAAGTTCTTCGTTAAAATGAAACTCATTCCGGATCCTGCATTACCTGCGGATGAATTCAAATTTTTCTCGGTAAAGCAGAAGAAAGAAATCACAGATCAGTACAAGTAGAGTGAGGATCAAGTCACATGAAATTTTTCATAGATACAGCAAATATTGATGAGATTCGCGAAGCTGCAAGTATGGGCATGCTGGATGGCGTTACGACGAATCCCAGTTTGGTTGCTAAGGAAAAAAAAGATTTCCGAAAACTATTGGAGGAAATTTGCTCCATAGTGGATGGACCAATCAGTGCGGAGGTGATTCCACTTGATTATGATGGTATGATGAAAGAAGCTCGTGAACTTGTCAAGATTCATAAAAACATCGTAGTCAAGATTCCACTTATCAAAGATGGATTAAAAGCAGTGAAAGCGTTGAGCGGTGAAGGAATTAAAGCGAATGTAACTTTGTGCTTTTCAGCAAGCCAAGCATTGCTAGCGGCAAAAGCAGGCGCGTATTTTATCAGTCCATTCATAGGCCGTTTGGATGACATCGGTCAGAACGGCATGGATTTAATTGGCCAGATTGTAACAATCTACCGTAACTATGGCTACACAACGGAAGTGCTGGTGGCAAGTGTGCGTCATCCAATGCATGTGATTGATGCCGCAATGATCGGTGCGGACATTTGCACGATGCCATTCAAAGTGCTCGATCAACTTATCAAACATCCACTTACGGATATCGGCATTGAAAGATTTCTTGCCGATTGGAAAAAAGCGCAAGGGAAGTGATGCTTAAACAAACTCCGTTTTACAATCTGCATATGGCGCTTGGTGCGAAGATGGTGGAATTCGCTGGCTTCGAAATGCCAGTGCAATATTCAAGTATCATCGAAGAACATCATGCCGTACGCCTGTCGGTGGGCGTTTTCGATGTTACGCACATGGGAGAATTCTACGTGCGCGGCACAGGTGCACTTGCGTTCCTTCAGAAAGTGACGATAAATGATGTTTCAAGATTGAAACCGGGAAGAGTGCAATATTCCGCTATGTGCAACGAGGATGGCGGAATTATCGATGACCTTCTTATTTATCGGATGGAAAATCAGTACATGATTGTGGTCAATGCGTCTAATCTTCAAAAAGATTTTGATTGGCTTCAATCTCAAAAATTCGGTGATGTAGAACTTGAAAATGTCAGCGATTTGACAGCATTGCTTGCGGTGCAAGGTCCTAAATCATTGGCCACACTTCAAAAATTGACGAAAGAAGATTTATCCAAAATCGAGTATTACGCTTTCACACGCTGCATACTTGCCGGTGTCTCGATGATTATTTCCCGCACGGGTTACACGGGTGAACTAGGATTTGAATTATATTTCAATGCCGATATTGAAACAGCTAAAAATGTTTGGAATGCAATATTCGATGCCGGTAAGGAATTTAGCATTCGACCGGTCGGGCTTGGCGCTCGCGATACGCTGCGCCTTGAAATGGGATTCTGTCTATATGGAAATGACATCGATAAAACAACGAATCCGCTAGAAGCCGGATTAGGATGGATTACAAAACTCAGTAAAAAAGAATTCAACGGACGCAATGCTATGCTGAAGGCAAAGGAGGAAGGATTAAAGCGGAAACTTGTCGGCTTCACTCTTCCGGATCGAACATTGGCGCGTCACGGTTATAAAATTACATACAATGGAAATGTCGTTGGTCAGGTAACAAGCGGCACATTCTCACCATCGCTTAAAAAAGGTATTGGGATGGGGTATGTTTCTGCCGAGCTTGCAAATTCCGGAAATGTCATTTCGGTACGTGTAAGAGATAAAGAAATGCCAGCTACGATTGTAGTGATGCCGTTTCTACAAAACCATTAGTGAGGGGGCTTGGATGAAAATAGATCTCAGTTTTAGCGCAGGGCAGTTCGACGATTTGCAACTGCGGGATAAGAATGTAGTGGTGCTCGATGTTTTACGTGCAAGTTCAACGATCACAGTCGCATTGAACAACGGCGCACGAGAAGTTATTCCAGTCGCAAGTATTGAATCTGCAGTGAAGATTTCCGGAAGTCTGTTCGGAGAAGTCACTCTTCGCGGCGGTGAACGTAATGGAAAAACGATCGAAGGATTTAATCTCGGAAATTCGCCGCTGGAATACAGTGAAGCCGCTGTAAAAGGAAAGTCTATCATTTACTGCACAACAAATGGATCGGTTGCAATGGCTAAAAGCCGGTACGCGCGTACACTCATAATTGGTTCCTTTCTAAACCTGACAACCGTCGTGGATTACATCTGTAAAGAGAACAAAGATTTTTTATTTATCTGTGCTGGCAGAGTAAATACAGTCGGACATTTTAGTTTGGAAGATGCAGTCTGCGCTGGAATGATAATTCAAAAACTAATGAAATATGAATCATTGGAATTGAATCTCAGCGATTCGGCAAAAGCAGCACACGCCCTGCACAAATCCTTCGGGCGCTCAATTCTCAAGATGCTGAAGACTACCGAACATGGTAAGTTTTTAACCGAGATCGGTTTCGCAGATGATTTAAAGATTTGCTCTGCTGTCGATTCTGCGCCGGTACTTCCAGTGCAGATTGAAAATAAAATCAAACTAAAAAAAGAAGAACCACTCGTTGTTTCTGCATAACAACGTAGTAGGAAATAACTCAATCATGGCAGAGAATCAAAAAATATCCGAGAAGAAAGAAACGCCACATCATCGGCGGCAAATTGGGGCGTTTATCGGTATTCTTGTTTCACTGATGCTTCTATTGAGCATAATCTCGTATTCTGCTATTGATCAGGCAAGCGGGGAGATTTCGCTATGGGATATTTGGAAAGTTTTTTCAAACGATGAATCCATTCTGTTGAAAGCAGAACGCACACAGAATTGGCTTGGTTTGTTCGGAGCCGTTGTGTCAAATTGGTTTATCAATTCAACAATTGGCTTTTCCGTCATTATCGTCCCGTTCCTTGGCTTCGTATGGTCTCTCTATTTATTGAATGAAAAAAACCTGCGGCGCAAAATTATTCTCACAAACTATACAATCATTCTCGCTGTTCTTTTTGCATCGTTTGCCGGTTTGCTGAAACAATTCGACGGTGCGTTGCCGATGGAATGGAGCGGGGTTGTCGGTCACTTCATCGCATATGTGCTTGTGAAATCTGCCGGCATCACCGGTGCAACAATCTGTGTGGTTGGCGGATTTTTTATTGTGCTAACGCTATTAATAGACTTAGATTACAAAGTTACATGGGTAAAAATACGCGATGCTGTTGTTATCTCGATAGAGTGGCTGAAGGAGAAACAAGAATCATGGAAAGTTCGACGCGATGCCCAACAAAAAGATATTGAAGCAAAACAAGCAATCGCGACAGTTCGAATAAAAAAACCGGCAGAAGAATTGACAGAGCTTGCTGCCCAAGTAAAAACATTACCGACTCCAGTCAATCCTGTCATCAAACCGGCAGATGTACAACTCCCAACGAAGGAGTCGTTGCCGAAGGATGCTCAGGTGAAGGAGCAGTCGAAAGATTCTACGCTCTCTATTGATATCCACGAGAAAGTTGTTGAAGCGGAGGTTGATTTCGATGAACGGAAAACAGAAACAGATGAAAATGTCGTAGAAGAAATCGATTACGTTTTTCCATCAGTGGAACTTCTTGACGTTCACCGAGAAAGTGAAAATGTAAATGATAATGAATTGAAGGCCAACGCAGAGTTGTTACGCACGAAGCTTTCAGATTTTTCAGTCGAAATCGACAGCGTTTCGGTAACGCCGGGTCCGGTTGTGACACTCTATGAACTTGTTCCTGCCGCTGGCGTGAAAATCAGCAGAATTGAAAGTCTGCAAGATGACATTGCACTTGCGCTAAAAGCAAAGGGCATCAGGATAATTGCACCGATGCCGGGCAAGGGTACGGTTGGTGTCGAGATTCCCAATCATAATCCATCACTTGTAACGATTCGCAGTATTATCAATTCCGCAAGGTTTCGAGATTCAAAAGCAATACTTCCGCTGGCTATGGGAAAGACAATTTCAGGCGAAGTGTACGTGGACGATCTTGCAAAAATGCCGCATTTACTAATTGCAGGATCGACTGGTTCCGGTAAAAGTGTCGGCATCAATACTATTCTCACAAGCTTGATTTATCGACTTCATCCGAGTGATGTGAAATTTGTGATTATCGATCCCAAAAAAATTGAACTTACCCTTTTTAAAAAATTGCGGAATCATTATCTTGCCGTATCACCGGATTTGGATGAAGACATTATAACAGAAGCAAACAATGCTGTGCTCGTTCTCAAAAGTGTTGAATTAGAGATGGAGAACCGTTACGATCGGTTGGCGGCTGCCGGTGTACGGAATCTTGCCGATTACAACGAGCGATTCGCTACCGGACGTTTACATGACACAGAGCCTATTAAGCATCGCAAAATTCCATACTTAATCGTTGTGATTGACGAGTTAGCTGATTTAATGATTACTGCTGCAAAAGAGGTAGAAGAACCGATTGCGCGTTTAGCGCAGTTGGCGCGCGCCGTGGGCATTCATCTCGTGGTTGCGACACAGCGTCCTTCAGTTGATGTTATCACTGGCGTCATAAAAGCAAATTTTTCTGCAAGGATTGCATATCAAGTATCGTCCAAGATTGACTCGCGCACGATTCTTGATATGAATGGCGCGGATCAATTACTCGGAAACGGCGATATGCTATACTTGCCAGCCGGCTCGCCGAAGCCGCACAGAATCCAGAATGCGTTTATCTCCACAGATGAAGTAGAACGTGTGACGAATCATATAGGCAAGCAAAAGGGATACAGTGCCCCATTCAAATTGCCGTCGGTTTTGGAAAAGAAAAAGCAAGCCGGTACAAGCGTGGGCGTGAGTGAAGATGAGTTATTTGAAGAAGCTGCGCACATTGTAGTGCGGCATCAGCAGGGTTCGGTGTCGTTGCTACAACGGAGATTGAAAGTAGGATATTCACGTGCGGCTCGGATGATTGATGAATTAGAAGCCGCAGGTATTGTTGGACAGTTTGATGGAAGCAAAGCGCGTGAAGTACTAGTGGAAACAGAAGCAGAATTGGAAGTGATATTAAAAAGCCTATGAGAATGAAAAAAAAACTTACAATGGCGTTGGCATTTTTCTGTGTTATTGAAACCTCAGCGCAGGAAAAAGAATTGACAGTCAAGCAAGTGACTGAACAGTTACATCACCGTTACGAAATGATTGATGATGCGATCGTACAATTTGAACAGCACGTCAAGTTTGGTTTTTCAAACGTTGAACAAAATTTCAACGGCATTCTGAAAATGAAAAAACCAAAACACTACCGTATCGAGTCGGAACATCAAACAATAGTTACGGATGGAACAACGGTGTGGGCGTACTCTACAGCAAACAACCAAGTTATTGTCGATAATTATAAAGAGAACTCCAATTCAATTTCTCCAGAACAATTCATGCTCAATCTTCCCGCAAATTATTATGCTTCCCTGCTTGGATATGAAAAACAATCAGCGGGAAACGTCATTCTTCTAAAGCTCGTGCCGAAAGATGATCGTTCGTTCGTGAAATCAGTAAAAATTTCTGTAGAAGAAAACAACTGGCTGGTACGAAAAATTGTAATTCTGGATGTCAACGAAACAGAAACAACATATACTGTGAAGGACATCGAACTAAATACAAACATCAAAGACAAAACCTTCACTTTCGTGACGCCGGAAGGTGCAGAAGTCGTGGACCTTCGCTAATCACTCCGTCATCCTACTATGTCTGCTAAATCACGAAGCATTGGACGATATTCAATAAGCTTTCTCTTAGCTTTCGGTTTTCTTTATCTCGCTTTTCGCGGTGTAAAGCTCTCGGAATTGTGGGATTCTTTAAAAGGCGCTAATTACTGGTGGGTAGCGCTGCTTATTCCGCTGAACGTTCTTATGAATTGGGTTCGTGCAGAGCGTTGGGCACACCTACTGGCTCCTATAAAATCTCCCATTTCAAAACGCAATCTTTTCTCGGGTGTGATGATTGGATATGCCATCAATAATGTGTTGCCGCGTGTTGGTGAGATCGTTCGTCCCTACATTGTCGGGAACCGTGAAGGTATTTCTAAAAGCGCGGTGTTCGGAACTGTTGTTGTTGAACGTATTCTGGATTTCATGAGTTTTTATTTCATTGTTTGTATAGTTCTCTTTATTTATCCTAATTCGCTCGATCCATTTGTAAATCAACCGGACATCATTCGTCCATTGTTCCTTCTCGGATCTATTGCAGCTCTCATTATTTTTGTTCTTCTCTTTTTCAAAGCAGAAGCATTATTTCGATTTCTAGCAAAAGTGCTCCGCTTTCTTCCCGACAAGCAAAAAGAAAAAGTAGAAATAATATTAGATAAATTTTATACTGGATTTGCTGTAGCGAAATTACGCGACAAATTTGGTGTGATTTTGTTCCAGAGTTTTTTAATATGGGCATTGAATGCGCTGATAATGTTTGTGCCGTTTTTTGCATTTGCCGCGATAATAAAAAAACCAGAAATGGATTTTGGTGCATCTGTAGTTCTTTTAGTAATTTCATCTGTCGCATGGATTTTACCGGCGCCAGGTGCGATGGGGACATATCATTCCTTTTTAAAAGTTGCGATGGTAAGGTTGTATGGAATTGATGAGACGACGGCATTAAGTTACGCAATTGTTACACATGAAGTGGGGTATCTCGTTGTTATGGTTATCGGTGCATATTACTTTTTCCATGACAATCTTCAAGTGTCTGATTTGACCGGTACTTCTTCAAAAGAAGAATGAAAAAAATACAAATTAAAAAATTCGTTGAGACCAAAAGTTTATCGTCTTGCTGACTTGATAATAATAAATAGAATTATCAAAAATAAATAAGGAGATGTTCATTGAGTGTATTTGATGCAGTTCTTTTAGCAATTCTTCAAGGATTTACGGAGTTCTTACCGGTAAGCAGTTCTGGCCATTTGGTGCTGGCACAGGAATTACTTAATCTACATGATCCACAGTTATTAATATTCGATGTTTTTGTGCATTTCGGCACGCTTATGAGCGTGGTGTTTGTTTTTTGGAAAGATATACTTGGAATGTTGCAATCGTTCGTCAAAGCATTTACAACAATGAAGCTGAAAGAAGAATACGAAAAAACAGAACATTTTCGGCTTGGTGTTGCGATTTTCATCGGCTCGATTCCGGCGGGAATTATTGGGCTGCTCTATCGTCATCAGATTGAAGCGGCATTTACTGATCCAAAACTTGTGGCGATGAATCTTGTTATCACTGGACTAATTTTATTCTTGACACGACTTGCTAAACCAATAGAGGGAAAAAAGGTCGGGTTGGTAGCGGCGTTCATCATTGGAATTGCGCAAGCAGTGGCGATTCTGCCGGGAATTTCGCGTTCCGGTTCTACAATGAGCACCGCGCTTTATTTAAAGACATCACCCATACAAGCAGCGCGATTTTCATTTCTTCTTTCTGTTCCAGTTATTGCTGGTGCCTCATTGTTGGAAGGGTACGAGCTTTTTAAGCATGGCAACACTCTTGGTACAATGCCATTGCTAGTTGGCACAGTGGTGTCAGCAATTGCAGGGTACTTTGCCATCAAAGTGCTCTTGAAAATTATGGAGAAGGGAAAGTTTAGTTGGTTCTCGTTTTATTGTTTGACAATTGGCGTTATTGGCATTCTCTTTATATAAGGAATAAATTATGTACACGACGAAACTTGCAGTCTGTCTTATAATCATTTTTGGACTTTCGCAGTCCATTGGTTGTCAATCTGATACAACAAAAGGAAAAACCGTGAACATTCTAATCGAAACGACGAAAGGCAATATTGAACTGGAATTGTTTGAATCCGATGCGCCGAAGACTGTCGCCAACTTCGTCGGACTTGCCGAACAAGGGTACTACAATGGCATCATTTTTCATCGCATTTCTAAAGGATTTGTTATCCAAGGCGGCGACTCTACAGGAACAGGAAGAGGCGGGAAAAGTATTTATGGAAAAGAATTTGAAGACGAACTAAATCTTTCAACGTCATCTTACAAAGAAGGATACAAGCGCGGTACAGTAGCTATGGCAAATCGCGGGCCAAACACGAACACAAGTCAGTTCTTTATTATGCTAAGCGACGTGCCGATGCCTAAAAACTATACAATTTTTGGTAAAGTAACGAAAGGAATGAATGTTGTAGATTCGATTGCGGCGGTTGATATCATCCCGCAGATGGGTGATACAGACGGCAAGCCGAAAATTGATGTTGTAATGAAAAAGGTTACGGTGAAAAAAGAAACGGGGAAATAATATCCGTGGCAATGTTGAAATCTAAAAAAGATAAATTTTCAAATTACGACGACTTCCTTGATGCGACAAAAGGTAAGAAGTATGCGCCAGTTTATCTGTTTATTGGCGAGGAAGATTTCTTTAGTGAGGAATGTGTGGATCGGATTATTCGGGATTTGTTGACGGCAAACACAAAAGCATTCAATCTCGATGTTGTATACGGAAGCAAAGCGGATACAAGTCAAGTAATGGCGCATGCAACATCATTTCCTATGATGAGCGACCGGCGTGTAGTTGTGATAAAAGAATTCGACAAATTACTTTCCGGTGACTCAGATAAGGAACTTGTATCTGCTTACATTGCACATCCATTAGAATCGACCTGCCTAGTTCTGTTGGCAGAAAAACCCGATTTTCGTACGAAGCCGTTCGCAGATCTGAAAAAAAACGGTGCAGTATTTTCTTTCAACCCTCTTTATGATAATCAAATTCCGGTATGGATTGCCGCCAGATGCAAAATAATGGGGAAGGAAGCTGATATTGAAGCATGTCGATTAATGCAGGCATATATTGGAAATTCACTCCGTGCAATCCAGAATGAATTGGACAAGCTTTTCACATACCTCGGAGAACGAATGCGTGTAACGCCGGAGGACGTTGCGGATGTGGTGGGCGTCTCACGCGGATTCACAGTCTTCGATTTACAAAATGCAATCGGGAAAAAAAATATTGGTGAAGCTATACGAATTGTGAAACGCATAATTGAAACGGGTGAACCGTCGCTGCAACTTATAATTGCAATGCTGACCAGATATTTTAACCTGGTATGGAAAGTACAGGACATGCTCAGACACGGGGCATCTGAATCAGAAGTTATTGCTGCAACAAGAATTTCTCCGTATTACTTCAAAGACTACGCAGAGGCAGCACGGCGTTTTTCATCTTCACAGATTGAAAATTCATTTAGTGTTCTTCTTGATGCGGATTTACAATTAAAAAGCACATCGCCCGATCCATACCATTTGATAGAAATGTTGGCCTATTCACTCATCTATGATGCTAAATCAACGGATACAGTTTCAGTGTAAGCGACACAAAAACTCCAAGGATATTCCTTTCTCATTTGTCTCAATCGCTTGATTAGGCAGTATAGATTTCGTATTTTACATAAAGAATTCGATTAACTAAAAATTGTACAGAGGCAAATGCAGCGGTTTGTTATTGTATTATTATCATTGCTCATTCTCAGCTGTTCTTCAGAACAAGCAACTCATACCCGTACTGATCCTGCGGTACAATTTTCAGACACTCAAACAACAATTCCATCCGGTAAAGAAATCAAGCTCTCTTCGATTAGAACGCTGAATGGAAGCAAGCCGCATATTAGCAAGCCCAAATCTAACACTGCCGATTCAATAGACATTGCAGCGGATACGGCTTATACAAATGGTAATGGCAGTGTTTCCTCCGACACTTTGAGCGAGGATATGGAACTCATCCTTCAACGATTGGAAGAAGCTCGCCAGCATTATTTGCTTGCGCTTGCTTCACAAGAATCGGGAGATTCTGTCGGCTGCGGGATTGAATTTGAGGCCGCGATTCAGATTCTTAATGAACTAGGTGATTATTCTAGTATCGACAGTTCTAAAGAATATATGGATTTGAGCAAGAGTCTTGTAGAAGATTACGAAAAGTACATTGCACAAATTGACAGTCTTGGCCCGAATGCATCCGTGTATGCACTTCGGGAAAAATTAAATCAAGTTGTGGAACAAGGCGATACTACAGGATTGAAGATTCCGCACTTTGAAATCAAAGGAACACAGGTTCCATTACCGCTCAATGAGTATGTTGAGCGTGCCACTGCATTTTTTATGGGCAGAGGCAGGCATTATATCGAGCGCTGGCTTTATCTCTCCGGCAAATATTTTCCGATTATGAAGCGCGTTTTCAAAGAGGAGGGAGCTCCTGAAGAACTTGCTTGCTTAGCTATGCCAGAAAGCGGTTTGCGTCCTGATGCACGTTCATGGGCACGTTGTGTAGGATTATGGCAGTTTTCGAAAGGAACCGGTTCGCTTTACGGGTTGCGTGCGAACTGGTGGATTGACGAAAGGCAGGACTTTGAAAAGTCAACGAGAGCAGCGGCGAGGCATTTGAAAGACTTATATTCTGAATTAAACGATTGGAATTTAGTGCTAGGAGCATACGATGCTGGCGCAGGGAGAATCTTTCGTGCAATGCGGCGAAGCGGTTCAAATGATTATTGGGAAATGAGAAGGTACCTCCCTCGCGAGACACGAAATTATATTCCTCAATATGTTGCAGTCACAAGAATTATTTTGAATCCACAGAAGCATGGTTTCGATGTGCAAAAGGCGGATTCACTTGCTTTTGATGTCGTGGAAATTAACGACTGTATCGATTTGCGTGTACTTGCAAAGTGCGCTTTGACCACAGTGGATACACTTCAGGAACTCAATCCAGAACTACTTCGGTGGTGTACGCCCCCCGGTGTTACCGGATATCGGTTCCGAATTCCATACGGCAGAAAAGATACTTTTCTCGTCAACTATTCCCATATTCCTGCTGAACAAAAAAAGGATTGGGCAATTCATACTGTGAAGCGCGGCGAAACAGTTTCGTTCATCGCTCGAAAATATGGTTTAGCTGTATCTCTTTTAAATGACGTCAACAATATACATACAAGCCGACGTTTACGTATTGGTACAGTGATTGCAATTCCAATTCCACGAGATGCAGCAGACAGCAAAGTTCCATTTAATTATTCGCCGGAGGTAAGGGGGATGAACTTTAGTGCGATGAAATCCTTTGCAGCGAAAGATGAAGTTAGCAAAACAAAGTTGAGGCATGCGAAGCGAGAAGTGGAACAACCGAAAGGGAAAAAGAAACTTGTTTATCATGTTAAGCGAGGCGACACGATTGGACATATCGCTGAATGGTATCGCGTGCGTGCCAGCGATATTCGTAATTGGAATGACATCGCATACGGCAGTTACATTCATGCGGGTCAAGCTATTGCCATCTGGGTACCAGAAACAAAGGTAAAACTTTTAGCAAAAGTTGATATGATGGAATTTTCAGAAAAGCAATCGTTGATAAAAGGTGATTTTGCGGAAGCGGCACGATCAGAAGAAGTTAATACGAGAACAAAATCTTCATCAACAGAATGGCTTCAACACACTGTTAAGCCCGGCGAGACATTAGAGAAAATTGCACGGACGTTTGAAGTCAGCATAAGCGATTTGAAACAGTGGAATAATCTTCGTACTTCGCGGATTGTTGCCGGGCAATCGCTGGAGATTTACGACAAGCCAGAAGAACGCATTAAGATTATTTCATCATCGGCGAAAAACCCTGCCGAACAATCAGTCAAAACATCAAGCACGGGTATTTTCTCACCAACGCACAAAGTGAAAAAAGGCGAATCGATTTACACGATTGCCAAGATGTATGGCGTGGATGTCCAGAAGCTGAAGAAGCAAAACGGCCTGCGCAGGAATAAAATTCTCGTTGGGCAAATCCTGAAAATACCACCCAAAACGCAATCATAACATTGGTGTTATTGAATTATTATTTTTTTACTTTATCTGAAAAAGAACATTGACTCTCAATCAAAAATATATACATTGAGTAAGGATTCTGTAGTATAGCTTTCGATCATGCGAATGAATAATAAATCACTGATTCGATTTTTCTTTTTCCTTCCTTTTATTCTTCCATTAGTTACAACTGAAGCACAGCACTTAAGTAAAACGACAGACGATGACAACACTAAATACACGGATGTTGGCAATATCGCTATTACTGTTTCAAATTTTGGCGTTTTTGGGAATGGGCTGAATGATTGGCCGACAACTGGTTTTCGACAACCCTCCATGGAATATCCACGCGGTTCGGGTATAGAACACCTGTTTATAGGCGGGCTTTGGGTAGGCGCGATGGCTGCTGATGGTATTCATGTTACGACAGGTGCTATGGATGTCAGTTCTATAGCTCCAGGAAAACAGTATCAAGGATTTGAATTTACCACAGGAATAAATTCGAAAGTTATCGAAAAGTCTACATTGCCGGATAGCAGATTTTATGATCCCTCCGCTGTTAGTCATCAAGACTTCATTGCTGATTTTACTGATACGAATACAGTAAACCCGGCAAATAATCAGGTTATCTTCGACCATCACCCAATGCATATAAATGTGCACATGGAGACTTATGCCTTCAATTATTCTTTCGCGGACAATTTTGTTATTTTTAATTACTGGATAAAAAATGTAAGTGGAAATTCGTTAGATAGTGTCTATGTCGGTCTGTATGCTGATCTCGTTGTAAGAGATTGGAATCTTACTCCCTCAACTGTTGGATCACCGTACTATAATAAGGGCGGGTTGGGATATGTTGATACACTCAATCTCGCTTTTGCCTACGATTTTGATGGTGATAATGGCGCTGCGGATTCGTATGGAGGGATTAAATTTTTGGGTTCTACACCATATAAGAACACAACAAGTTATCAATCTTGGTTGTACAATAATAGCACTGATGCGACATTTTTTGCTCCAGGCACAGATGCTTTAAAATATAGTAAGATGGCTGTTGGGTTACTACCAGCTCAATTAAATGCACTATTTGGAATTGGCGGAGATGGAAAACCAAGCAACAATATGACATTGTTGACTATAGGGCCATTTTCACATATTGCTGCCGGTGATTCCGTAAACGTAGTTTTTGCACTGCTTGCAGCTAAGATGCAAACCTGGGGACCGCCTGATCCCGATAACCTGACATATTATCCGCATAACCGTGATAAATTATATCAAACATGCGGATGGGCGCAAAAGACGTATAATGGTGAAGATCGTAATGGCAACGGTATCCAGGATTCTAATGAAGTATGGACAAATCGCGATGCGGCTGGACGTCCAGCACCTAAGCGATACTTCTTGCCCTCACCGCCCAATGCCCCGCGCGTAAAAGTTGTATTATCAAGCAAGACAGCAGATATTTATTGGGATAGAGGTGCCGAAGACTCAGTTGATCCAATTTCATTCCTGAAAGATTTTGAAGGATATAGAGTCTACGGTACAAATACAGGCGCCGATTTAGTCGGAACAAGTGAGCTTCTTTCAAAATTAATTCTCCTGGGTGATTTTGATCGTGCAGATGATCAAATAGGATATAATACTGGATTCGGTCGTATCCGGCTTACTCCACCTGTTCAATTTTTACCAGACACAACACATTATTATTATAAGTTCAACGTACCAAATTTGCTTAATGGATGGCAATATGGGTTTGCCGTCACTGCGTACGATTCAGGCGATGCAGCAACAAACCTTATCAGCCTTGAAAGCAGCGCGTTGCAAACTCTTCAAAGAGTGGTTCCAGGGACTCCCCCCCAGCAAAATGGAAGTCACCCGGTTGGAGTTTATCCCAACCCTTATTATACACGTGCTTATTGGGATGGAACACAAGAACGCGATCGTAAACTTTATTTCTTTAATTTACCAGCGCACGCAGAAATTAGAATTTATACACTTGCCGGCGACGTGGTGGATGTTATGCAGCACGATGCAGCGACTTACAATGCCAATGACATACAATGGTTTCAATCAACGTTCTCAGATGGTACTCAACAATTAGCTGGCGGTGAACATGCGTGGGACTTGATTACGAGGAAAGATCAAGCAGTTGCGTCAGGATTATATTTGTTTACGGTAAAGAATAAAGACACTGGTGATATTCAACGAGGTAAATTTTTAGTTATTAAATAATTCATTCATTTTCAATCTATTCACTCTAAATTAATGGAGGTATTTATGAAAATGCGATTACTTGTTTTTATTTTGATCGCTATTTGTATTTGTGGATTTCTTTCGACCGCCAATGCGCAGAAGGTTATCACTATTCCACAACTGCAGTATACATCGAGGGATTCACTACTAAAACTGGATACACTTCAAAATGCTGCGAGTGCAATACGGCTTGATAAATCTTCCTATTGGCATGGCTCGGGGACAGCATATAATGACGATGCAAAAAATGATACGGTACAGGTGAAAGGCGTCGTGATTGTTGCACCGCGTACTCTTACGTACACACTTGCCCGATTCAATATTTATATACAAGATAGTGCAGGGCATGTATTTGGAGGCCTCAACGTTCTCACCGACGATACTTCAGCAACTGCCCAGGGGACGGGAATAACGGCTCTTGATACAGGAGACGTTGTAACTGTTACAGGAAAACTAAAGGAATACAGTGCAAGCGGTCAAAATAACTCGCTTACAGAGATACTTTGCTACTCGAAGGGCTTTTATGAGACGGTGACACCTGTAAATGTATCTAGTTCATGGAATAACACAGGAGTACGTCCTAAGCCTATCGAATTCGTAGGCTGTGATACTTTTGCTTTAGGACTGTTTCCACACCCATCCAGTGGTGAACAATATGAGGGGATGTATGTACGCATCGATAGTGTGACGGTGACTGCTATTGATGCCGGCTATGGTAGTTTTACATTTATGGATAAAAAGGGAAATATGATGAAGATGTACGATGGTTCAAAATGGTATACCCTTCGTTCCCATGCAGCTACGAATTCGACATATACACCTCCACCCGTTGGAACGACTTTGAAATATATCCAAGGAGTGATTGTTGATCAATCAAGAACCGGAACTTGTGGTGATTATTGCGTTATGCCATTATATCCAGGACCAAATCAACTTAAAGGGTCAACTTATCCAGGTGATATTGTTGTAGATAAATATGGACCGGCAATTACGTCACTTCGACGATTGCCAACTCCGCCAAAACCAACAGATATTGTGAATATAACATACAAATCTTACAATCCAGCTAATATATACAAAAAGGCGGATAGTACATTCTTTCATTATAGAGTTGGAACGCAAAGCGCTGTGAGAAGTATTTTGCCATGGCAGAGGGTGAGGGTTGACAGCACTGCTGGAGATACAGTATATCATGCAACTATACCTGCTTACGCGGAAGGTAATCTGGTAAGTTATTATGTGGAATCCTGGTTGGCGGGGGTTCAGAGTATATCACCGGATTCGTCGATCCCATCTTTTTATGTCGTAAGAGCTGCGGGTCCGACTCTCTATGATGTTTGTTATTCACCGTTTGCCAATGGTGCGTCGGGTTTTGATTACGATACTGTTACAGTGAGCGGCGTTATTACTGCTGATACAACCGATATACAGGATATAGCTACACGAGGTGGACGAGCGAATTCTCCATTGTTATGGTTGCAGGCGGGAACGTCTATGTATAATGGTATCCAAATTTGGAGCCCTCTGGGAAAAATTGTGGATACATTAAAACGTGGAGATAGCGTCTCTGTTCGTGGTTCGGTGTACGGAACTACCAATAGAATACAATTAGCGGTTACATCCATGCCGTACTGGAACCGTGGTGGACATGTTGTTCCTGCGTTCAAAATACAACAAGTGGCTAGTTCACCGTACTTCGACTACGATGTATTAAGTCCTATTGGGACAACTATCTCTGGAACCTCCACCGCTTACGCCTTTCAAGAATTTATGTCAATGCTTAACGAGGTTGATAATTGGTATGTCGTCTATCAAAATGCGGATAATAAGTTAAACACCGCTATAAGTAACTATGGAGAGTTCTTTATTTCAAATAGTACTACACCTAACTCCATTGGATCGTTTTACGGTGTTCGCGTGGATGATAATGGTGTAAACAATTATTATTGTGATACTAGTAGCATGTATATTTCAGGAGGGTTATATAGCTATAACACTACCCATCTATTTACGGCGGGTATAAAAGGTAATAAGGCGTATCTGATTCCATTGTATGCGAAGATTTCCTATTTACGCGGCATATTAGATTATACAAACGGCAATTATAAAATGGAACCACGGAAGAATGATGATTTTGGTACTATCACGACTGAAGTTTTCAAAGAGCAGAACACTCTTCCGACAGGATTTAAACTAGAGCAAAATTATCCTAATCCATTTAATCCCACAACAACTATTCGCTATATGTTGCCTGTAGCGAGTAAAGTGACATTGAGAATATATAATATTCTGGGACAACAAGTAGAATCACTATTTGATGGTCAAGCAGGAGCGGGTGCATACGTTGTTCAGTTTGACGCATCGCGGCTTGCAACAGGTGTCTACTTCTATGAATTTAGAGCAGGTGATTACCGGGATGTTAAGAAAATGGTTTTATTGAAGTAATTGTTCAGGCGGAGAGGAGCTTGCTGCTCCTCTCCGTCGCTATCATTTGAGGAATCTCGTGAGATTTCAAAATGTTGTTATTCTCTTATTAATTTTAATGGTTGGATGCTCGAAGCATTTTACTAATCAACCATTGCCCAATCAACCGCCGAAGACTTTTCTGACGATACTAACAGATAGTACATTGCGGAGTACGACAAGTCAACAACATTTTCACTGGTGGGGCGTTGACCCGGATGGTTTTGTTAAGGGGTATTACATTTCTTTCGATAGTCTTCACTGGACATTCACAACAAGCAACGACAGTGTTATAGGATTAAAACTCACTACAAACGATACAACATACAGATTTTTTGTAGCCGCGGTTGATGATCAAGGTTTGGTTGATCCGAAACCGGCATCGTTACGTGATCCTATCCATAATTCACCACCGGTGGTATCATTTGTGTTGCAATCGGATGTTCCCGATACTACCTATCCTATTGCAACATTCCAATGGACTGGTACGGACATTGACGGAAACGAAACAATTATCAATTACTATTATGCAATAGACGATACATCGAAACCCACTCGTTGGAAAACCGTACCGAGCACTAGCAATTATGTTACAGTAGATTCGACTGATGGACTCACACAGGGTACGCATATTTTCTATCTGAAGGCGCGAGACATTGCGGGAGCGTATAGCAAAATTATTCGTATGCCAATTGATACGACAAAAACATGGTACGTAAAAAAAACCAAGGGTGATTTCCTCATTGTCGATGATTATGGACTTACAGATCCAGCGGATGTATTTTATTCTCAAATTTTTGACACTTTAATGAATGGGAGATTAAAAGCACAAGATGTATGGGATATAAAAACCGGATATTCCGGGAGCAGTAGGGGCACGTACGTCCCAGCACTTATTAATCCTACATTTATAAAGACTTTGGAACTCTTCAAATATATTTTTTGGTATGCGGATAATAATCCACAATTAGGTATTGCACAGGTTGCTCTTCCAGAATTTGAAAAGAACGGCGGTAAAGTCCTTTTTGCGGCAGGTTTTCCTGATGGTACTCTTGATCTAACTGGAATCGGCGATTTTGCTCCCATCGATAATGTCGAATCGAGCCGCTTCGCGCTAAAACTCTTTCCTGCTGATTCGATAGTAGCGGTTAATCCGAGCTATCCCAATCTCTTCCGTGACAATGGTTCGATCTACACATTCCCTCGTGGATTGCTCCCTAAAGTAAACGCCCGGATCATCTATCAAATGCTGCCATCTTCGCGTTGGACTCATGATTCGACTATGATTATAATGGGTGTGAAAGACGCTGATCAGGCAAGCTTTGTCATGGTCTCCGCGATATTACACCGTTTCGGTGGTTCGCCACCAGGTGTTCCAAACAATGTTCCAGCTTTTCTCCGTAGAGTATTTCAAGGTGAATTTGGAGTTAAATGAGTTGAGGCAAATAAAAACAATATTATTGCTTCTCTGCTGTACGGGATTCATTGCGAGTATGGTTTTCGGTCAAGGGAAAGGTGTCATAAAAGGCACAGTAAAGGATGCAAAAACCGGTGAGGGATTGCCGGTAGTAAATGTCAAAATAAAAGGAACATATTACGGTGCTGTAACTGATTTCGATGGTCATTACACTATCCCCAAAATTAATCCCGGTAGTTATACGTTGGAATTCAGTCTTGTGGGCTATACATTAGTACAACATACTGACGTAAAGGTAGAAGCAGACAAGGAAAGTATTGTCGATCTGAATATGCAGGAAACCGTTCTCTCACTTGGTCAGGAAGTTCTAGTAGTTGGTGAAAAACCACTTGTGAATCTCGAAGAGACGGCGAGCAAGCATTCCATATCATCTGATGACTTAAAAGCAACTGCCATAGTAGATGTGAGGGATGTTGTTTCGCAACAGCTTGGTGTCGTACAAACTGATAACGAAATACATATCCGCGGAGGAAGATCGAGCGAGAATGCATATCTCCTTGATGGAGTATCCATTCAAGATCCGCTTGCAGGGACCGGGTTTGGTTTGCAAATAAGCACAGAAGCAATAGAAAATGTTCAGGTTATTACGGGCGGTTTTAATGCGGAATATGGACAAGCAACGTCCGGTGTTGTGGATGTATCTTTGAAAGAGGGCTCACCGGATTACCATGGAAGCCTTTCCTATAAACGCGATCATCTTGGCAGAGCCAATGGTTCTTTGCATATCTTTAACCAAGATCTCAACGAGTTCACATTGAGCGGTCCGGAGCCATTGACCACTTTCTTATTACCGCTATCTGGTGTTCATGATATTGGTGCTGTAACTTTCTTTACAGATTTTAGTGCCAACTTTTCCGATGGAACATTTGGAAAACGTGCAAACCAAATAAACTCTTCTATTTTCTATGGGACCCGGTTCACACCGCGGGAAGAAAATAATTACTTCGGCTTAGTAAAGCTGACATGGAAAATATCACAAATGATGCGTATTTCGTATTCATACACTCGTTCTGTTTCGATTACCCAAAATTCGCAAGCGCTGCAGACAAATCTGGAGTATGTCGAATCGAGCCCGGGATTCCAATATGCATTCGAAAATATTTTAGATAATGCTAATACGTACACACATGATAATCAGATGCATATGATTAGCCTTACGCATACATTATCCAATTCCATGTTCTATGAATTGAAGTATTCGCACTATTTTACTCACCTTCGCGCTGATGCCAATGGATTGAATTACACACAATATACAGAACCCTTAGACATCGTTACCTTCCCTGTATCTTACTATCCGGTGAACTGGCCCGTGCGCGATACGGTTAATGTAATTCCTGGTGACGGTTTGTATGACCTTGGAAATGGGTTCACGTGGCATGATCATTATGTCATAGAAAATAGTTTAAAATTTGACCTAACGAAGAATTTCTCGGAAAGAAATACATTCAAGACAGGATTTGACATTACATTTCAAGAGATGCAGAATATCGATATCTATGAACCCTGGGTTGGTACACTTGGACTCAATAATGATATTTACAGAGTCTCACCTGCGTTTGGCGCTCTCTATGCTCAGGACAATATTACGTATGGCGGGATGATTCTTAATGTGGGATTGCGTTTCGATTATTGGGCTCCCGGACAATACGTGGATGATGCAGTAAAAGACACGAATGTAATTACTATCCCGGATGAGATTCGAAAAGACTACATGAATTCAACTTATTCATTCTTTGGACATCGCTGGAAAGGAAGAATTAGCCCGCGGATTGGCATTTCACATCCGATATCGGACAATCAGATGCTATGGTTCAATTATGGCCAGTTTTCAAAACGGCCAAAACCCCAATTTGTCTATGCAAAATTGAGTCCTTCCGCTGCGCAATCGAGTTTCCAAGAATTTGGTAATCCGGATCTTAACCCCGAAACAACGGTGTCTTATGAATTAGGTCTGCGGACACAATTTTCGAATAACGATGTTCTGACAGTTGATGCCTACTACAAAGATATATTTGATTATGTGACGACAAAATCTGCTAAAGTCACTTCGGCGCGCTTATCAGGCAGTAGTTTTTACACTTATATCAACCAAGATTATGCTACATCTCGCGGTATTGAAGCCGAATATAGAAAAAATATAGGAAAATGGTTCCAAGGCACAATTACAGGGTCATATTCTATAACGACAGGGAAAAGTTCCACTCCAGATGAAGCGGTTTTGGTAGCGCGTGGAGTTGATTATGAAACGATTAAAGAAAATTATATGTCATGGGATCGTCCATTCCAATTTAATATTATGACGATGTTTAACGTAGTGAAAGATGAACCATTGTTTGGTTTCGGCCGTGGAGTTCTGGATGATTATTCGTTCTATATACATGCATTCTATGAATCGGGGAAACGTTATACGCCATATATTTATTCCGGAATTGCTGCTAATGGTCAACCGATATATTATCAGGATATAAACAACCTGTTAGGTGCTGTCGGTCAGGATTGGTTTTGGATAGATGTAAATTTTGAAAAAAGCTTTAAACTTGTGGGAATTGGTTTTGTTTTTTCTGTGAAGGTGACAAACATTCTTGATACCAAAAATTCTGCCATCATTAATCCGGTAACTGGTAAGGCATACGAATATGGCGACGATACTCCATATGGTAAAGGCTGGAATAATCCGTTATATCCGCAACTTCAGTCGCCTGTGACTGCTTATCCTTATGATCCTTCCCGATATCTTGCCGGACGCAACGTGCTTTTTGGACTAAGTATGAAGTTCTAAGAATGAAAAAATCAATTCTCTTAATAGTTTGTGGGCTTTGTATTGTCAGTGCAATGACAGTGAACGCACAATTGCTTCCTGTGTTAGGTGCTCAACGCGCTGGGACGGCGAGTGCTGAATTTCTCAAAATCGGTGTTGGTGCTCGAGCTACTGCGATGGGAGAATCGTTTGTGGCTGTCGCAAATGATGCGTCAGCTCTCTATTGGAATCCTGCAGGTATGACACAATTCCAAACGGATGAAGTCTATTTTTCTCATACAGAATGGTTTGTAGATATCAAGCACGAATTTCTTGGAGCAGTATATCATCTCTCTTCTGCGGATGCTATTGGGCTGTCGGTGATCTCCTTGCATATGGACGATATGCCAGTTACGACAGAATTTGCGCCACTCGGTAATGGCAATTACTTCACATTTGGTGACGTTGCATTTGGC